>Ga0207665_10000058_pt1 | contig 72882 bp, 81 predicted proteins | sample LARL112metaG_FD_184351 | JGI IMG/M metagenome (GOLD analysis project Ga0207665, IMG submission 184351) | Corn, switchgrass and miscanthus rhizosphere microbial communities from Kellogg Biological Station, Michigan, USA - LAR L11-2 metaG... | ecosystem: Host-associated > Plants > Roots >... | reverse complement strand
CGCCGTGATGAACGGCAGGTTGATCTGCGTCGTCATCGTCGACGACAGCTCGATCTTCGCCTTCTCCGCCGCCTCGTAGAGGCGCTGGAGCGCCATCCGGTCGGCCGCGAGGTCGATGCCCTGATCCTTCTTGAACTCGGCGACCATCCAGTCGACGACCGCCTTGTCGAAGTTGTCGCCGCCGAGATGGTTGTCGCCGGCGGTGGACTTGACCTCGAACACGCCGTCACCGAGCTCGAGCACCGACACGTCGAACGTGCCGCCGCCGAGATCGAAGACCAGAATCGTCTGGTCCGCGCCCTCCTTGTCGAGCCCGTACGCGAGAGCAGCCGCGGTCGGCTCGTTGATGATGCGGAGGACGTTGAGGCCGGCGATCTTGCCGGCGTCCTTCGTCGCCTCGCGCTGCGCGTTGTTGAAATACGCGGGGACGGTGATGACCGCGTCGGCCACGGTCTCGCCGAGATACGACTCGGCGTCCTGCTTGAGCTTCTGGAGGATCATCGCGCTGATCTCCGGCGGGGCGTACTCCGTGTCCTCCGCCTTGACGCGCACGTCGCCGTTCGGGCCCTTGACGACCTCGTACGGGACGATGGTCATCTCCTCCGTGACCTCGTCGAACTTGCGCCCCATGAAGCGCTTGATCGAGAAGATCGTGTTCGTGGGGTTGGTGACCTGCTGCCGCCGCGCCGGGGCGCCGACGAGCCGCTGGCCGTCCTTCGTGAACGCGACAACGGACGGCGTGGTGCGGCCGCCCTCGGCGTTCGGGATGACGGTCGGCTCGCCGCCCTCGAGCACGGCCATGCACGAGTTGGTCGTGCCCAGGTCGATGCCGATGGTCTTCGCCATATTGTGCTCCTGCCTCCTAGTTGAGAAAATCTAAGCCTGTTTATAGCAGATATGGACTGACCTGGCGCTAGGGGAAACGCCTGGTCAGCGTGCGAACGACCGGTACCAGGTACCGCAACGACTCCGCTACCGCTTCTCTACGTAAGCGCGCAGAGCTGCTGCAGGTTCCACGGTCGGCCACGGGAAGCAGCTCAGGACCCGCGCGGGATCCACGAACGACGGAAGCTCCTCCAGCCCAACGGTCGCCCGGTAGCTGCTCCAGCGCCATTCGTGTGCGGAGGCGCACAGCTCCGCCTTGACCGGGTTTCTCGCGACGTAGGCAAACGTCGTGAGGAGATCACCGCCATCCGCCACCCGGCGCGAGCCATAGCGCTCGAACTGCGCGTGGCCGCGGAGCCCATAACGGCGGTTGTGGTAGCGCGCATACCGCAAGTTGAGCCCGTGCATCGCCGTCGGAAGCACTCCGTCGCCGGCGTCGACGATCAAGTGGTAGTGAGTGTCCATGAGGCAATAGGCGACGCACGTCCACCCCACCTTTGCGCCGACCACCGCCAGATGCCGAAGGAACTCGATCCGGTCGGTTGCGTCGCGATAAAGGCGCGGGGCAGCCCAGACGCAATGGGTGAAGACATGGAAGGTGCCTGCGGCCGAGTCCCGATTCTTGCGTGGCATCTCCCGGAGAGTGGTCGACGACCGCTTACACCGAGGTCAGGACTTCGTCGCGGTCCTGTTGCGGTACCTGGTACCGGTCTTGGGGCACCGAGCTGGCGGTACCGGGCTAGCGGAAGGCGCCGATGAGGGCGCCCCCGGCGACGATTAGCGCCGCGCTGGCGATTAGCCGCTTCCCGACGAGCTCGGAATGGCGGAGGAGCAGCGCCGAGAGCGCGACGCCGGCGAGCGACTCGATCGCGACGAGCGGCGCGACGACCGTCACACGGCCGCGGTAGTACGCCTCGAAGAGCGAGACGTAGGAGCCGCCGAACAGAACGCCGGCCGGGACGAAGGGGAGCCAGCGGCGGCCGATCCACAAGCGTGCCCCCGGGAGCGGCGAAGGCCCTCCGCCGTGCGGCCGGGCGACGCCGGCTCTGCCGGCGTTGCTTCCAGCCCCCGGGAGCGCCGAAGGCGCTCGGTCTTCCCGCCGGGCGACGCCGGCTCTGCCGGCGTTGCTTCCAGCCCACAGCGCAATGAGCACCGTCCCTCCAAGGAGCGCGGCTGCGGCGGCGACAGCCGGCGGCACCGCGGTCCTCCCCACCGCGAGATGTCGCACGAGGTTGTCCCGGATCGCAAACAGCGTCGCGCCCGCGAACGCGAAGACGAGACCCAGCCGGTTCAGATGCTCCGGCCGGTCCTGTTCACGCGCGAGCAGGACCCCGCCGGCGACGACAAGCACGGCGCCGGCGATCAACGGCGCCCGCGCCGGCTCGCCGAGGAAGAGAAGCGCGATCGTCACCGACACGAGCGGCGCCGTGCCGAAGATCATCGACACGCGAGACGAGCCCGAATCCCGGATCGCGATCGTGACGAAGATCTGGGCGGCGCCGGGCGACAGAAGGCCCGCGAGCAGAAACGGCCAGGTCGACTCGAGAGAAAGCCCGCGTGCCGGCTCCTCTCCCGCGGCTGCGACGAGCGCCACGACGAGGGCGGTGCCTGTGGTCGCGAGCGTGGCGAGCGCGACGTCGGGGTCACGCTGAAGCGCCATCCGCAGCGCCACGCTCATCCCGCCGAAGAGCAGCGCCGAGACGAGCGCGAGCGTGACGGCCTCTATGCGCCCTCCAGCGCGTGCTCCGGCGTCTTCCTCCCGTGGGCGAAGAGCGGGACGAACAAATGAGCGAGCGGCCCGATCGAGACCGCGTACAGGACGGTGCCGACGCCGACCGTGCCGCCCAGCGCCCACCCGGTCGCGAGCACCGTCACCTCGATCCCGGTACGCACGACGCGGATCGAATGACCGCGCCCGGCGAGCCCGGTCATGAGGCCGTCGCGTGGCCCAGGCCCGAACCCCGCGCCGATGTACGCGCCGGTCGCGACGCCGTTGAGGAAGACGCCGACCACGAGCATGGGGATGCGGACGGCGAGCGCGTGCGGCGGATGGACGTGGCCGAGGACGACGTTCATCGTCAGGCCGACGAGCACGACGTTGCTCACCGTTCCGATTCCCGGCTTCTGGTGGAGGGGGATCCAGAGCAGGAGGACTACGACGCCGACGAGGATCGCCCAGGTCCCGATCGCGAGGCCGAACGTGCGCGAGAGACCCTGGTGGAAGACGTCCCAGGGATCGAGCCCCAGGTCGGCGAGCACGAGCAGCGACGAGCTGATGCCGTAGAGGATGAGCCCGGCATACAGCTGAACGAGGCGCACGCGCATTCCACGAACGTACACTCGCGCGATGCCTGGGGAGACGACGCTCGCCGCCCAGCTCGCCGAGGACGCGGCCGAGCGCTTCCTGCGCTATGTCCGCATCGACACTCAGTCGGACGAGGAATCCGAGACCTACCCGAGCACCGAGAAGCAGCTGGTGCTGCTGCGGCTCCTCCGCGACGAGCTGGAGCAGGTGGGGCTCGCCGACGCGGCGATCGACGAGCACGGCTACGTGACGGCAAGCCTGCCGCCGACGGTGGAGCACGACGTCCCGGCGATCGCGTACTTCGCCCACGCCGACACGGCGCGGGAGGTGACCGGCGCGAACGTCTCGCCGCAGCGGATCCGGTACGAGGGCGGCGAGATCCAGCTCGGCGACTCCGGCCAGACGATCACGCCCGAGCAGTCGCCCGAGCTCGCCGGCCACGTCGGGCACGAGCTGATCACCACCGACGGGACGACGCTTCTCGGGGCCGACGACAAGGCCGGCGTGGCGGAGATCATGGCGGCGATCGCGTACCTGGCAGCCCATGCCGAGACTCCGCACGGACCTCTCAAGGTTGCCTTCAACCCCGACGAGGAGATCGGCCGCGGGGTCGAGCATTTCCCCGTCGAGAGCTTCGGCGCCGTGGCCGCCTACACCGTCGACGGCTCGACGGCCGGCGAGCTCCAGTCCGAGACGTTCTCCGGCGCAGCGGTGCGCATGTGCATTCGTGGGCGCGCGATCCACCCGGGCTGGGCCAAGGGCGAGCTCGTGAACGCAATCAAGATCGCCGGCGAGATCATCTCCCGTCTTCCCGACGGCCTTTCCCCCGAGACGACGGAGGGACGCGAAGGATTCGTCCACCCCGTGCTCGTGCAGGGCGACTCGACGGAGGTCGAGCTGCGGTTCATCGCGCGGGACTTCGACGACGACCGCCTCGGCGAGCACGTCACGTTTCTCCGCGCGCTCGGGGAGGAGGTCGCCGCCGCCGAGCCGCGCTGCTCGATCGAGGTCGAGGACCGCATCCAGTACCGCAATCCGCGCGCCGGGATCGAGCGGAATCCGCAGATCGTCGCGAACCTCGAGGAAGCGATCCGCCGCGTCGGCCTCGAGCCGAGGCAGACCGCGATCCGCGGCGGGACCGATGGCTCGGCGCTGACCGAGATGGGGCTCCCCACGGCCAATGTCTTCACGGGCGGCCACGACGCGCACAGCGAGCGGGAGTGGATCTGCGTCGAGGATATGGGCCTCGCCGCGGCAACGTTGGTAGAGCTCGCGCAGACGTGGGCCGCGCAGTAGCGCGGGTAGGCTGAATCACATGGAACCGCTGCTCGACCGGCTCGGCCGCCCGCTCGAGACACTCCGGATCTCGATCACGGACCGTTGCAACTTCCGCTGCGTCTACTGCATGCCGAAGGAGGTCTTCGGCCGCGAGTACGCCTTCCTCGAGCGACGCGAGCTGCTCACCCTCGAGGAGCTGGCTCGCGTGACCGGCGTGTTCGCCGGCCTGGGCGTCCAGACCGTCCGGATCACCGGCGGCGAGCCTCTCGTCAGGCGCAACGTCGAGGTCCTCGTCGAGCTGCTCGCAGCCATCAGGCGCCCGGACGGCAGTCCGCTCGAGCTAGCGCTGACGACGAACGGCTCGTTGCTCGCGCAGAAGGCAAAGGCGCTCGCCTCGGCCGGGCTGAGCCGCGTCACCGTCAGCCTCGACTCGCTCGACGACGAGGCGTTCCGCGCGATGAACGACGTCGGCTTCCCCGTGCAGCGGGTCCTCGAGGGGATCGACGCGGCAGCGGCGGCCGGGCTCCCGATAAAGGTCAACGCGGTCGTCAAACGCGGGGCCAACGACGGCGACGTCCTCTCGCTCGCCGAGCACTTCCGGGGCAGCGGCCATGTCCTGCGCTTCATCGAGTACATGGACGTCGGCTCGACCAACGGCTGGCGTCTCGAGGACGTCGTCAGCGCCGACGAGATCGTCCGCCGCATCTCGGACCGCTGGCCGCTCGAGCCGGTGGAAGCCGAGCGGCCGGACGCGACCGCCCGCCGCTGGCGCTACCTCGACGGCGCCGGCGAGGTCGGCGTCGTGGCGTCGGTCACGCAGCCGTTCTGCGGCGGCTGCTCCCGCGCCCGCCTCTCTGCCGAGGGACGGCTCTACACCTGCCTCTTCGGCACTCGAGGCCACGACCTGCGCGCGCCGCTTCGTCTTGGCGCCTCCGACGCTGAGCTCGCCGAGCAGCTCCGTTCCATCTGGGCGCGCCGTACCGACCGCTATTCCGAGCTGCGCACCGCCGAGACAGGCGCTCTGCCGAAGGTCGAGATGTCCTATATCGGCGGCTGAGCCCAGCCGGTCGTAGCCGAGCTGTAACCCCACTGTTTAGAGTTAGACCCATGGCCAAGGTGGTGGCGCTCGGGCAGAAGGTGCTGCCCCGCGGGTGGTTGGACTTCGGGATCCAGGTCCTGATCTGGTTCGGCTTCTATTTCTCGTACCTCGCCGTCCGGCACCTGACCCTCGCCACCCCGGGCAAGGCGATCGGGAACGGGCTGCGCGTCATCTCGCTCGAGCAGCGCGTGACGCATCACCTCTTCGAGCTCACGGTCGAACGGGTTGCCGACTCGTCGTCGTTCCTCCTGACCGCAGCGGCGTGGACCTATTGGAACTCGGAGTTCACCGTGATCGGTCTGACCCTGCTCTGGGTCTATCTACGCCGGCACGAGCGCTTCACCCGCTTCCGCAACACGATCCTGCTCGCGAACCTCATCGGCCTCGTGGGCTTCGCGCTGATGCCGACCGCGCCGCCGTGGATGTTCCCCAGGGAGGGATTCGTCGACGGCGTCAACCACTCGAGCGCGCTGCTGCAGACGATCGGGAACCCGTACGCCGCGATGCCGAGCTTGCACGCCGCGGACGCGCTGATCGTCGGCTTCTTCCTCGTCGCGACCTGCCGGAGCTGGTGGGCGAAGGCGCTCTGGGCGCTCTGGCCCCTCTGGGTCTGGTTCTGCGTGATTGCGACCGCCAACCATTACCTCCTCGACGTGCTCGCCGGGATAACCGTCGCGGTCCTGGCGCTGCTCGTCACGGCTTGGGCGCCACGCCTCGCCGGACGCCTGCGCGGGCTCGGACCCGTGATCGCAAACCTGCTATAGTCAGACATAGCAGGATTGCGATGATGGAGATGAACTCGACTTCACTCCGGCGCGTCAAGAACGGCTACACGACCGGAGCCCGCACCCTCGCCAGCCGCTCGGTCACGAGGCTCGCACGGACCCGCGTGACGCCGAACGTGCTGACCGCGGCGGGCGTCTCTCTCTGTCTCGCTGCCGCCGTCCTCGTCCCATTCGAGAACCGGGCGAACACCTGGCTCGTCTACTGGCTCGCAGCCGGGCTCTTCGTCGTCGGCTCGCTACTCGACATCCTCGACGGCGCTCTCGCGCGCGCCGGAGGCAAGTCGACCCCGTTCGGTGCGTTCATCGACTCGACGACGGATCGGGTCGGCGAGGGCGCCATGCTCGCCGCGATCGCGCTCGTCTTCGCGCGCCACGGAAACGACTGGGCGGTGGTGCTCGCGGTCGCCGCGGTCGTCGGCTCGTTCCTCGTCTCGTACACGCGCGCACGCGCAGAGGCGCTCGGCCTGAAGGGCGACGTCGGCCTTGGCTCGCGCGCGGAACGCGTGGTCCTCATCACCGCCGGTCTCGTCTTCGCGCCGTGGGGCGGCCTGCCGTGGGCGATCGCAGTGCTCGCCGCGACGGCCTGGCTTACGGTCATCCAGCGCATCCTTTATGTCCGCAAGCAACTTTCCGGAGGAACCAGTGGCATCAACGAACGGTAGGGCACGCCTCGACGACGGCAAGGTCCGCGTCGCGATCATCGGCGTCGGCAACTGCGCCAACTCGCTGCTGCAGGGGGTCGAGTACTACAAAGACGCGCCGGACGACCAGTTCGTCCCAGGCCTCATGCACGTCAACCTCGGCGGCTACCACGTGCGCGACATCGAGTTCACCGCCGCCTTCGACGTCGTCAAGGGCAAGGTCGGCAAGGACCTCGCGGATGCCATGTGGGCGCATCCGAACGACACGATCAAGTTCTCGGACGTTCCCAAGACCGGTGTCAAGGTCTCTCGCGGCATGACGCACGACGGGCTCGGCAAGTATCTGTCGGAGGTCGTCGAGAAGGCGCCCGGCAAGACGGACGACGTGGTCGGGATCCTCAAGGAGACCAAGACCGACGTCGTCGTCAATTACCTTCCGGTCGGCTCCGAGGCGGCGACGAAGTGGTACGCCGAGCAGATTCTCGAGGCCGGCTGCGCGATGGTGAACTGCATGCCGGTCTTCCTCGCGCGCGAGAACTACTGGCAGGGCCGGTTCGAGGAGAAGGGCCTGCCGATCATCGGCGACGACATCAAGTCGCAGGTCGGCGCCACGATCACCCACCGCGTCCTCACCTCGCTCTTCCGCGAGCGCGGCGTCCATCTCGACAAGACGATGCAGCTGAACGTCGGCGGCAACTCCGACTTCCTCAACATGCTCGAGCGGGAACGGCTCGAGTCGAAGAAGATCTCCAAGACGAACGCCGTCACGTCGATGCTCGACTACGACCTCGGCGCCGGGAACGTCCACGTCGGCCCGTCCGACTACGTGCCGTGGCTGACCGACCGCAAGTGGGCGTACATCCGGATGGAGGGCTCGTCGTTCGGTGACGTCCCTCTCAACGTCGAGCTGAAGCTCGAGGTCTGGGACTCGCCGAACTCGGCCGGGATCGTGATCGACGCCGTCCGCATGGCGAAGCTCGCGCTCAACAACAACGTCGCGGGCGCACTCGTCGGGCCGAGCTCGTACCTCATGAAGTCGCCGCCGAAGCAGATCGTCGACGACGAGGCCTACGAGCTGACCGAGGAGTTCATCCGCGAGAACCGCCGCAAGGTCAAGGGCAAGGCGAAGGCAAAGGCCTCGGCGAAGTGAGCATCCGCCGCCTCTTCTGGCTTGAGGCGGCGGTTCTCTTCTCGATCGCCGCGCTCGTCGCGATCGCGGCGGTACTGAGCGGCAGCTTCGGCACGACCCAGGAGCACGTTCTCGAGACGTGCTCCATCGCGTTCGTGTGCGGCGCAATCGGATCGAGTCGCGCCCGCCTCGGCTCGAGTGACGGCATCGTTCTGCGCGAACGCACGTGAGCGTCGAGATCGAGTCGGCGAGCTCGCTCGACGGAGCCCGGCGCGCAGAGCTTTTCACCTCGGCCTACGAGGGCTATCTCCTCCCCTTCCGGATCGACGAGAAGCAGCTCGCAGGAATGGATGCCGCGTTCGACATCGACGTCGACGCGTCGCGGATCGCCTCCCGTGACGGCGAGCTCGTCGGGCTCGGCAACCTCGGCGTCCGCGGGGAGGATGCCTGGATAGGGGGCGTCGGCGTCGTGCCCGCCGCTCGCCGCTCGGGTGTCGGCGAGGCGCTCATGCTTGCGCTGCACGAACAGGCCCGCGCGCGCGGCGTGCGCAACGTCTGGCTCGAGGTGATCTCAGAGAACGCCGGTGCGGTCGCTCTCTACGAGAAGCTTGGCTACCGCATGGTCCGTGACGTCGATGTGTGGTCGCTTCCGGCGAAGGACAAGCCGGCAACGGCCCGCGAGGTCCCGGTAGACAAGGCGCAGGCGCGTCTCCGTGAGCTCCGAACCGGGCGCGAACCCTGGCAGCGCGCCGACGAGACGGTCGCGAACTACGACGACGTTCACGGGCTCGAGACCGACGCGGGCACGGCGGCGTACCGGCAGTTCGGCAAGCACGTCCAGCTACTCCAGATCGCGGGCGAGCCGGAGGCGCTGCTGTCCGCGTTGCGCCGGCTGGGCAGGGTCAGCGTCGTCAACCTGCCCGAGAACGATGCGGCCTCGTCGGTGCTCCGCGCGCTCGGCGGCAACGTCGTCGTGCGCCAGCACGAGATGCTGCTCGAGCTGCACTAGACTCGACAGGCGTGCGTGTCGCCCTCGTCACGCCGTTCGCCTGGTCGCAGCCGCACGACGTGAACGAGCATGTGGACGGCCTCGCCCGCGAGCTACGGCGCCGCGGCCATCTGGTGACGGTCCTGGCTCCCTCGAATCGCGCCCGCGACCTGGCCGCCGGACGGCGCGCGCTGCTCGGCGAGTTCGGCGACCCCGAGCTGATCGCCCTCGGCCCGGCCGTGCCGATCTCGCGCCGGAGCCGGATGGGCGTGCCGGTCGGAGTCCGGGCCAGCCTTTCACTCGCCCTCGCCCGCGGACGGTTCGACGTCGTACACGGCTTCGAGCCGGGGCTGCCGAGCCTGTCGTACCTGGCGCTCCGGGACTCCGCAGGGCTCACCGCCGCGACCTTCTTCTCGCCGGAGCGCCTCGGGTACCCGCCGGGTCGCGCGCAGCGCGAGCGCCTGCTCGGGCGCATCGATGCCCTGCTCGCGACGAGCGAGGCCGTCGCCGACGCAGCCGCCGCCCGCTTCCCCGGCCAGTACGAGCTCGTACCCCAGGGAATCGACCCCCAGCTGTTTGCGCCGGAGAGGAAGGGAAACCTCGTGGTGATGGAGTGGCGCCAGACCGAGCGGCCGCTCCTGCGGGCGCTCGTGCGCGAGCTCGCGCAACAGCCGGACTGGGAGCTCGTGCTGCTGCGGATCCGGACACCGGCCTCGCGCCCGGCCGTCTCGCCGCGGCTGCGTGGACGGATGCGGGTCCGCACGGCGCGCACCGGCGCCGCTCGCGCCGAGCTGCTCCGCTCCGCCGCGATCTTCGTCCCCGCGACCGACGGACTGCCGCGGCTCGTGGCGGAAGCCCAGACGGCCGGAGCCGCGATCGCCGATCCGCCTGGGCGCGAGACCCAGCCGGAGCTCGCCGCGGCCGAGACGGCGCGGTTGATCGAGGACGAGGCCTTCCGCGAGCGCCGGGCGCGCGAGAGCCTCGCAGCCGCCGAGTCCCAGACGGTGGAGGCGCTCGCCGACCGCGTCGAAGCCGTTTACGACAGGCTCGCCAAGCGCCGGCGAACCGCCACAAGCCGTTCCTCTTTCGACGAACGCAACTGGATCGTCGCCGACCTCCATCTGCACACGAGCTGGTCGCACGACTGCTCGATCGAGGTCGACGACCTGCTCGACCACGCCGAGGCGGAGGGTCTCGGCGCGATCGCGGTCACCGACCACAACGTCATCGGCGGCGCTCTCGAGGCGGCCGAGAAGGCGCGCGGGCGCCGCCTCACGGTCATCCCCGGCGAGGAGGTGAAGACCGCGGACCAGGGCGAGGTGATCGGGCTCTTCCTCCGCGAGGAGATCCCGCGAGGCATGTCCTTCGGCGGGACGATCGAGGCCATCCGCGCCCAGGGAGGGCTTGTCTACCTGCCGCATCCGTTCGACCGCATGCACGCGATCCCGAAGCCGGAGACGCTGCACCGGCACCTCGCCGAGATCGACGTGCTCGAGGTCTACAACGCCCGCCTCCTCTTGGAGGGCTACAACGATGAGGCGCTTCGCTTCGCGCGCAAGTACAACCTCACGGCGGGCGCGGGCTCGGACGCGCACGTCCTCGCCGGCGTCGGCACCGGCGCCGTGCGGATGCGCCGCTTCAGCGGCCCCGAGGAGTTCCTCGTCTCGCTCCACGACGCCGAGGTGCTGCGCCGCCCGAAGTCGCTCGCTTACCTTCAGGGGCTCAAGTGGGTCGCGCAGGCAAAGGAACGGGTCCGTTAGCAGCGGGCAGGCAGAGGCGCCCGGATAAGCACGTCGGGGCCCTCGAGCCGGCTCTTGAGGCTCCCGAGCACGCGCGAAAGAACCGCGATGGCCGCGGGATTGTCGCTGCGAACGAGCGCCGTCACCTCGACGATGCCGGCCGCACAGGCGTCGGCCACGACCTCTTGCGCCAGCGCGGACCCGATGCCGCGGCCCTGGTACGCGTCGGCAACCTCGAAGGCGATCTCGGCGCTGCCGCCGGAACGCACGAGACGAGCGAGCGCCACCGGCTCCGGATCGCCGTCGACGTGGGCCACGAGGACGTGGTGATTCGGGCCGACGGTCGCGAGCCAGCGCAGCTCCTTCTCCCCGAGCTCACGCTTGAGGCCGTTGAAGCGCGCCAGCCGCGACGCGTTGCCGAGCCGCTCGAAGACGGCCTGGACGGTCGCCGTGTCGCCGTCCCGGAGGGGACGGACGAGGAGCTCAGGCCCGTGCTTCGCCTTCACGACGCGCGTGTGCATGTTCACTCGACGGCCGAACCTGGTCGGTTCTTCCGCCCTGCATGCTCGTCCTCGCACTCGGCATCGTCGAGCTCCAGCCAGGCGACGATTTGGGGGTCACGGAGGAGCAACTCCACGCCCTCACGCTCTTGCTCGGTCACGCTGCCACCTCCCTGGTCGATTGGACGGAGGTACGGCGGTGACGCCCCGACTGGTTCATCTCCTCGCAGGCCGATGCGCCGGTGCGCGCCGCGGCTAGCCTCGGGAAGGAAGGCACGGGCTCGGGCACGTCGAAGGAACGTCCGGCATGCTCGAGTCGCCCTTCGACAGGATCCATTGACCCTCTCGTGACCGTGGCGAACGACGAGATCTACGAGAAGTACCTGCAAAAGGCCATCACCGAGACCAATGCTCTCGGTGACGAGCTCGCACAGGCGGCGAATGGGACGCGGGTCCCGGTGCTCGGCTCAGGCCATCCGCTCGCAGACGTCTTCCTCCTCAAGTACGAGCCAAAGGCCGCGGAGCTGCAGGAGGGAGTCGCGTTCTACGGTCGCGCCGGGAACGCGCTCCTCAAGTCGCTGCAACGGTTGCACGTCGACCCGATGGCGATTTACGGGACGAACTGCCTCAAGTTCGCCGGCAGTGACGAGGAGGAGTCGCGCCCGTTTCTCCTGCGGGAGCTGCACATCGTCCAACCGAAGCTCGTTGTGGCGATGGGCGAGCAGGCGCGCACGTTCCTCAACTCGGCGAGCTTCCCGCTCTCGCGCGAGCTGAAGCCCACGGAAGGCGAGCTGCAGGAGTACACACCCACGATCCAGGGGCTCGTCACGCCCGACATCGACGAGTCGCTCGACGAGCAGCCGGCGAAGACGGCGTTCTGGAACGCCTTCAAGGTGCTCGGCGAGTGGTGGAGCCAGACTCCTCCCTACTAGACCGGCGCCCGTACCTCCGCGTCGGCGCGTTCGTCGTGCTCCTGGCCGGGGTCGTGACGTGGTCGGCCGTCGCCCCACACGTATCCCATGTCGGGCTCTGGCCGGCGGTCGCCATCATCTCCGCCGCCGTCATGCCGGCGACGCTCGGTCTGATCTACCTCGCGCTGCCGCTCTGGTCGCGCCGCTGGATGATCCTGGCGGCGGCCCTCTTCGGCGTGGCGGCGGTCCTGACATGGAGGGCGGACGCTCGGCTCGCATCGAACTTCGCCAAGCTCGCCGCCTACACGTGCGCAGGCTGGGCGTTCCTGCGGCTGTTCGAGGAGCTGAGCTGGGTGGTGATCGTCGCCGCGATCATCCCGTTCGTCGACGCGATCTCGGTCGCCGCCGGCCCGACGAACCAGATCGTCAACCACCACCCCGAGGTGTACTCGGCCGTCGCAGTCGCCTTCCTCGCCCCCGGCGGCGGAGCCGCCGATCTCGGCCCGCCCGACATCCTCTTCTTCGCCCTCTTCCTTGCTTCGACGGCACGCTGGAATCTGCGGACGGGATGGACGTGGCTCGCGATGACCGGCATGTACGCGCTGACTCTGGTGACCGTCAACGCTGTGGACGTGAACGGCCTGCCGGCGCTGCCGTTCCTCTCCGCCGGCTTCCTGCTCGCGAACGGCGACCTGCTCTGGAAGCGGCTGCGCCGCCCCAAGCCCTCCTAACGCTCGAGCAGCGAGACGGACTCGACGTGGGGCGTGTGCGGGAACATGTCGACCGGCGTGAGACGCTTCAGCTCGTAGTCGTGCTCGTCGCGTAGCGCCTTGACGTCGCCCGCAAGGGTCGTCGGGTTGCAGGAGACATAGACGAGCCTGGGCGCGCCGATGCGGCCGAGCCGCCGCAGCGCCTTGCCGGCCAGGCCCGCGCGTGGCGGGTCGACGACGACCACATCCGGCGCACCGGATCGCTCGAGCAGCTCTTCCACGACCTCGCCGACGTTGCCGGCGAAGAAGGCCGCGTTCGTGATCCCGTTTAGCACCGCGTTCTCGAGCGCGCAGGCGACCGACTCCTCCGAGACCTCGATCCCCCAGACCGTCAGCGCGTCGCCCGCGAGCGAGAGCCCGATGGTGCCGATCCCACAGTAGAGATCCCATACGGTCTCGCCCCCCGTCAGCCCGGCCGCCTCGCGTGCGAGCGCGTACAGCTGCTCGGCCATGGCCGTGTTCGTCTGGAGGAAGGCGTTCGGCCGAACCCGGAAGCGCAGGCCGCCGAGCTCTTCCTCGATCCATTCCTCGCCCCAGAGCAGCAGCGACGGCAGGTTCGTCACCTCGGCAGGCGTGTCGTTCACCGACCAATGGATCGAGCGCACCTCCGGAAAGCGACGGAGAACGTCGACGAAGTAGCCGGCCTCGAACTTCTCTCCGGGGGCGGTGACGAGCTGGACGAGCGCCTGGCCCGTGTTCCGGCCCTGCCGGAGGACGAGATGCCGGAGATAGCCGCTCCCGTCGGTCTGCGAATACGCCTCGAGCCCCTCCTCGCGCGCCCAGTCGCGGACGGCGTCGCGAATCGCGTTGCCGAGATCGTCGATGAGCCAGCAGCGGTCGATCTCGAGCACCTCGTCCCAGCGGCCGGCCCGGTGGAAGCCGAGCGCAGGGCCTGCCTCCGTCGAGGTGAACGAGTACTCGACCTTGTTCCGGTAGTGGAAGATCTCGGGCTCGCACGGGACGATCTGCTCGAGCGGCGGCTCCGCGATACCTGCGAGCCGCTCCAGCGCGTCGCGAACCTGGAGCTGCTTCTGCTCGAGCTGGGCCTCGTAGGCGAGATCCTGGAAGCGGCAGCCACCGCAGGCGGGGAAATGCGCGCACGGCGCCTCGACGCGCTCGGGCCCCGGGCGCAATACCTCGGTCGCGAGCGCCTCGGCATGACTGCGCTTGACCTTCGTGACGCGCGCCCGGACGCGGTCGCCGGGCAACCCGCGCCGCACGAAGACGACGAACCCGTCGAGCCGCGCCACGCCGTTGCCGCCGAACGCGAGCGAGTCGACGTCGAGCTCGAGCTCCTCTCCTTTCGTAACCGGCGCGGCCATGCGCGCACGGTAGCGTCAGAGAGCGGTCACGTAGATCTTGCGCTCACGCGGCCCGTCGAACTCGCAGAAGAAGACGCCCTGGTACGTGCCGAGAGCGAGGCCGCCGTCGCGCAGGGGGATCAGCACCTGCGGGCTCGAGGCGAGCGACGCCCGGGCATGCGACGGCGCGTTCGGCCCGTCCTGGTCGTCGTGGCGCCACTCCCAGTCATCCCCGACGACGCGCTGGAAGGCATTCTCGAGATCGGTGACGAGCTCGGGGTCGATCCGCTCGTTGATCGCAACCCCCGCGGTCGTGTGCGGAACGTAGACGAGCGCCGCCGACGCTCCGTTCGTGCCGTCGAGCGCCTCGCGGACGAGGTCGGTGATCTCGATCAGCTGCGTCTTCCGGTCGGTCTTGAGGGAGATCTCCCGCACGGGTCTATCCTACGAACCCGCATGCCGGGGCCGCTCCAGCAAGGTGAGATCGACGCGCTCAGCGCCGATGCCGACCGGTTCCTCGCGGAGCTCGACGAGGAGACGTACCTGCACTTCGCGGGCCACAAGGAGACGCTCGACCTCGGCCCGATCTACGAGCGGCACGAGAGCCTGACGGAGCTCGACACGGCGCTTGCCCTCGGAGCTTCGGTGGACGGCAACCGCCGGACACGCGAGCTCTGGAAGTTCGCCTGCGAGGGCTATCTCGGCAACTTCGTGAGCGAGGAGGCCGAGCGCGTGGCCGAGCTCGAAGCGACGCTAACGGCGACGGTGGACGGCGAGGACGTCCCGTTCCGGATGCTCCGGCCGCGGCTGATGAACGAGGAGGACCGCGATGCACGCGCGCGTATCGAGGCAGCCAGGAACGAGCTCACCGAAGAGCACCTGAACGCGCTGGAGCTGCAGGCGGCACAGGTCGTCCAGCGCGAGACGAGGCGGCTCGGCGCGGCGAGCTACGCCGATCTGTACCGGAGCTTCGGCTTCCCGCTCGACGACCTCGCGGAGCAGTGCCGCCAGTTCCTCGCCGAGACCGAGAGCCTCTGGGTGGAGGCGGGCGACCGGTTCTTCCGGGCGCGAGTCGGGATCGGCCTCGACGACGCGAAGCGGTGGGACGTGGGCCGCGCGCAGCGCGGCGCCGGCTGGGACTCGGCGTTCCCGCCCGACGGCATGCTGCCGGCCCTCGCAGGCACGCTCGCCGATCTCGGCATCGACCTCGACGCGCAGCCGAACGTCGAGCTCGACCTCGAGCCGCGGCCGAGCAAGGACCCGCGTGCCTTCTGCGCGCCGATCGAGATCCCCGGGCGGGTCGTCCTCGTGATCAAGCCGCAGGGCGGTCCCGACGACTGGCGTGCCTTTTTCCACGAGGCCGGCCACACCGAGCATTTCGCCAACACGTCCGCGTCACTCGCGATGGAGGAGAAGCGGCTCGGCGACAACGCCGTCACCGAGGCCTGGGCGATGCTGCTCGAACACCTGACGATCGACCCGGTCTGGCTCGAGCGGCGGCTCGACTTCGGCCGCCCGTACGAGTTCGCGGCCGAAGGAGCGACCCAGCTTCTCTGGGTCGTCCGCCGCTACTGCGCCAAGCTCCTCTACGAGCTCGAGTTCCATTCGGCGGAGGACCTGGCCGCCCTGCAGCCGCGGTACGTCGAGCTCCTCGCCGACGCGACGAAGGTGGAGCCGGCCGCCGTGGACTACCTCAGCGACATCGACGACGGCTTCTACGCGTCGGAGTACCTCCGCGCGTGGGCGCTGGAGGCCCAGCTGCGCGCGTATCTCCGCGAGCGGTTCGGCAACGCCTGGTTCACGCGCCGCGAGGCCGGCTCGCTGCTGCGCGAGTTGTGGGCCGAGGGCCAGAAGCCGACTGCCGACGAGCTCCTCCGCGAGGTCGCGGGCGAGCCGCTCGAGCTTGCCGCGGTCGGCGACCGCATCCGCGAGGCGCTCGCGGCGGCTTGATCCCGCTCCACGACAACGTCCCTGGACGGACAACGCCGTACGTCACGATCGGCCTGATCGTCGCGAACTTCATCGTCTGGTTCTGGGAGCTGAGCAATCCCGGCGTCGACGTCCACGTGTTCCGGGACGGCTTCTACCCGTGCGCGGTGGAGGGTCCATGCCACCTGCCGCCGGGATTCCATGCCCTGCCCTGGTGGGAGGGCGTCTTCACCGGCATGTTCATGCACGCGAGCTGGGAGCACATCCTCGGCAACATGCTCTTCCTCTGGATCTTCGGCAACAACGTCGAGGACGCACTCGGACACGTTCCTTTCCTGATCTGGTACCTCGCCGCCGGCGTCGTCGCGATGGGCACGCAGACGGTCGTCACTCTCGCGTTCGCCGGCCCGGGTGCGGCGAGCGTCCCGAACATCGGGGCCAGCGGCGCGATCGCCGGCGTGCTCGGCGCCTACTTCGTCCTCCTCCCCCGCGCCCGCGTTCTGACCTTCATCTTCTTCATCATCCGCGAGATCCCGGCCGTCTGGTTCCTCGGCATCTGGTTCCTGCTGCAGGCGTACACCGGCGGGATCTCGCTTCTTCATCCGCAGTCCGGCGGCGGCGTCGCCTTCTTCGCGCACATCGGCGGCTTCGCGTTCGGCGTCCTGACGGGGCTGCTCCTCGTGCAACGTGGGAAACGCCCAGAGGTGCCGTCGTCCCGCTATCCGGTCTACTGAAATTCCTCCGCCAAACCTGAGGAATGCACCTGGAATGTCTCGGGCCTGCCGGCCGTTCTAGACGGCATGAGAACCATTGACGAGATCCACGAGGAGATCGAGCGCCTGAGCGAGGAGCGCACGGAGCTCTGGCACAAGCTCTCCGACCATCACGACCAGGAAGTTCGCGCCGAGATCCACGAGATCGACGCGCAGCTCGACCGACTCTGGGACGAGCACCGAGCCCTCCGCGCCCGGCTGCGCTTCGGCGACCGCGACTCGATCGTCGCCCGCGCAAGGGTCGAGGAGCGCCTCGAGCGCGCCGCCTGAGCTCGAATCCGCCTCTACACTGATGCTCTCTCGGGGCGTTAGCTCAGCTGGGAGAGCACCTGGTTTGCAACCAGGAGGTCACCGGTTCGATCCCGGTACGCTCCATGACCCTCTCGGGGCGACTCGCGTCTCGATCTCGCGCGATAGGCTCTCTCCCCGTACCAGAGGCTCCACTTCGGGGGAGGATCAAGCTCGGGAGCGGAAAGCGGAGCTTCCACGTGACGATCGCCGTCGGTTGATCTTGTGACAGGTTGCCACCAGCCGGAATCGACGCCACACTTGTCCTTGTGAGCACCGGACCTGACATGCGGAGCCGTTACGAGCAAGCGCTCGCCGAGGTCGAGGAGATGAAGCGCACGCTGCGTGAGCACGCGCAGAACGTGGCCGCGCGCGAGAAAGAGCTCGAGGAGCAGCGGCTCGAGCTGGCGGGCCGGCAGGGCCGCCGCCGCGCCGCCCCGGGCTCGGCCCCCGTCTCGATCGTGGATGAGGCGGAGAAGAAGACTGAGCTCGACCGCCGCATCGCCGAGGCGAAGAAGCGCGAGCAGCAGGCGGTACAGGAGCTCGCGCTCGCCAAGGCCGAGCGCGAGCGGCTCGACGAGCGCGAGGCAACGATCCGGAAGGTCGAACGGGAGCTCGCAGGCCTGCGCGTCCAGCTCGAGGAGGAGCGTGCGCGACTTGCGGGGTCCGCACCGAGCGAGCCCGAGCCGGCGCGCGAGCCCGATCCCGACCGCGAGCCGCCTCCTCCGACTCCGCTGCCGCAGCCGCCGACCGATCCGGATCTCGAGCCGGCGGCGACGGCCAAGCGCCAACGCAGCAGCATGCTCGCCGACCCGCAGCTGAAGAGAAACAGCTAAAGACCAGCTTCCCGCGCTGGTATCGTCGAGAAAGGCTCGTCGCGTAGGGGAGAGGCCCCGCGTGTGACGGGCCGCCTTGGCATGTCTACGTACGCGAACCCCGTCGACCCGCCCGACCTCGGCCTCTGGCCGACCTTCGGCAGGCTGCTTCGGCTCTGGCGCGAGCAGTGGAAGCTCGGTGCCTTCGCGCTCACCTGCGCGCTCGCCTACACGCTGATCTCGATCACGATCCCGATCCTCATCCAGCGCGCGATCGACAACGCGATCGTCCCCCACAAGGAGGACCTGCTCCCTCCGTATCTCGCAGCCATCGGTGGGCTCGCGCTCCTGCGCTTCGCCATCAACTTCAACCGCCGGTACGCGACCGCGCGGATCGGCATCAGGATCGAAGCGCGAATGCGCGAGCTGCTCTACCAGGCGTACCTTCGCTATCCGCGCGCGTTCTACGACCGCCATGCAACAGGACAGGTGCTTTCGCGGGCGACGAACGACCTCTACCCCATCCGCTACTTCATCGGCTGGGGGCTCGTGCAGGGGATTCAGAGCGTGATGATGATCGTCGCCGCGGGGATCGTCCTCGCGCTCGTCGACCCACAGCTGACGCTCTTCGCAGCAGTGTCGCTGCCGCCGATCGGGATAATCGCCAACCGCTTCGGACGTCGGGTCTCGCCCATCTCGCGTGAAGTGCAGGCGCGGAAGGGCGACGTGACGGAGTCGGCTGACGAGGGCGTGGTCGGGATCGAGATGGTGCAGGCGTTCGGCCGCGAGGACGACATCCGCAACCGGTTCGGCGACAGAGCGGAGGGGGTGCGCTCCGCGGCGCTCCGCCAGGCCGGCGTCGAGGCGACGCACGTCCCCGGGCTCTACTATCTGCCCGCGCTCTCGATCGCGGCCGTGGTGCTCTTCGGCGGCCGCGCTGTGATCAACGGGCAGATCTCGATCGGCGAGTTCGTGCTCTTCGAGACGTTGCTCCTCCAGCTCGTCTGGCCGCTCGAGGCGATCGGCTGGATCCTCGACCTCGCGCAGCGTGCACTCGCCTCCGCCGGCCGCAGCTTCGCATGGCTCGACGGGATCAAGCCTCTGCCCGAGCCGACGAGCCCACAGCACCTCCCGGAGGGACCGCTCGGGATCCGGTTCGAGCACACGAGCTTCGCGTACGGCGGCGAGGTGGACGTGCTGCGCGAGCTCGACCTCGTGGTGGAGCCGGGGGAGATCGTTGCCGTCTGCGGGTCCACCGGCTCCGGCAAGACGTCGCTCCTCAACCTGCTGCCGCGCTTCTACGACCCGACGGGCGGACGCGTCCTCGTCGGAAGCGTCGATACCCGAGACCTCCCGATCCACGAGCTGCGTGGGTCGGTCGCGCTCGTCACACAACGACCAATTCTTTTCTCGGTGCCGCTGCGCGAGAACCTGACCGCGGGCCGCGAGGACGCCGACTGGGATGAGGTGCTCGCCGCCTGCGAGGCCGCGGGCGTCGACGCGTTCGGGCCGAACCTCCCGGACGGCTACGACACCATGATCGGAGAACGGGGAGTCAATCTCTCCGGCGGCCAGCGACAGCGGGTCGCGCTCGCGCGCGCGCTCGTCACCGGCGCGCGCGTCTTCGTGCTCGACGATCCGCTCTCGGCCGTGGACACACTCACCGAGCGTCGCCTCGTCGGCCGGCTCCGCCCAGCGCTCTCCGGGCGCACGGTCCTGGTTGCTACGCAGCGCCTCTCGACCATCGAGATCGCCGACCGCGCGGTCGTGCTGGTCGACGGGCGGATCGTCGAGTCGGGAACGCCGGCCGACCTGTTGCGCGCGGGCGGGGAGTTCGCGGCGCTCTTCGGGGACGAGGTGGTCGCAGCGTGAAACGGCTCTCCAAGTATCTCGAGGGCCGGAAGGCGTTCGTGGCTCTGATGGTGCTCATCGGCGCCGGCAATGCCGCTGCGCAGACCGGCGGCTGGCTGCTCGTCCGGAACGCGATCGACAAGGGCATCACGGCGCACAACGAGCGCCATCTGACGATCATCGTGCTCATCTACCTCGGCGTTGCTGCTGCGGGCTGGCTGCTACAGGCGCAGCTCATCCGCGGCCTCGCGACGATCGGCCAGTCAGTCGTGATCGGCCTCCGGCGCGACCTCTTCGACCACCTCACCAGCCTCTCGCTCCGCTACTTCTCGCAGCAGAAAGCAGGTTGGATCATCGCCCGCCTCACGAGCGACGTCGACGCCGTATCGGACGTCCTCTCGCAGGGGATGCCCACCCTAGTCTCGAATCTCATCCTCCTGCCCGCGGCAGTCATCGCGCTCCTCATCGCCGACTGGCGGCTCGGGTTGATCGCGTTCGTCGTCCTGCCGCCGACTCTCATTCTTTCGCGGTGGTTCCAGCGCGCCTCACACACGGCGAATGTCGAGCAGCGCAACCGCATCGCCGCCGTCACCGCGCAAATCGCCGAATCGGTGGCAGGCATGGCCGTCGTGCAGGCGTTCAACCGCGAGCGCCGCTTCCAGGCCGAGTTCGATGCGCTCAACGAAGCGAACCGGGCCCAGTCGACGTACGTCCAGCGGATCTTCTCGGTCTTCTTTCCCTCCATCGAGTTCCTGGGCGTGTTCGCAATGGGGACCGTCCTCTACTTCGGCTCGAACCTGTACGAGCACCAGACGCTCACCATCGGCACGCTGATCACGGCGATGTACCTCCTGCAGCTCGTGTTCCAGCCGCTGCAGGAGCTCTCGGACGTCTACGGGCAGCTCCAGTCGGCCGGAGCGGCGATGGTGAAGATCGCGAGCATCCTCGACGAGGAGCCGGACATTCAGGACCGGCCGGCAGCGAAGCCGCTACAGCGCCTCGAGGGCGACCTCCAGATCGACAACGTGGTCTTCGCCTACGGCAAGGACCCGGTTCTGCGCGGGATCTCGTTCCGCATCGCGCCGGGCGGCTGCTTCGCGCTCGTCGGCGAGTCGGGCCACGGGAAGTCGACGCTCGCGCGGCTGATCGGCCGCCACTACGACCCCGACGAGGGGGCGGTGCGCGTGGACGGGCACGACCTGCGCGACGTCCAGATCCGCTCGTACCGGCGGCAACTGGGCGTCGTGCTCCAGGATCCGTTCCTCTTCAGCGGCACGATCGCGACGAACATCCGCTTCGCCAAGCCGGACGCGACGGACGAAGAGGTCGAAGCCGCGGCCGCGGCGGTTGGCGTCGACCGGGTGGCGGCGCGCCTCTCGGGAGGCCTCGACCACGAGGTGCGCGAGGGCGGCGCCGGGCTGTCGGCCGGCGAGCGCCAGCTCATCTCGATCGCGCGGGCGCTGCTCGCCGACCCGCGCATCCTCGTGCTTGACGAGGCCACTTCGAACATCGACCGGCCGACCGAGGTGCTGATCGAGCGAGCACTCGACAGGCTTCTGCATGGCCGCACCTCGATCATCATCGCCCACCGGCTGTCGACCGTCCGCCGCGCCGACGAAATCCTGGTGGTAGAGAACGGGCAGATCATCCAGCGCGGGACCGAGGGCGAGTTGCTCGCGGTGGACGGACCGTTCCGCCGCCTGGCGCACACCCTGGAGGGCGGCGAGCCCGAGCTCGCTGCCGCCGGCTAGGGGACTGTCGGCTCTTCGCGCGCGACCTGCTCCAGCACGCGGAGCGCGACCGCCGCGACGTTCGGATCGAATTGCGTGGCCTTTCCTTCGGCGAGCCTGCGCACCGCCTCGCGGTGCGTGAGCGCGCGCCGGTACGGCCGGTCGCTCGTCATCGCGTGATACGCGTCGCAGACGAAGATGATGCGGGACTCGAGCGGGATGTCCTCGCCGGCGATGCCGTCGGGGTAGCCCTTGCCGTCCCAGCGCTCGTGGCAGTGGCGGACGATCGGCCGGACGTCCTCCAGCCGGTCGATCGGGCCGATGATCCGCTCGCCGAGCTCTGGATGCGTCTGGACGAGCCGCCGCTCCTCGGCCGTCAGCCGTCCGGGCTTCGAAAGCACGTCGCTCGGGATGCCGATCTTGCCGATGTCGTGGAGAAGCGCGCCAAGCTCCAGACGCTTCAGGCTCAACTCGTCGAGGCCGAGCTCGCGGCCGACCCGCAGCGAGAGGTCTGTGATCCAGCGGGCGTGGGTCGACGTGTACTCGTCGTTCGCCTCGAGCGCGTTCGCCAGCGCCTCGACGGTGGTGACGAAGGTCCGCTCGAGACCCTCGTAGCTCGAGGCGTTCGCAATCGCGAGCTTCGCCTGCTGCGCGACGCCGCCGAGCAGCCGCAGCTCGCGCTCTCCGAAATCCTCCGCCTCAACGAGAGCGACGAGGCAGCCCACCCTCCCGTCGACCTCGAAGGGAGCGACGGCGTACCGGCCGCCGGGTACGGGCGCCTCACCGACCAGCGGCTCGTAGTCGCTCGGCTCGACGACGAAGGGCTCGCGATCGACGTCGAGGCTGTCAAGCGGGTACGGCCGCGCCGCGAGCTCGGCGGCCAGCTCGGCCGAGTGCCCGTGCTCGGTGCGCAGGCGCAGCTCGCCGTCGACCTCGAGATACAGGGACGTGTGGCGGCTGCCGAGGATCTCCGCCGACAGGTCGGTCACGCGCGTGACGATGTCGTCGAGGTCGACGAACGTCGCGAGCTCCCGGCCAAACTCCAGCAATGCAGTCGCGCTCTCTGCCTCGCGCCGCGCGGACTCGTAGAGGCGTGCGTTCTCGACCGCGACGGCCGCGTGCCCGGCGAGCACCTCGAGCAGCCGGACATCGTCTTCGTCGAACTGGTTCAAGCCCAGCTGTGAGACGACGATCACGCCCACGACGCGCGTCCCATAGCGGAGCGGGACGGCGAGCAGCGACTCCTCGATCGGCTCGGTCCCCTCGATCTGCCTGCCGAACTCGCAGTTCGCGGCGTCGGCGACGACGATCGACTCGCCCAGCTCGGCGCAGCGGCCGGTGATCCCGACGCCGACCTGGGTGCGGAGCAGGTCGAGCGAAAGCGACTCCGTCGTGGACGACAGCTCGCCGAGGAAGGCGACCGGGACGAGCTCGTCGCCGTCGGAGACGAAGACACGGCAGTTGTGGTAGTCGACGAGCGACCGGAGCTCAGCCGCGATGGCCTCGCCGATCTCCCGCACGTCGTTGAGCCGGTTCAGCTTCCCGGTCAGGCTCTGCAGCATCTTGAGGTGCGCGATCGAGCGGACGTCGCGGTCGACGCTCGGCGTGTCGGGCCGCTGGCTCTCGGCGTCGGAGTAGAGGACGACCTGGTTCTTCCCCTGCGCCTTCGCGGTCATCATCGCCGCCTCGGCGCACGCGGCGAGCTCGCGCGGGTTCATCGCGTGCTCGGGGCCGAGGGCGAGCCCGGCGGAGACGGTCATCCGGCCGATGCCGGGGAAGTCGACCGCTGCGAGCCGCGTCTGGATGCGCTCGGCCACGCGTACCGCGTCCTCGCCGCCGCACGCGTCCATGACCACGGCGAACTCCTCGCCGCCGAGCCGGCAGATCACGTCCTCGGGGCGCACGATCGCACGAAGCGCCTCGGCGAGGAAGCGCAGCAACTCGTCGCCGACGGCGTGCCCGTGGACGTCGTTGACGTGCTTGAAGTCGTCGATGTCGAGCATGAGGACCGCGATGGGCTCGTGTGTGCGGCTCGACTCCTGCAGCGACTGCAGCAGGCGCTCGTAGAAGACGCTGTGGTTGAAGAGACCGGTGAGCGAATCGGTGCGCGCCTGATGCTCGAGCTGCGCGCGGCTCTCCGCGTTGTCGAGCGCGAGCGCCGCCGCGTCCCCGAACCGCTTCGCAACCTCGAACTCGGTCTCGCTGAATGCGACAGCCTCGCCCTCGCGGTAGATGTTCAGCGCGCCCTTGATGCTGCCGCGCGCGATGAGCGGAACGCAGATCAGCGCCTCGGGATCCATCGGCGTCCCCGGCACGGTGCGAACGCGCGGGTCGAGGTGCGCCTGGTTCGAGAGCACCGCCTTGCGATTCCGCGCCGCCCAGCCGGTGATGCCCTCCGAGAAGCTGATCGTCGTACTCATGATCTCGTCGGCGTACACGTCGCGGACGAGCACCGGCTTGAGGATTCGCTTCGTCTCGTCGGCTTCGTAGATCGTCAGCGTGTCGTGCGGGATCAGGTCGCCGACGTTGTCGGCGATCCGGACGAGCAGCGCGTCGAGGCTCTGCTCGGCGAGCACTTCGTGGAAAACGTCGGCGAGCCTCCGGTACGACTCGACGAGAGCGGCATCCCCCGGCTCGGCGCCGGTGTCGAGAAGCCGAAGATGGCCCGGACGGGCTACCACCGATCCCCCGATCGATCAGAGTTGAGACACAGCATTCGACGCCCCTGAGGCTGGACCGCAGTGATGCCGGGAACATCGGTGCCAGGCCCCGCCGACCGATCCCTCAGGCGGGTGATCACATACCCCATGTCCCGCTCGGGGACAGCCCTAAGGCCCTTTCCAGCCGGAGGCTAAGCCTCCGCGAAAGCGGGGCTTAGCCGCAGGCCCTCCCGCTCCCGGGCGCGCGCCGAAAGGCGCCCGCCCCGGCGGGCAACTAACTCAGTACGGAGCGTTCGCGAGACCGCGTCTCGTGAACGCGGAGTTCGTTCAACTCCGAGCGAAGAGCGCAGCTCTTCGCTCGGGACTAATCACCCCAGTCGAAGTCCCGCGCGCCGCCGTTGCCCCAGAACCCCGACTCTTCGATCGCGGACACGGCCGTTGCCGTCTCCTGCGTCTCGGCCGTGGTCGGCTCCTCCAGCGCATCGTCGCCGGGCCAGACGCCGACGTTCTCGAGGCTCGCATCGCTGAAGTCCGGCTCGACGCCGTCCATCGTCTCTTCGATTCGCGCCTGTTCCTCGCTCTTGAAGAGCGGGTGGTTCTCCAACGGATCCCCGTCCTTGTAACGGTCGATCGGCATCGTGTCGCCGAGCAGCCGCGCGTTGCGCTCCTTCAGGTCGAGGTGATCCTTGATGACCTGCGCGAAAATAGACGGTGTCTCTACCGGCATTAGGGTCCTCCCGTGGGTGGTGCTCGTCGTCGGCGGGCATGATAACCGGGATCGAGGCTGGCTTACCGTCGAGAGCGTCAAAAACGGCTTGGTTCCGCGGCGCCTCGCTCGATCCGATCCTTTCCGGCGCGTTTCGCGCGGTAAAGCGCCTCGTCGGCGGCGGCCACGAGCTGTTGGCTCTCCGACTCCGACCGATGCTCGGCGACGCCGAAGCTGGCGGTGACGCGAAGCCCTGGAGCGCCTGGGATGGCGCGGCTGGACAGCCCGGTCCGGACTCGCTCGGCGAGGTGCACCGCACCGTCCTCGTCGGCGCCCGGCAGCAGGAGGAGGAACTCCTCCCCGCCCCAGCGGCCGGCGATGTCGGAGTCGCGGAGCGTTTCACGGAGAACGTCCGCGAACGCCCGCAGCACCTCGTCGCCGACCGCGTGGCCGTGCGCGTCATTCACGTCCTTGAACTCGTCGAGATCGACGAGGACGACAGAGAGCGGCGTGCCGAGACGGCCGGCCCTGGCCAACTCCGCCTGCAACGCCTCGGCGGACGCGCGGCGGTTCGCCAGGCCCGTGAGGCTGTCGACGAGCGCCTGGCGCTCGACCATGGCGTGCAGGCGCGCATTCTCGAGAGCCACGACGGCATGCGAGGCAAGCGAGCCTGCGTTCAGCCGCTGCTCCTGGTCGAACGAGTCGCCGACCAGTTCGAGAGTCCCGAAGTCGACGCCCCCGGCAGTGAGCGGAAGGATCAGCCGCTCGCCGTCGGACTCGGAGTCGCCGCTCGTCACGACCGAGCCGTCGGCGGAGACGATCCTGCAGCTCGTGGCGGCGGTCGCCTCGGCGGCCGCAGCAGCGACGATCCGCAGGAGCTGCTTCGAGTCGTGCGTCGCCGCGAGCGCCTCGCTGAAATGGGCGAGGGCTTCGCGTACCCGGGCGCGCTCGGCCTCGAGCTCCGCAAGCCGCGCCTCGAGCTGCTCGGCCATGTCGTTGAACGCGACGCTCAGCGCAGCGAACTCGTCGTGGCCGCGGACGGGGACGCGCTCACGGAAGCTCCCGAGCGCGATCCCGCGAGCGGCGGTCGCGACCCGGCGGAGGTTCCGGGTGATCGACCGTCCCTGGAGGTATGCCACGACGCCCACGAGCCCGAGGCAGGCGAGCAGCCCGAGCAGGAGCCGGCTCCTTGTCCGCATGTCGGCGGCGTCGATCACCCGCTTGGGCGTCAGCACCGCCAGTCGGGCCTCCGCCAATCCCGGCAGCCCGGGAGTCGCGAGCGCGCGATAACGGAGGCCCGCGACACGTACCGTCGAGCCCTGCGTGGCGTTCACTCCGACGCGACCATGCAGCGGCGGCGACGATGCGGCAATCCGTGATCCTTCGAGCAGGACGAGAATGTCGGCCGAGTCGAAGGCCGCTCGTTGCCGGAGACGGGCCGCAAGGCCGGAGTCGAGCGGGACGGTCGCGATCACCTTGCCGAGCCGGCGCGTGCCCGTCACGACGTTGATGGGCAGCTGAGCAGCGAGATGGGGTGGCCGGCCTGCGCGCAGGCCCCGAGGGCCGACGACGTAGAGCGAGGGAGTGCGCTCGAGGATCCGCCGCAGCGCACTGCGGTCTCGGCGTTCGAGGGCCAACTGGAGCGGACGCGAGCGTGCAACCCGCTCGGCGATAGCCTGGGCCCGCTGCTCCTGCTCCTGAAAGAGCGTGAGCGCGGCGCGGAGCCCTGCTTCCTGGCGCAGCGTGACCTGCCGCGACTCACCGTCTCCGGCGACGGTGGTGAATCCCCAGTACGTGGCCGCCAGCGGGACGAGCGAGAGCAACACGAAGTACGCGACGAGCTTGAGCTTGAAGCTGCTCAGCTGCAGCCTTCGATCGATCAAGTCAAACCCCTTCCCTGCCGATGTTCCCTCTAAGTCGTTGTCGGCGGGAGAGGGGGACAACATGAGCCGGCTGGAACGCGGGGTCGCGGCGGTCCTGCTCACAATTGCAGTCGCAGGTGGCGCGCTGATGCCGCGGCTCCTGACGGAACCGACCGGGCCACGGGGCGTGGCACTCGGACCCGGTCCCGACCGAAGCATCGTGCGGGTGACCGCCGCCCCGAAGCCGGCGCACGTTCCCACCCCCTCGGTCGCGCATCCCGCCGTGGCCCCGCCGCCTGTTCAGGTGGCGGCCCCGGTGGAGGAGGTCGCAGCGTCACCCACGACGAAACCGGTCCCCCAACCTGCCGTTCTACCAGCGAAGCACGTGACCGCTCCGCGGCTCGCGCCGACGCAGCAGCTTCCGGCTGCCGCCGGTGCGAGCGCGCCGACCGTGGCCACGCAGGCCGTTACGCCTCCCCATCCGTCGCCCCCTCCTCACAAGGTCAAGCTTCCGCACCGACCGGCTGCGCCGGCGAAGGTCAAGGCATCGCACACACAGCCGCCGCCCGAGGTCAAGCCACCTCCTCCGCCTCCCCCGGCGCCCCCGCCGCCGAAGATCAAGCCTCCCCATCCGCCGCCGCCGGCCAAGGTCAAGCCTCCACACGCACCGCCGCCGCCGAAGGTCAAGCCTCCCGAGCCGCCCCAGACGTCGCTGCCTCCCAAACCTCCCAAGCCGCCCGACACGCCGCCGGCGCCGAAACCTCCGAAGCCTCCCAAGCCGCCGCACGGACCGCCGGCGTCACAGCAGCCGCCCCCGGCGCCCAAGCACGGCCACTAGGATCCAGGCATGGCCGCCGGCTTTCGCAAGCTCCGCCCTACCCCGTGGGCGCTCACGATCGCGGCGTGGGACATCTGGCGCAGGCTCCCTCCGGAGCAGCGCAAGCAACTCCTCAACCTCGCCACCAAGCATGGCCCGAAGCTCGCCTCGCGCGCAGCCAAGGCGACGCGCCGCCGCCACTAGGGGCTAGCTACCTACAGGCCGAGCGCTGCGCGGACGATCCGGTCCTGCTCTCGCAAGTGTGCGGTGGGATAGCCCTCGCTCGGGCTCGCCCGCCACGGACGGCCCACGTAGAGGAGCGGGACGCCCGCAGGCTTGGTCTCCTCCAGGCGGTGCCGGATCGCCCGCCACGCGCCCATGTTCTGCGGCTCCTCCTGCGCCCACACGACCTCACTGAGGTTCGGGTAGCGGCCGAAGAGCTCCCTCGCCTGCTCAACCGGGAACGGGTAGAGCTGCTCCAGCCGGGCGACGGCGAGGCCGGCCACCTCCCCACGCTGCTCGTGCCCGACGATGTCGTAGTAGATCTTCCCCTGGCAGAGCACGAGCCGCTCGATGCGCTCGTGGTCCGCCGCCGGGTCGTCGATGAGGGGCCGGAACTCTCCGCCCGCGAGATCGTCGAGCGTCGCTCCCGCCTGCTTCAGCCGGAGTAGCCCCTTCGGCGTCATGACGATCAGCGGGCGCGCGGTGGCGTCCAGCGCCTGCCGGCGCAGCAGGTGGAAGTACTGGGCCGAGGTGGTGCAGTTCGCGATCCGCAGGTTCTCCTGCGCGGCGAGCTGGAGGAAGCGTTCGAGCCGGGCGCTCGAGTGTTCCGGCCCGTTGCCTTCGTACCCGTGCGGCAGCAGAAGCGTCAGGCGCGTCGATTCCCGCCACTTCGACAACCCGGCCGAGATGAACTGGTCGATCACGATCTGCGCCCCGTTGACGAAGTCACCGAACTGCGCCTCCCAGAGGACGAGCGCCTCGGGGGCGGCGGCGGAGTAGCCGTACTCGAAGCCGACGCACGCGTACTCCGACAGCGGCGAGTTGTAGATCTCGAAGGCAGCCCCGGCCTCGTCGAGATGCTGGAGCGGCGTGTATGTCCCGCCCGTCTGCGCGTCGTGGAGAACGTCGTGCCGGTGGGAGAACGTCCCCCGCTCGGTGTCCTGGCCGGTGAGCCGGATCGGGATCCCTTCGACGAGGAGCGAGGCGAACGCGAGCGACTCCGCCTGGCCCCAGTCGATTCCTCCCTCCTCGAGCGTCTCGCGCCGCCGTTCGAGCTGCCGCATGAGCTTCGGGTTGGGCGTGAAGCCCTCAGGGACGCGGAGGAGCTGCTCGTTGAGGGCGCGCAGCCGGTCGGCGGCCACGGCCGTGACGACCTCGTCGCCCGTCGCAGCCGGGATGTGCGTGTCGTCGGGCGCCGGCGGCTCCGGCTGCCCGAAGGTCTCCTTCAGCGCCTCGTGCGCCTGCTTTAGCTCGGTGGTGACCTCCTGCTCGAGCTCGTCGGCCTGCTCCTGGGTGACGTCGCCCTCGGCCACGAGCCGTGCGGCGAACTCCTCGCGGACCGTCGGATGCTCTGCGATCGCGGCCGCGAGGAGCGGCTGCGTGTACGCCGCCTCGTCCTGCTCGTTGTGGCCGTGCCGCCGATAGCCGACGAGGTCGACCACGACGTCGTGTCCAAAGCGGCGCCGGTAGGCGAGCGCGAGCCTGATCGATGCGAGCGCCGCCTCGGGGTCATCCGCGTTGACATGGACGATCGGGATGTCGAATCCCTTCGCGAGATCGCTCGAGTAACGCGTCGACCGTCCGCTCTCCGGATCGGTCGTGAACCCCACCTGATTGTTCGAGATCAGGTGAAGCGTTCCGCCCGTGGAATAGCCCGCCAGCGCCTGCAGGTTGAGGGTCTCCGCGACGACGCCCTGGCCGGCGAACGACGCGTCTCCGTGGATCAGGATCGGAAGCGCGACCGCCGGATCGGCGTAGCCCTGCCGCGACGAGCGGTCGGTCTGCTCCGCGCGGGCCCGTCCCTCGACGACCGGGTCGACCGCCTCGAGGTGACTCGGGTTGGAGACGAGCGTGATCGTGATGTCGCCCGAAGGCGTCGAGCGGGTCCCCTGCGCACCGAGGTGGTACTTGACGTCTCCGCTGCCGCCCTCCTCGCTCGATACGACGGCCTCGATCGTCCGTTCGCCCTCGAACTCGCGCAGGATCGTCTCGTACGGGCGTCCGACGATGTGCGCGAGCACGTTGAGGCGGCCGCGGTGGGCCATCCCGAGCACGACCTCGTGTGCTCCGGCCGCCGCGGCGAGCTCGATCGCCTCGTCGAGCATCGGGATCATCACGTCCAGCCCCTCGACGGAGAACTGCTTCTGGCCGAGGAAGACGCGTCGCAGGTAGCGCTCCATCCCCTCCACCTGGCTTAGCCGGGCGAGGAGCCGAACCCGCTCGTCCCGCGAGAGCGGCCGCCGGTAGCGGCCCGACTCGATCGCCTTCCGCAGCCAGACGCGCTCCTCGTGATCGGAGATGTGCTCGATCTCGTACGAGATCGTCCCGGTGTAGGTCTCGCGGAGCCGTGGCAGCGCGTCCGCGAGCGTCGACCCTTCGACGTTGAGCCGGAGGAGCGAGGCCGGGATGCGAGCCTGGAGCTCGGGAGTGAGCTTCGGGGTCAGGCGCTCGGGCTCGAGCGCAGGGTCGCCCGGCGGCTCCGAGCCGAGAGGATCGATCCGCGCCGCGAGGTGACCGTGCATGCGAAACGCCTTGACGAGGGCCATTGCAGCGGCGACGCCGCCGAGCAGCTCCGCATCCGGTGTGGCGGGCTGCGGCGCCGGCGCAGCAGCCGGTTGAGAAGGCGCAGGCGCGACGACGGGCGCGCCGTGACCGTCGCCGTCGGCGGCAGCGAGCTCGAGCAGGCGCGCCAGGCCGGGCTGGCGCTGAAGCAGCGCCTCGGGCTCGCTCTCGAACAGCTCGCGCCACTCCTCGGAGACGGCGCGGGGGTTGTCGAGGTACTGCTCGAGGAGCAGTGCCGCGTAGCCCGTGTTCAGGCCGTCGACGTCCACACGTCCCATGTCTCCCTCCGTTGTAGCAGGGGCGGCGCCGCTAGAAGAGCGGACGGCTCGAGGCCACCGCGACCGTCAGCCCGAGGAAGAAAGAGGCCGTGGTGATCATGACGGCCGCGAGCTGGAGCTTCCGGCCTGGGCCGGCCATCCCTGCTGCGATGAGTGCGATCGCGATCGAGGGAAGGATCAGGCGCAGCGGGTGCCAGACGATCCCCACGACGCTGACGAAGATTGCGAGCGAGGAGAGGTACCCGGCAACGGTCTCCGCCGTACCCCGGCCTTCGTCCTCGCGGTAGATCTCGCCGTCGACGTTCAACGATCGGCGATCCTACCCCCGCGCGCGAGCGCGGCGCGTGCCGTCCGCGGATAGGCGCGGGCAGGGCCTCCATGTGGGCGCGGCGGCCGGTTGCGCCGCTGCCTGCGGTAGCGGTCGTAGCTCGGCGGAGGGCCGTCCGGCATCGCACGTACGCCGGCAGGGCCACCCCGTCCCCGCGGCTCAGCCTTGATCGCGAACCAGACCACGTAGCACAGGTACGCGATCGGGATCTTGAGGATCACCATGAGGAAGACAAGCTCCCAGAGCGTGTCCGGCGCCTTCACTGCTCCCGAGTCTACCCGCGCGTTACCGTTCTGAAAGCCGCGGCAATAGGAAGGACATGGGACACGATCAACTCCGGGCGCTGATGGAGCATGCCGAGGAGGCCGGCTGCGTCAACCTGTCCGCGTTCACGCAGGCTCTGACGGAGCTCGAGCTCGACGCCGACGAGGTCTCGTCACTGTTCGAGCAGCTCGAGGAGCATGGGATCGAGCTGACCGACGACTGCAGCCTCCCGGACGTCCAGGAGACGCATTTCTCGAACGACGCGGTCGCCGCGATGACGACCGACTCGCTGCAACTCTTCCTCAACGAGGCCGGCCGCTATCCGCTGCTGACGGCCGCCGAGGAGGTGGCGCTCGCGAAGCTAATCGAGCGCGGCGACCCGCAGGCGAAGGACAGGATGATCAACTCGAACCTCCGCCTGGTCGTCTCGATCGCGAAGAAGTATCAGGGCCACGGGCTCTCGCTGCTCGACCTGATCCAGGAGGGGATCATCGGACTGATCCGCGCCGTCGAGAAGTTCGACTGGCGACGCGGCTACAAGTTCTCGACGTACGCGACGTGGTGGATCCGACAGGCCGTGCAGCGCGGTGTCGCCAACAAGTCGCGAACGATCAGGATTCCGGTCCACATCGTCGAGCGCGAGCAGAAGATCGCGCGCGCGGAGCGGGAGCTGACGCTGAAGCTCGAGCGGCCGCCCACCGACGAGGAGCTGGCGAAGACGGCGAAGCTGTCTGTCAAGCATGTCGGCGAAGTGCGCAGGGCTGCGCGGGCCGTCGCAAGCCTCGACAAGCCGCTGGGCGACGAGGGCGATACCGCCTTCGGCGACATCGTCGCCACCGATCAGGCGGACGTCGAGGAGGAGGTCGTCGTCGGGCTGAGCGAGGATCTCCTCCACTCGGCCGTGGCCAAGCTGCCCGAGCGCGAGCAGTACGTGATCAAGCTCCGTTACGGCCTCGACGGCGACGAGGATCCGAAGTCGCTCGAGACGATCGGCCGCGAGCTGGGCCTGACTCGGGAGCGGGTGCGCCAGATCGAGACGCAGGCGCTCGAACGGCTCGCCCTAGAGCGGGAGATCGCCGCGCTCGCGCCGGCCTAGGCGCTCGCAGCGTAGGCGCTCAGGGCCTCAACCACATAGCGCAGACGCCGACCGGCCTCGGTGAGGCGGTACTCGACTCGCGGCGGGCGCGTGTCGAAGACCTGGCGCTCGAGGATGCCTGCGTCCTCCAACTCGGACAGCCGTGCTGCGAGCGTGCGCGGGGGAATGCCCTCGAGCGTCTGCTTGAACTCGTTGAAGCGGACGGCGCCCGCCTCGGCCGAGGCCCAGAGGATGGCGAGCGCCCAGCGCCGTCCGAGGAGGTCTGCCGCGCGGGCGACCTCCTCGGGCAGCGGCCGGCAGGCCCTACAGCGCATGCAGGCTCGGCTTCGCCTTGGGCTCGAGGGCCAGGTCGAGCACCTCGCCGAGCGTCATCACCGGGTGGAAGCGCATCGCCTCACGGACGCCCTCGGGGACGTCGTCGAGGTCGGCACGGTTCCGCTCGGGGATGATCACGTCGGTCAGCCCGGCGGCGTGCGCCGCGAGCACCTTCTGCTTCAGCCCGCCGATCGGCAGGACGCGGCCCTGCAGCGTGACCTCGCCGGTCATCCCGACCGTGTGCTTCACGGGCCGCTCGGAGAGGAGCGACGCGAGTGCGGTGGTCATCGTGATTCCGGCACTCGGCCCGTCCTTGGGGATCGCTCCCGCCGGGACGTGCACGTGGAACGACTGGTCCTTGAACGCATCCGGCTCGATCCCGAGCTCGTCGGCATGCGAGTGGACGTAGGAGAGGGCGATGCGCGCCGACTCCTTCATCACATCGCCGAGCTGCCCCGTGAGGACGAGCTCGTTGCCGTTGCCGCCCTCCATCGAGGTGGCCTCGATGAAGAGGACGTCGCCGCCCGTGCCGGTCACGGCAAGGCCGGTCGCGACACCGGGGACTGCGGTCCGGTCGGCCGCCTCCTGGAAGAACTTCTGGCGGCCCAACGCGTCCCGTACGACGTCGACGTCGACCTCGACGGGCGCCTCGGCCTGGCCGGACGCAAGGCGGGTCGCGGTCTTGCGCAGGATCGTGCCGAGCTCCCGCTCGAGCTGGCGAACGCCGGCCTCGCGGGTGTACTCGGATACGACGACCTCGATCGTCTCGTCTGCGATCGAGACCTCGTCCTCGCGCAGCCCGTTCCGCTCGACCTGCCGCGGCCAGAGGTAGCCACGCGCAATCGCCGTCTTCTCGTCCACCGTGTAGCCGTCGAACCGGATGACCTCCATCCGGTCGAGCAGCGGGCCGGGGATCGTCTCGGCAACGTTCGCGGTCGCGATGAAGAAGACGTCGGAGAGATCGAGCTCAACGTCGAGGTAGTGGTCGCGGAACGAATGGTTCTGCGCCGGGTCAAGCACCTCGAGTAGTGCCGCGGAGGGGTCGCCGCGCCAGTCGGCGCCGACCTTGTCCACCTCGTCGAGCAGGATGACCGGGTTCATCGTCCCGGCGTCGCGGAGCGCGCGGACGAGCCGCCCCGGCAGCGCGCCGATGTACGTGCGCCGGTGGCCGCGGATCTCGGCCTCGTCGCGAATGCCGCCGAGCGACATCCGCACGAACTCGCGGTTGAGCGCGCGCGCAACGGACTCGCCGATCGACGTCTTGCCCGTTCCGGGCGGGCCGATCAGGGTCAGGATCGCGCCGCTCTTCTTGTCGTTGGGGATCCCGCGGTCCTGCCGGAGCTTGCGCACCGCCAGGTACTCCACGATCCGGTCCTTCACGTCCTCGAGCCCTGCGTGGTCGGCGTCCAGCACCTCCCGCGCGGCCGTCGGGTCGAGCGTCTCCTCGGAGCGCTCCGACCAAGGCACGGAGACGAGCCAGTCGAGGTACGTGCGGATCATCGAGGCCTCGCCGCTCGCCTCGCCCATCGTCTCGAGACGCCTGAGCTCGCGCTCGGCCTGCGCCCGAACGTCGTCGGGCATGCCAGCCTCCTCGATCTTCGTCCGGAACTCGTCGACGACCGAACCCTCGTCCTCGCCGAGCTCCTTGCGGATCGAGTTCATCTGCTGGCGGAGGAACCACTCGCGCTGCTGCTTTTGCGCGCCCTCCTCCACGTCGTCACGGATGCGGCGCCGCACCTGCAGCTCTGCGAGCCGCTCGCGCTGGAGCTCGAGGGCGAGCTTCAGCCGCTCGACGACGTCGACCGTCTCGAGCAGCTCGACGCGCTGGACGAAGGTGATGTCGGGGGCGTAGGCGCACGTGTCGGCTAGAGCACCCGCCTCGCTGATGGCGCGCAGGAACTCGCGGACACGGTCGTCCGCGCCGCGCAGGTCGAGGATCTCCTCGACGACGGCGCGATACTCGCGCTCGAGGTCGCGCGTCTGTACGGGCGGCGGGTTCTCGTCCTGCCGCTCGTCGACCTCGGCGCGGAGCCGGCCGAGCGCGTCGGTGTGGGCGGCGCCGATGACGCCGCGATGAAGTCCTTCGAGGGTGACGGCCTGAACGCCGCGGACACGGACGCGGTCCGTGACCTCTGCCACGGTGCCGACGGCTGCGTACTCGTTCTCGTGACGCGGCACGAGCACCACGCGGTCCTCGTCGCCGACGTCCACCGTGAGGGTGACGTTCATGCCCGGGAAGACGACTGTGTCCTCGAGCGGGACGAGCAATAGATCGGTCAAGGCTAAATCACACTCCAAGTTGTAGTAGGTATCCAGATTGTACCTACTCCCTACGGTGCTTCGAGGCCCGCGGCCTCGAGCGCGGCCTCGAGGTGCGGGTGCTCCTCGACCCGCACAACCCTGCCGTCGCGCGTGTACACGACGGCCGCCCAGCGCCCGAGGAGGTACGAGCGGCGGCTCTGCAGCGGCCGTTCGTCCGAGGGGTCGAGCTCGATCCGCGAGAAGCGCATGCTGACGACCACGCGGTCGCCGACACCGATCGCCCGGTCGACGACGACGTGGTAGTCCTCGGCCACCCGCTCGGCTACCACCTCGAGGACCCGCTCGCGGCTCACGACGAGCGCATCCGACTCGCCGGCGGGAACCCACTCGACGTCGGGGTCGAGCAGCGACTCGATCGCGTCGAGATCGCCGGCGACGAAGGCGTGGTAACCGCGGAGGAGGAGCTCGGCGCTCTCGTGGCCCATGTGGCCGAGTCTATGGAGCCGAGGGGGATCGAACCCCTGACCTCGTGGCTGCCAGCCACGCGCTCTCCCAGCTGAGCTACGGCCCCTTGCGCTTGCCCAGTTTAGCCCGCCGAATCGGATTGGCGGGAACGCGCTCCTTTCGTGACAATGCGGCATGTTCGAGATCGGGGGGAGCCTGCGTGAGGCCCGCCTGAAAAGGGGTCTCACGCCCGCGGACGTCCAGAAGGCGATCCGGATTCGCGACCGCTACCTCCAGGCGTTGGAGGAGGAGCGATGGGAGCTCCTGCCCGGCGACGCGTATGTGAAGGGATTCCTGCGCACGTACGCGGACTATCTCGGCCTCGACGGGAGCCTCTACGTCGACGAGTACAACGCGCGCTACGCGCACGAGGACGAGCCGCAGCTGGTGCCCGAGCGATTCGCGCGGGGCGAGAGGCGCTTCGGAGGCACCGGGCTACTACGACCGCTCGTCGTCGTCGGCGCGATCGTCGCCATCGTCGTCGCGGTCGCGGCCTGGCAGCTCAGCGGGTCTTCCAGCCCGAAGCAGGCGACGCCGCCACCCTCCGTCCCCACCACGAGCACGAACGGCTCGACGACGCCGACGAAGCACAAACACAAGCCACAGCCCCACGTCGCTGTCGCGCTGCCTCGCCGGGCGATGCTTGTCGCCGCGCGGGGCGACTCATGGCTCTGGGTGCGCTCGGGCAACGCGGCAGGCCCGACGGTCTACGAAGGAACGCTCGTCCAGGGAAAGACGCTCCCTGTGAACTTGAAGAACGGTCCGGTCTGGATCCGGATCGGCGATCCGCCGAACCTCGACGTTCGCCTCGGCGGACGGCTCGTGCACGGGCTGCCGACCCAGGCCGGCAACGTCATCCTGACCCGACAGGGCCTGAGAACCGCCGCCTAGACCGCGGCGGCGTCCACGTCGACGGCCGGCACGTCGCCCCACAGCTCCTCGAGCCGATAGTAGGCGCGCGCCTCCGGCGTGAAGACGTGCAGGACCACGTCGAGATAGTCCGCCACGATCCACGCCCCCTCGCGCGTCCCGTCGACGCCCTGCGGCAGCAGCCGCTGCTCCTGCTTGAGACGCGTATGCACTTCGTCCCAGATCGACGCGGTCTGACGCTGGTTGCGCCCGGTCGCGATCACGAAGTAGTCCGTGAAGGAGCACTCGGGCCGCATGTCGAGGATCACGACGTCATCCGCCAGCTTCTCGAGGGCGAGAGCGGCGATGCGGCGGGCCTGTTCGAGGGAGGTCAGAGTCTGTACGCGTCCTTGTCGATGACTGTCTGCAGTGTATCCCCGGCTCACGGACGGTAGAGACCGCGCTCCGCGATCAGCAGCGAGACGGCGCGAGGAACCAGTTCGTCGAGCGGCTTCCCCGCTGCCGCAAGGGCTCGCACATCGGTCGAGGCGGCCGGGTTCGGCTCGATCGCGAAGAAGAGAACACGCTCCGGACGGGCGAGCTCCGCAAGCACCTCCTCGAGCTCCTCGCGCGGGAAGCCCGGCCGTGTGGCGACGCCCAGCCGCGCGCGCTCGAGCACCTCGTCGGGCTCGCTCCAGCCGAGGAAGCCGCGGAACTGGTCGGCGCCGACCACGAAGACAGGGTCGCCGAAATGCTCGGCACGGAGCAGCTCGACGGTGCGCGGATAGGGGTCGAGCCGGACGTCGTCGTGCGGGAACGCGGCTCGTGCGAGCGCGAGCCGGTCCTCGGCGGAAGCATGGACGGCGCGGTGCGCAGGCCGCTCGCTGACCAGGACGCGCAGCTGCACGACGCCGAACTGCTTCCGCGCGGCGTTCGCCACCGCGACGTGGCCGAGATGCGGCGGGTCGAAGGCTCCGCCGTACAGCACTACTCCCACTCGAGCAGCTCCTCCCCTACCTCCACCTCGTCGCCCTCGCGGACGCCCGCACTGCGAAGGATCGTCTCGAGCTCGGCTTCGGAAGGCGGCGTTCCGGTAATCCGAAAACCCCGTTCGGTGCGATAGATCCTGAAGGGGCGCCTCGCCGGCCGGGGCCGGTAGACGAGGAAGTCGACGATTTCCTCACCGGGCTCGGCCGGCGCTTTCTCGGCCTCCTGCGGCACGAGCTCGAAAAGCGTGTTGCGGAGCTCGTCCAGGCCGGAGCCCGTTGCGGCGGAGACCCGGAGAACGCGGAGAATCCGATCGTCCTCGATGCTGAAGGACGGGGGCTCCGGCCGGAGGTCGGTCTTGTTGAGGACGACGACCTGCGGCCGCTCGTCGAGGCCCGCTCCGTATGCGGCGAGCTCGGCGTCGATCGTGCGCCACCGCTCGTCGGCGTCGTCCTCCGCCGAGTCGATCACGTGCACGAGCAGGCGGGCCCGCTCGAGGTGGGCCAGGAACTCGTGTCCGAGGCCGACTCCCTCGCTCGCTCCCTCGATCAGGCCTGGGACGTCGGCGACGACGAGCTGCCGCCCGTCGGGCGCTTGCACCGTCCCGAGCACCGGCGAGAGGGTCGTGAACGGGTATTCGGCGATCTTCGGCCGGGCGTTCGAGAGCCGGGTTAGGAGCGACGACTTGCCTGCGTTCGGGAGGCCGACGAGCGCGGCGTCGGCGAGGAGCTTCAGGCGGAGCTCGATCTCCCGTTCCTCGCCGGGCAGGCCGATCTCCGCGAAGCGGGGCGTCTGCCGGGTCGGCCCGGCGAAGTGCTTGTTGCCGCGGCCGCCAATGCCGCCTTCTGCGACGACGACCCGCGCACCCGGGTGCGCGAGGTCGGCGACGAGCTCGTCGTCGGCGAAGACCTGCGTCCCCACCGGCAAGGCGAGCACCGCATCCTCACCGCGCGCGCCGTTCGAGAGACGGCTACCGCCGCCACCGCCGCGGCCCGCTCGGAGCCTCTGGTTCGGACGGAAGCCCGAGAGGTCGCGCCGCCGAGGATCCGCGAGGAGCACGACGTCGCCACCGCCCCCGCCGTCCCCACCGTCGGGACCGCCCCGGGGCACGTACTTCTCCCGCCGGAAGTGGATCGAGCCGTCGCCGCCCCTGCCGGCGATCACCGTGAGTCGTGCGCGGTCGTGAAACATCGGGAGAAGCGTAGAGTCGGGGGATGGAAGAAGAGGTCGCGGTCACCGTCGTGGGCAGCGAGCCCGAAGCCGAGCTCGCCTGCCAGCTGCTCCGGACCGCGGACATCCCGTGCTACTACCGGCCCACGTCGTACGCAGCGGGTGTCGGAGACGGTCTCGTGTCGAGCTATTCCCCGCGCGAGATCGTCGTGCGCGCCGCAGACGCGAGCCGGGCGCGGCAGCTGCTGGCCGACGGCTAGGAGGATTCTTCGACCGACACGAAGCGGCGCTCGCCGCTCGTGCGGAACGCGACCTTGCCGTCGCGCGTGGCGAAGATCGTGTCGTCCTTGCCGAGGCCGGCGCCGGGGCCGGGCCGGAAGCGCGTCCCGCGCTGGCGGACGAGGATCATCCCCGACGTCACGTCCTGGCCGGCGAAGAGCTTCACGCCGAGCATCTTGGGCTTCGAGTCGCGGCCGTTCCGCGACGAGCCGAGTCCCTTCTTGTGTGCCATTTACTTGTCCTCCAATGCAGATTCGAGCGCCGCGAGCGCGCCCTTGCGAGCCTTGCCGGCGCGCTCCTGCTCGAGCGCAGCCTCGAGCTCCTCGCGGCTCCAGCCGGCCGCTGCCTCGGTGATCTGCGGGATTGTCATCGCCTCGACGTCGGGGCCTGCCGCTTCGGCCTTCTCGGCCTTGGCAGCGGGCTTCGACTCTGCCTGCGGCTTCTCTTCCGCCTTCGGCTTCGCGCGCTTCGCAGCTCCGATCGACTCGATCTCGATCCGCGTGAGATGGCTCCGGTGGCCGGCGTGCCGCTTGTAGCCGGTGCGCTTGCGGTACTTGCCGATCCGGATCTTCTTGCCGAGCTCGTGCCCGACAACGCGCGCCGTCACAGTGGTCGACGGCGATAGATCCGGCGCGCCGTCGCCGCCGACGAGCAGGACGCGCGGCTGGAGGGTCGCGCCCTCGTCCTCGCGCAGTCGGTCGACGAGCAGCCGCTCGCCCTCCTGGACGCGGTACTGCTTGCCGCCGAGACTGATGATCGCGTAGCCGTTCATGGCGTGGAAACGCGGGCGTTGCGCCCGCGGGGTGGCAGTGTAGCTAACGGCCGCTTTCGATCTCGTCAGCCCACTCGGACATGGGGACGTACTCGAAATCGCCGTTCTCGGAGGCGGGCTCGGCGTCGGGCTGTGGCTGTTCCGAGGGCGCCTGGCCCGCGTCGGCCCCATTCGTCGAAGCGGTCGCCGGCTTCTTCTTCCGGTTGCGCCCGCCGCGAGAGCCACGCCGAGTCTTCTTTTTCTTGGCTGCAACCGAAGCCGCTGCATCCCCATCCGCAGCTTCGGCTGTCGCCGGTTCGCCGGCCGCTTCGGGCTCAGGAGCCTCGGCAGGAGCTTCCTCGACCGGCTCGGCTGCCTCCGGGCGACCGAGATCGTCCCCGGGGACGTGGATCGTGACGGCGCGCTCCGGCTCGGGCACTTCCTCGGAGGCACCTCCGGCCCCCGGGTCGGAGGCTGCGGCTTCCCCGGTCGTCGCAGGCTTCTTGCGATTCCGGCCGCCGCGCGAACCGCGCCGCGTCCGCTTCTTCGGCTTCGGGGCCTCCTCGGCTTCGGACTGCTCCTCCGCCTCGGGGGGCCCTTCTGCCTCGTCGGCTTCCGGTTCGTCCACGACCGCAGTGGCTTCCGCCTCGACAGACTCGGTTTCCTTTGCGGTCGCACCGCCCTTGCGCGCCGGCGGCTTGCGTGTCGGCTTCTCGGCTTCGCCCTCCGCCGTCAGGGGCTCGGGGGCGTCCTTCGTCTTGCGGATGAGGACGGCGTAGGCGCGGCCATCGAGCACGCGCTCGATGCGCACCTTGAGGCGCTTGCCGACGAGACCCGCTGCATCCGCGACTACGACGTCGAGCCCGTCGACCTTGCCGACCGCGGCGGCGGCGTCGTGACGGTCGACCTCGACCAGCTGGAGCGTGACCTCGGAGTCCTCCGCCACCGGCGCCGCCGGGGCGAGATCCGCCAGCTTGCCCTCGCTGAGGACGACGAAGTGGTCGAGGTGCGTCTGCGGCTTGCCCTCGAGGAAGAAGCGCTTCTTCGTGAGCGCCTCCAGCTCGACGAGCCGCCGCGCACCGGGGCCAACGAGCACGCTCGCGATCGGGTCGGCGAGCTCCACCCGGAACGCCTGCGCCCGCGAGCCGGCCGCCAGAGCACGCAGCCTGCGCTCGACGTCGATCGCGGCGGAGGCCTCCGAATACACGATCCCGTCGCCCCCGCAAGTGGGACACTTGCGCGTCATCACCTCGCGCGGCCCGTCGGTCACGTTCTGCCGCGTCATCTCGACGAGGCCGAGCGGTGAGATCTCGACGACGTACGTCTTCGTCCGATCGCGCTCGAGCTCGCTCCGCAGTGCCTCCTCGACGGTCGCCCGGTTCTTCGGGTTCGCCATGTCGATGAAGTCGATGACGATGATTCCGCCGATGTCGCGCAGCCGCAGCTGGCGCACGACCTCCTTGACGGCCTCGAGGTTGTTCTTCGTGATCGTGTCCTCGAGACGGCCGCTGGCGTTCTTGCCGCGCGAGCCGACGAAGCGCCCCGTGTTGACGTCGATGACGGTGAACGCCTCGGCGTAGTCGAAGATCAGGTAGCCGCCCGACGGAAGATCGACGCGGCGGCTGATCGTCGAGCGGATCTCCTGCTCGACGCCGAACCCCTCCATGAGCGGCGCCTTCTCCTTGTAGCGGACGACCCGCTCGACCATGTGCGGCGAGGTCTTCTTCAGGTATCCGACGATGCGTCGGTACGTGCGCTCGTCGTCGATATACGCCTTTTCGAAGTCGCCGGTGAACAGGTCACGGACGACGCGGAGCGGCAGTTCGGCCTCCTGGTAGACGAGCTCCGGCGCCTTGTCGCTCTTCGCCTTGGCCTGGATCGACTTCCAGAGCCGCTGGAGGAAGACGAGGTCGCGCTCGATGTCCTCCTCGGACGCGCCCTCGGCGGCGGTGCGGACGATGACGCCCCCCTCCTTCACGTCGAGGCGCTTGAGGATGTCCTTGAGGCGGTTGCGCTCGTCGTCGTCGAGCCTGCGCGAGACGCCGAGACCCTCACCCTGCGGAACGAGCACGACGAACCGGCCGGGCAGCGAGATCTGCGTCGTCAGCCGCGCGCCCTTCGTCTTCATCGGGTCCTTGACGGCCTGGACGAGGATCGTCTGGCCGCGGGAGATCAAGTCCTGGATCTTGCGCCCGTGGCCCTTCTCGAGCTCCGGGCTGACGATCTCGTCGACGTAGAGGAAGCCGTTCTTTTCGAGGCCGATCTCGACGAATGCGGCCTCCATGCCGGGCAGGACGTTGTCCACGCGGCCGAGGTAGATGTTGCCGGCGATCGAACGGCGCTCGGGCCGCTCGAGGTAGACCTCGGCGACCTGGCCGTCCTCGAGGATGGCGACGCGCTTCTCGCCGACGTCGACGGACACGAGCAGCTCGCGCTTGGCCGCAGGAAGCGGCGGCCTGCGCTGCGGCTCCCGGCGGCGGCGCTGCGACTGGTCGCGGCGACGTTCCTGCCGCTGGGACAGCTCGCGCTTCTGCGGCTGCTTGGTCTCGGCCTTGTCCTTGCGCTCGGGTGCGGTGGCACCTGCGGTGGGACCGGGCTTCTTCCGCCCGCGACCCCCACGACTGCCGCGGCGTCGCTTGGGCTTGGACGGATCGGTTGATTCGGCCGCGTCGGCGGCCGCTGCTAGTTCGGGTTCGGGCCTCGCCTCGAGCTCGGGCGTGCCGTCGGACTGTTGGTCGTCGGAAGACTTGCGCTTCCGGAAACGGAACCAAGGCAAAAAGAAACTCCTTCAGTGGAGCGCGCGGCAGCGACCAGGTCAGAGGTGCGCGCGCGCTTGTTGTGTGTGAAAAGGCTTGGCATAGCCTGCTCACCCAGGGTAGCAACCGCCCCCACGGAGTCCGTCCGAGCCCGGACCTACGATCCGGCCATTCACGTCCGGGAGGTGAGCGGTAGTGGTGAAGCGCGAGGCCGAAGAGCTCCTGTTGATCGAAGAGGCCGACGCCTGGTTCGAGTATCTCGAGGCGACTCGGAGCCAGTCCCAAGGCCGTTACGGCGAGATCGAGCCCTGGGCGTGGGCCCGCCTGAGCCAGCGCCTGCGGGCGATCAGGGCGCGGCGCGCGCGGCTCCGCCCCGCCGCAGCTTAGGTACGAGCTCGAAGCGCTGGCGCGCGGCCTGGCCGAGCGCGAGCGTCCCGCCGTAGGCGATCGCGCCTTTCACGGCCCAGCCGGCCACCGGAATCCGGTCGAGGAGATCACGCGCGACGGCGCGCAGCCCCAGGCCAGCTCCGAGCGTGGCCAGGAGCTCCGGCAGGCGCTCGCGGCCACTGTCGTCTCCGTGAGCCTGGGCGAGCCGCAGCACGAGTCGCAGCTCGTTGAGCGTCAGGACCGGCAGGTCGCGTCCGGGAACCCACACGGCGGCGGCAAGCAGGGCGTTCCTGCGCGCGAAGGAGTCGATGAGCTGCTCGCAGACCGCTGGGCGTAGTAGAGGCACCCGGGCTGCGAGCGGCGCCCCGTGTTCGCCGAGCCGCGCCGCGATCGTGTGGGCGATCGCCTCGAGCGGAAAGCTCTCACCCGCCGCGACGACGTCGGTCGCGAGCACGTACGGGATCGCGACCTCGTCGGACGACGCCCCCGCCACCACGGCCACGATCGGCACCCGCGCCAGGCTGGCGCGCCGAAGGCACGTCACGTCCTCCTCCGTCGGTCTGCCCGCGAGGACGTGGACATAGACGTCCGCGCCTTCGGGATCGCCGAGACGCACGGCGGACGGATCCGCGCCGCCGCGGAAGAACTGCTGGCGCAGCACGGGCGCGAGGTCGCTCGCACCCCCCACTGCGAGAACATGCTCGGCCTCCCCCGAGGCGGCGACCTGCATCATCAGCCGCCGCAGGGCCGCGAGCGAGAACGGCAGCCTGGGCGCCACTTATCTCCGGCGCGAGTAGCGCGAGACGCGGCCGCGCGCGTGGATCGCGAGCAGCACGCCGACCGCGGCGAGGTTCGCGATCAGGGACGAGCCGCCGACGCTCACGAACGGGAGCGGGATGCCCGTGATCGGCGCGATCCCCATCGTCATTCCGACGTTGACGAAGATCTGGAAGAGCAGCGCCACGACGATCCCGCCGGCGACGACGGCCGAGTAGAGGTCGCGCGCGACGGTGACGACGCGCAGGCCGCGCCAGAGCACGAAGAGGTAGAGCCCGAGTAGGAGCGCCGCCCCCACGAAGCCTCGCTGCTCCGCGAAGCCGGCGAACACGAAGTCGGTCTGGCTCTCGGGCAGGAAGCCGAGGCTGACCTGCGTCGCGCCGTTCGGCCCACGCCCCTTGATCTGGCCGGAGCCGACCGCCGTGATCGAATTCTCGACGTTGTACCGCGCCGCGACCGGACACGTCGAGGGATGCGTGAAGCAGGTGAGCCGCTGCTGCTGGTAGCTCTTGAGCACGTCGACACCGACGGCGGGAGCGGCCCAGAGGACGCCGACCGCGACGATCACGACTGCGCCCCCCAGCACGGCGAGATGCCGCCACGGAGTTCCCGCGACAAAGAGCATCGCGGCGAGCGCTGCGAAGTAGACGAGGGCGGTGCCGAGGTCGGGCTGGGCGAAGACGAGCACTGCCGGCACGACGCCGAGCCCCACGACCTTCAACGTCGTCTCCCAGCTGCCGATCAGGCGTTCCCGCTCGGCGAGCATCCCCGCGAGGGCGAGCACGAACAGCAGCTTCCCGAACTCCGACGGCTGGAACGTGAAGAAGCCGAGGCTGATCCAGCGCGTCGAGCCATGCGCGGCGTGTCCGACGAGCAGGACGAAGGCGATCACGACGCACGTCCCGATGAAGATCGCCCGCCAGTAGCGGCGGTACAGGTCTGGGTCGACGAGCGCTGCGACTACGAGCACGACGCCGCCAACGCATGCGTAGAGGATCTGTCGGTTGAGGTAGTAGTTCGGATCGTGCGGGACGACGAACTTCGTGATCCCCGCCACGCCCCAGAGGCCCACGACCACGAGCGCGGCGACCCCGAGCAGCAGTGCCCAGTCGAGCGAGCGGACAACGCTGAGCAGAGCCGGCGCTTCGCGCTCCGCGCGTACTCCCGCGCGTTGTGATCCCGCGTACTCGAGCATCAGTCGGAGTGGATGGGTAGTCCTGTCTGCATCACCGGAACGCCGAAGAACTTGGCGAAGACTCGCTCGGCCGCAGGCGCCGCCGCGGTGCCGCCGTGGCCTCCATTCTCGATCACGGCGCAGACGACGAGCTTCGCGGGCTTCACGTCGTTTGCGGGACCATAGCCGCACCACCAGGACTGGTCCCGCTCGCCCTTGAAGCCCGGCAGCGTCACGATCTTCTGCGCGGTTCCCGTCTTACCGGCGATCGGCACCGGGAAGTTGCCGAACACGCCGTACGAGGTGCCGAACGAGTCGTGCGTCCCCTCGTAGAGGCCCTGCTGGACAGCCGTCAGGTACTTGGGATCGAGCCCCGGGATCGGCCGCGGCGCCGGAGGAGCGGTGGTCGGCACGATCGTCCCGTTCGGATTCTCGACGTCCATCAGGACGTGCGGCGTCACGAGCTTGCCGCCGTTCGCGAGCGCGGCATAGAAACGGGCCATCTGGAGCGGGGTCACGAGCAGGTCGCCCTGGCCGATGCCGAGCTGGATCGAGTCGCCGGGCTTCCAGATCCGGTCGATCCGCCAGTTCGTCGGGTCGGTGTACTTCGTGAACGTCTGTTGCTTCCAGGCGATCGTCGGCACGTTCCCGGGCTGTTGCGGGCGAAGGCCCATGCCGGTCTCCCGTCCGAAGCCGAAGGCGCTGGCCCACCGCTGGATGGGCTGGCCGCGGTCGGCCGGGAGCTCGTAGATGGCATTGGCGGCGCGATAGAAGTAGGTGTCGCAGGACTGCGCCAGCGCCGTGGGAAGGTTCATGCCCTGGTACACGAACCGATCCCAGTTGTGCCAGACCCGGTGAGAGCGGTCCTCCGGCGCCCTGTAGGTGCCGGTGCAGGGATAGAAGCTGTACGGCTTGATCAGGTGCTCCTGCATCGCGGCGATCGCGGTGAGCGGCTTGAAGGTCGAGCCGGGCGGATACGTGACGTCGAGGGCACGGTTGAGCGAGGGGTAGTTCTTGTCGAGCGCGGACTTCGGCGTTCCCAGGCCCTGGGCGTTGAGAGCGCGCGACGTGACACGTCCGCTGTAGACCGCCGGGTTGTACGTCGGCGACGAGGCGAGCGCGAGGATCGAGCCGTCCTGCGGGTTGAGCGCGACGATCGCCCCACCGTCCGCCGCCCACTCGCCGTTGTTGCGCGCGAGCTGAATACCGTCGTCGAGCGCCCTCTGTGCGGTGAGCTGCAAGCCGGTGTCGAGCGTCAGGCGCACTGTCTGCCCCGTCTGCGGCTGCGAAGTGAGCGTCCGCGGGCTGCGCGGACGGCCGAGCGAGTCGACGCGGACCCGGGCCGAGCCGGCGATGCCCCGGAGGTACTTGTCGAACGACGACTCGATTCCGGTCTGGCCGATCTCGTCGCCCGGCTGGTAGCCGGCCTTCCCTAGCGTTTCCAGCTGGCCCGGCGAGATCTGGTTCACGTAACCCAACAGCTGAGAGGCAAGCGCCCCGTGCGGGTAGCGGCGGATGTAGCTCCGCGCCAGCGTCACGCCGGGGAAGTTGCCGGCCCGCTCCTCGAGGTACGTGAGCATCGGAGCCGGGGTCTCCGGACGAACGACGATCGGGTCGAGCAGGTCTCCCTCCTTGCGGCGCTGGACGATCTGTTTCGTGATCTGGCGCAGCCCCGACCCGGTGACGTGTGACAACGCGCGCAGCTCGGCCACGCGGCGGGCGTAGTCCTTCGGAAGCCCGGACGGCCAGAGCTCGACCGCCGTGACCTGCCGGTTCGTGACGAGCACGTTGTTGTTCCGGTCGACGATCGGCCCACGCGGAGCCTCGACCCTCACCGTCCGCACCTGGTTCGCCTGCGCCCGCGCGGCGTACTGCGGGCCCGCGAGGACCTGCAGCGCCCAGAGACGCAGGATCAGCGCCACGAAGCCGATGATGACCAGCCCACTGAGCAGCGCGACCCGCCGTGCGCGCTTCGGCGTCAGCCGGTAGGGCTCGACCGCAGTCTGCTTGGGCTCGGTCTTGTCCGGGCGCGCGGGGGAAGCCGGGCCCGAAACCGGCGGCCGGGCAGTGGTGCTAGCCAAGGAGTTGCACCTCCGCGGTCAGCTCGTCGCGCTGAGCGGGGCGCAGCAGCCGCCGCACGAGCGCGTAGATCGGCGCGGTGATGATCAGGTTGAGGACGATCGCCGGGACGAGGCTGCGGACGACCGCACCGGCAGGCGCGCTCTCACCGAGCACGAAGTGCACGACGAGCAGCCCGAGCTCGTAGAGGACGGTCACAACTGCGACCGACAGGAACGGCGCGTGCGCCCGGTCGCGTCCGGTCGTCTCCCCGTAGCGCCCGATCCAGTAGCCGGCAAGCGTGAGCACGAGCGAGCTGAGCCCGAGCATGCCGAGCGTCGCCGTGTCGACGAGCAGGCCCACGAAGAAGCCTCCGAGCGCGCCGACGACACTGCCGCGGAGGAGCGAGAGCGCGACGAGGGAGACGAGCAGGACGTCGGGTACCGCGCCGAACACGTGGATCTCGGAGAAGATCGACACCTGCACGATCGCGGCGACGAACAGGAGCGCCGCGGCCTTGACGCCGTCGGCGAGACTCATCGGCGCGATTTGGTGGAGACGAGCGCGGCGACCGCGTCGAGCGAGCCGAGGTTGGCGAAGGGCTGCACCTGCACCTGCAGGAAACTCGCCGTGTCGCTGGCGCCGACGGAGGAGACCCGGCCGATCGGGATGCCGTACGGATAGAGGTCGGGGAAGCGCGCGCTGTGCGTGCCGGCGGTCACGATCACGTCACCCTGCTTGACGACGAGCTGCTTCTGGACCTCGTCGAGCGCGAGCGTCCCGCTCGGCCCAGTCCGGATGCCTCCACGCACTCCGGTGCGAAGGTCGCGGGCGGCGACGAAGCTGTCCGGGTCGCTGAGCAGCGTCACGATCGCCGTGTCCGGAAAGACATTCGTGACCCGTCCCACCAGGCCGTCTCCGCTCACGACCGGCGAGTTGATCCGTACTCCCGAAGAGGAGCCCGCCGCGATCTCGAGCGTGTGCGTGAACGGGCCGGCCGGCGAGGAGATGACCTCGACGTTGACCGGGCGGAAGTCCTTCGGGAACGTCGGCCCCTGCTCGAAATGGAGGAGCTTCGGCAGCTGCGAGTACTTCGCCGCGCTCGCCCGCGCGCTGATCGCGTCCTTGCGGAGCTCCGCGTTCTCCTTCTTGAGCTTCGCGTTCTCGGACTTGGCGCTCGACAGGCTGTGGAGGTAGTCGTAGGCGTCCCGGAACGGCTGCGCGACCCGGGTCGCGGCGATCTGGAACGGACGCAGCGCGGTCGAGCCGGCACCCTGGACGTCGTGGAGCGCTCCGGCAGTCGGCGAGCGGAACGAGACCGTGAGCAGGGTCAGGGCGGCGAGGACGAGGACGACGACGACTGCCCGACGAATGAGCGCTCTGCGAGCCTGGGACGGACGTGGAGCCGGCTTCGAGCGCTGGACCGACGAGGCGAGCACCGCCGCGCGCGCGCTGCGACTAGGTGGAGCCACTGCCCAAGGGTACCTCTCCTATCGGCGAAGAGCTGCGCTCTTCGCCGAGGCGCCTCAGTAGCGCCTTCCGTTCCGCCTGCGGGCGCGGTTGGAGCGGTGAATCGCCTCAAACTCTTCGAGGCTGCGTCCCGAGCCGACCGCCACGCAGGTGAGCGGGCTCTCCGCGAGGTGGACCGGCATCTGCGTCTCGTGGCGGAGCCGCTCGTCGAGGCCGGTGAGGAGCGCGCCGCCGCCGGCGAGGACGATGCCGCGGTCCATGATGTCCGCGGCCAGCTCGGGCGGCGTCTTGTCGAGCGTCGACTTGATCGCGTCGAGGATCTGGGTCACCGGCTCGTCGAGCGCGCGGCGGATCTCTTCCGAGGTGAGGATGACCGTCTTCGGCAGGCCTGTGAGCATGTCGCGGCCGCGCACCTCGGCCTGGAGCTCCTCCTTGAGATCCCAGGACGAGCCGATCTCGAGCTTGATCTCCTCGGCCGTCTGCTGGCCGATGAGGAGCTTGTAGTCGCGCTTGATGTGGTTGATGATCGCGTCGTCCATCTCGTCGCCGCCGACGCGCAGCGACTGCGAGACGACGATCCCGCCCAGGGAGATGACCGCGACCTCCGTCGTGCCGCCGCCGATGTCGACGATCATGTTCCCGGTCGGCTCGGCGACGGGGAGCCCGGCGCCGATCGCTGCCGCCATCGGCTCCTCGATCAGATACGCCTGGCGCGCGCCGGCCGCGATCGTCGCGTCCTCGACTGCGCGCTTCTCGACGCCCGTGACGCCAGAGGGAACGCAGACGACGACGCGCGGGTGCGCGAAGCGGTTCTGGTGCACCTTCTGGATGAAGTGGCGGAGCATCTGCTCCGTGACGTCGAAGTCGGCGATCACGCCGTCTTTGAGCGGCCGGATCGCCTGAATCGTCCCCGGAGTCCGCCCGAGCATCCGCTTCGCCTCGACGCCCACCGCGTGCACCTCGCCCGAGCGCTGGTCGATGGCGACCACCGACGGCTCGGAGAGGACGATCCCCCGCCCGCGAACGTAGACGAGCGTGTTCGCGGTGCCGAGGTCCACCGCCATATCGCGGCCGCCGAAGCCGGTTAATCCCGAGAAGAGCCCCATAAGACCGCCACGAGTCTATCCGCAAAGCCAGGAAGCTCTTGTGGAGGCGCCACACCCGCGTTACGGCTCTCCGCCTAGGTTCGGGACGAGCAAACGACGGAGGCGGATGTGAACGTGGTGACGCTGATCGGAAACCTCGCGACCGACGTGGAGTTGCGCGAGGTCGGGCCCGAGAAGAAGGTGGCGAGCTTCGTGCTCGCGGTGGATCGAGCGAGCCGCGACGGAGGCGCCGACTTCGTGACCGTGTCGGCCTGGGACCGGCAGGCGGAGCTGTGCGCCGAGTACCTCGGCAAGGGACGGCGGATCGCCGTCGACGGCCGCCTCAAGTCGCGATCGTGGGAGGAGGAAGGCAAGCGGCGCAGTGCGATCGAGGTGGTTGCACGCCGGGTCGAGTTCCTCGGCGGCGGCCCGCAGCGCGACGAGGACGAGGCCGGAGGCGATGTGATCCCGTTCGAGGCGCCGGTCGCTGCCGGCTAATCCTTCAGCGACGCCGCGAACTCCTCGATGGCGGCGAGGCAGGCGTCCGGGCGCTCGCCGATCAGGAGGTGGCCGCAACCGGCGATCGCCTGGAGCGGCGCGCGCAGTCGGCGGGCGTACTCCATCCCGTCTTCGAGCCGGACCCAGTTGTCGCTCGCGCCCCAGAGGCAGAGACACGGACAGGCGACGCGGTCCAGCTCACCACGAGGATCCGAGACGAGCAGCGCGCGACCCGCCTGACGCGTGTCGGTGTGGTGCGCCGGCCCCACGAGGAACGCCTCGGCGGCCTCGGGCTCGAGTGCGTCCGGATCGGCCACGCCCCACCAGCCGAACGCGGCCCGCCTGCCGAGCCGCGAGTGCGCCCACGCGTGCCGGTAGGGCGCGATCAGCCGTCCCGGCCGGGTGCCTCCGAGCACGCTGAGCGTCACCCGGGCCGCGCGGGATGCGGAGCCGATCCCCGCCGCCGCCGCGAGGACGAGCCCGCGCACGGCGTCCGGGCGGAGGGCGGCGGCGCGGAGCGCGACCAGACCTCCCAGCGAGTGCCCGACCCATACTGCGCCGCGAATCTCCTCCGCGTCGGCGATCGTGAGCACCGCGCCCGCCAGCGCGTCGACATCGCGCGCCTCTGACAGCGGCGACGAGCTCCCATGACCCGGCAGATCGGGGACGAGGACACGGTGGCGCGCGCCGAGAGCCGGCGCGAGCGCCTGCCAGTTGTCGATCGTGCCACCCAGTCCGTGTACGAGGACGACCGGCGGACCGTCCCCGCCGATCGCGTACGCCAGCCGGGTCCCGCCGCTCGCGAGCTCGCGTTCCTCGAATCCCTCTAGCCGGTGTTTGCGGTCCGTCACCCGAGAGGCATATTCTGTGCGCAATGGATTCTTCTGCAGGGCGGGCCGAGTGATGTCCGCGAAGCCGACAAGCAAGGGTGCGATCTAGCCCGCCAGCGCGTTGCGCGCGGCGGGTTTTTTCGTTCCAGGGGAAGGAGTACAAGAGAATGGCGAATCACCTCACGCCCGAAGAACTGTCGAAAGAGCTCGGTCTCGACCGGCAGGAGGTGATCAAGGTGTGCGTCGAAGAGGGCGTGCCGATCTACCACGGGAAGATCGACAAGTACCTCTTCCAGGCGCAGCTGCAGGCACTCGGGGCGACGCAGCCCCAGCACTGACAGACGCTTCGTGCGTCAGGCGGACTTCTTCGCCGGCGTCTTGCGAGACCGCGACCGGGAGCCGCCCTTCGAGGCGGCTTTCCCGTCTGAGGAGCTCTTCTCGCGGCGGCTCTGCGCATCGACGACGCTCTGGCGCAGCGCTTCCATCAGGTCGATCACGGGCGCCTCGGCGATCGGCTCCGGCGCGACGATCTCCTGGCCGGCGAGCTTCGCCTCGAGCATCTGCGCGAGGTCGCGGCGGTAGTCGTTCTCGAAGTCCTCCGGCGTCCACTCGCCGGCAAGGCTCGAAATGACCTGCTCGGCGAGCTGCAGCTCGGCCTTCTGCACCTTGGTCTCGGCAACGGCCTCTTCGATCTCGTCCTTCGCGCGGACGTCTTCGGCGAAGAAGAGCGTCTCGAGCAGCAGCGCTCCGGCTCTGGCGCGGATGAGGCAGAGATTCTCCTTGCCCCACAGCACGAACTTACCGACTGCCGCCATTCCCGAGTCCTCCATCGCGCGGAGGAGGAGGACGTACGGCTTGCGCTGCGCCTCGGCGTCAGCGGGGGCCAGGTAATAGGTGCGGTCGAAGTAGACGGGATCGACGTCCTCGAGCCGGACGAAGCGGAGGATCGCAATCGACTGCGAGCGCGTCAGCGCGACAGCTTCGAGGTCGGACTCCTCGACGAGCACGTACTGGCCCTTGGCGAACTCCCAGCCCTTGACGAGCTCGTCGGGCTCGACGTCGCGCTCGTGCACCGGACACCAGCGCTTCTGCTTGATCGGCGTGCCGCACTCGCGGTGGAGGGTGCGGAAGGACACGTCCTGCCGCTGGGTGGCGAGAGCCAGCCCGACGGGGATGTTGACGAGCCCGAAGCTGATCGATCCGTTCCAGATGGTGCGCATTGCCATTTCCAGTCTAGTTAGGGACCGCTGCAATTCTCCTTTTTCATCGCCTTCCCTTCCTCAATACGATTCGCGCATGGAACTGCGCACGACCCCTGAGCTCTGGAGCGACATCGTCCGGGACCCGCCCGACGAGCCCGCGTACCTCGAGGAACAGGAGGACGGCTGGCGTCCGGTCCCGTGGAGCGAGGCTGCCGAGAGGGTCGACTCGCTCGCGCACGGGCTGCTCGCGCGCGGAGTCAAGAAAGGCGATCGCGTGGCCGTGCTCTCGCGCACACGGCTCGAGTGGATCCTGCTCGACTGGGCCGTGATGTCGATCGGGGCCGTTGTCGTCGGCCTCTACCCGACGAGCTCGGCGAAGGAGTGCGAGTACGTGCTGGCCCACTCCGAGGCGGTGCTCGCCTTCGCCGAGGACGAGGAGCAGGCGCGGAAGCTCGTCTCAATCCGCGGCTCCCTACCGGCGCTGCGGGAGATCATCCCCTTCGACTGGCTCGACAAGCTCGAGTCCGACGGCCGCCTGGCCAGGCACCTGCAGCCCGAGCCGGTGGACGAGGACGATCTCGCGACGCTTATCTACACGTCGGGCACCACGGGGCCGCCGAAGGGCTGCATGCTCACGCACCGGAACCTCGTCACGGCGGCGACCTGCGTGGTGGAGGGCCTACAGCACCCCGGCGACACGGTGCTCCTCTTCCTCCCGATGGCCCACAGCTATGCCCGGCTGGCCCATCAGGCCGGGTCGTTCCGCGGAGCGACAATCGCGCTGGTCGCCGACGTCACGCGCGTCCCCGAGGCGCTTGCCGAGGTACGTCCGACGATCCTTCCGGCCGTGCCCCGCGTGTACGAGAAGGTTCACGCGAACACGTTCGGCGAGATCGAGCGTGCCGGAGGGCTGCGGCGGCGCATCGGCCTCTGGGCGCTCGGTGTCGGCGCGCGGACGAGCCGCGCCCAGCGAGAGGGGCGCCCGGTGCCGCGCCTGCTCGCGCTGCAGCAGCGGCTGGCTGAGCGGCTCGTCTTCGCCAAGGTCCGCGAGCGGCTCGGCGGCCGGCTGCGCCTCGGAATCTCGGGTGCGGCGCCGCTCTCGACGGACGTGCTGGAGTTCTTCCACGCGCTCGGAGTGCCGGTGGTCGAGGGCTACGGCCTGACCGAATGCGCCAGCTCGGCGACCGTGAATAGGCCCGACGACTTCCGCCTCGGCACCGTTGGCCAGCCCGTCGACGGGACCGAGGTCCGTCTCGCCGACGACGGCGAGATCCTGATCCGCAGCGATTCGGTGTTCGCCGGCTACTACAAGGAGCCGGAGGCGACCGCCGCTGCGCTGACGGAGGAGGGTTGGCTACGCACCGGCGACGTCGGCAAGGTCGACTCGAACGGCTTCCTGCAAATCACCGACCGTAAGAAGGACCTCATCATCACCGCCGGCGGCAAGAACATCTCGCCCCAGAACCTCGAGAGCGCTCTCAAGGGGTCGCGTTTCATCTCGCAGGCGATCGTCGTCGGGGATCGCCGCCCCTACGTCACGGCGTTGCTGACGCTCGACGACGCGGAGGTCGCCGCGAGCGGACGCGAGCCGCAGGAACTCGCCCAGGAGCTCGTGGACGACGTCAATCGCGACCGCACGCGCGTCGAGCAGATCAAGCGGTTCGTCGTCCTCCCGCGGGACTTTTCCCAGGAGGAGGGCGAGGTGACGCCGACGCTGAAGCTACGCCGCAGGGTCATCCACGAGCACTTCGCGGACGAGATCGAGCGTCTGTACGCGGGCGAACCCGCCTAGCAGACCTAGCCGAGGATCCGCTTCGCGCCGACGTACTCCGACGCGTACCAGCTGCCGCCGAGGCTGTCGATGCGAACGACGTCGCCGGTGTGCGGGGCGTGGATGAACTGCCCGTTGCCGACGTAGATCCCGACGTGGCCGAGGCCCGCGAAGAAGACGAGGTCGCCGGGCTGGAGCTCGCTCCGCGGAACCGAGACCGCCCGCGGGTAGCTCCATTGCGCCACGGTGTTGTGCGGGAGCGAGATGCCGACCTGCGCATACACGTACATCACGAGGCCGGAACAGTCGAAGCCGCTCGGGCTGGCGCCCCCCCATACGTACGGGACGCCGAGGTACTGCATCGCGATCCCGACGACGCCGCTGTAGTGGCCCGACGGGACAGTGCCGCCGGTCGCATCGCCGACCCCAAAGCTGCCGGTGGGTGCGGAGGCCTGCGCCTTCGCTGCGAGCTGCGCGCGGTGCGCGGCCGCAAGCTGGCTCGCCTGCTGCTGCGCGATCATCTGCTGCAGCTGCGACTTGACCGTGCCGTAGAGGCTCCGCTCGGAGGCGAGCCTCCCCGCGATCCGGCTCCGTGCCGCCGCCCGCACGACGACCAGCCGGTGCTGCCGGGCGCGCTCCTGGCGCAGGAGGATCCTGTGGTGGACGATCTGGTGCTGGTACCCGACCACCTGGTTGATGAGCGTCGTGTCCTGCTTCGAGAGCGAATTGACCGTCTCGATGCGAGAGATGAGATCGTCGAGGCTCTTCGCCCCGAGAATGACTGCGAGCGACGACTGCTCCTCCTGGGAGGTGTAGATCGCAAAGAGCCGCTTCATGAGCGCGCGCTGGGCGCGCGTGAGGTTGCTGCGCGCCACACCGAGGGCCTGCCGGTTGACGGCGAGCCGGCGCTCGACGCGCCGCAGCCCCTGGCTGGCCTCCTGGTAACGGCTGTTCGCCCGCTGGGCAGCCGCGTCGAGGCGCTGGAGATCGACGAGGACGGCGCGCGCCTGGGCCCGCTTGGCAGCGATACCGTCGGCATGCGCCGCTCCCGCAGCCGCCGTCAGAAGCAGAGCGATAAGCAGCGCCGAGACCGCTGCCGCACGCCTCGGCACACGCAATGACGTCCTCCCGCCCGTCACGAAGGGGGGACGGTAACAGGACTGCCGGATGGTCGTGTAGGAGAACCGTCACGAAAATCCTGCAATTTGGGTAAACGCTCCTGAAACCGGGCCGCGGCACCCGACGCACAGCGTCGCCGAGTCGTCTACGGTGGCGCGACGTGCTGGGGCGGAGGAGATCACGCACGGCACGGCTCGCTGCTGTCGGTGCCGTGCTCATGCTGGCGGCTGCGTCGGCCGCGCTGGCGGATTCCGGGACGACGCGCGGCCCAGCGGTCAACGTCGCGCAGCTCGATACCCGCATCCACCAGGCGCTGCTCGGCGTGTACTCGCTCGACTCGCGGCTCCATGCATGGCGCGCGCGGGTTGCGTCGCTCCAGGCAGCAGCCGTAGAGGTGCGCCGGCGCCGCTCGGCCCTTCGACAGGAGATCGGTGCCGCCCGGACGACGCTCCACATCTCGCAGGGCCGGCTCGCGGTCAACCTCCGCTCCCTCTACGAGCGCGGAAACGTCAACGCCGTTGCGGTCATGCTCGGGGCGACCTCGCTCGCCGACGGCCTCCAACAGCTCGAGGACCTGAAGAACGTCGCGGACCAGAGCCGCCGGATGGTCGTGGCCACGACGGCTGCCCGCCACCGCCTGCTCCGCGCGCGGCTCCTTCTGGCGGCTGAGGCGCGACGCCTCGAACGCTCGCTGGAGGCCGCGCGGCAGGCCGAACAGGAGCTTGCCAACGCGGCCTCGGCCCGGCTTGCGTACGTGTCCGCACTCCGTGCAAAGGCACGGCTGCAGGCGGCGCAGGTGCAGAGCGTCGTGGCCACGGCCGACGCCGCGGCACAGAAATCCCAGCAGCTGCAGCCGGCTACCACGACTTCACCGCCCGTGAGCGGGAGCCGGTCACTCGTCGTGAGCGCGACGTGCTACGACCTGCCGGGCAAGACGGCCACCGGGATGCCGGTCGGCCCCGGCGTCGTCGCCGTCGACCCGTCCGTGATCCCGCTCGGCAGCAAGATGTACGTGCCCGGCTACGGCAACGGGGTCGCCGCCGACGTCGGGAGCGGCATCCAGGGCGCGACGATCGACCTCTGGATGCCGCAGGCCCAGTGCATGGCCTGGGGGCGCCGCACCGTCACCATCACGATTTACTGACTACACTGGGCGCCGCGAGAGGGGGAATCGCGGTGACGCAGTTGGTGCAGACGGTTGAGGAACGCCAGACGGAAGCGCTCCGTGTGCTGCTGGTGGACGATCACGACCTGTTCCGCACGGGTCTCCGCAACCTGCTCGAGGAACAGGGGCTCGACATCGTCGGTGAGGCGGCTACCGGCGGCGAGGCGGTGGCGCACGTCCGCGAGATCACGCCCGACGTCGTCGTGATGGATCTCAACATGCCGTCGATGGGGGGCGTCGAGGCGACACGCCACATCGCGGAGGTTTCGCCGCTCACCCGGGTCGTGATGCTCACGATCTCCGACGAGGACAGCGACGTGACGGACGCGATCCTCGCCGGCGCGTGCGGCTACCTCCTCAAGGACGCTTCGATCCAGGAGCTCGTCTCCGGCATCCAGGCGGCGGCGCGCGGCGAGGCCCTCATCTCCCCCAACATCGCGGCGAAGGTGCTGCAACGGATCCGCGCCACGAGCGCCCAGCCCGAGATCGAGGAGCTGATCCGCGCCGAGCTCTCCGAGCGCGAGATCGAGGTCCTGAAGCTGATCGCGAACGGCAAGGACAACGCCGTGATCGCCGCCGACCTCCACATCAGCCCCAAGACCGTCAAGAACCACATCTCGAACATCCTCATGAAGCTCCAGATCGACAACCGCATCCAGGCCGCGGTGTACGCGGTCCGGAGCGGGATCGTCTAGGCGGCCCGGGCGCGCCGGGTGGCGCGGGCGCGGGCATGGAGAGAGCGGAGGAGCGGCCGGAGCTCCGCCAGATCTCTGTCGGCGGTCTCGAGGCGCTTCGAGAGGCGGGCGATCTGCTTCTTGTCCGGCGAGTCGCCAAGCCGCCGCTCGATTCGCAACCGCTCTGCGTCGATCGCGAGCGCCGCGGCATAGCCGTCCGTCAAGGTCGTCTCGATCGCCTCGATCGTCGGCGCGTCTGGCCCGTCCTCGGGCAGGCTTAGCAACTCCGCGATCCGGTCCCACAGCGGCATGACCCCGGATTATCAGACGTCGAGTCGAAGACTGGAATGGGTCTCGTGGCCCATCTTCGACAACGGGCCGACCCACGCGGCTTGACGTTTGGCGACTTGCTTGAACAATGGAAGGCCGTGCCGTTCCGTCTCGCCGCCGCCGCGTCGGCAATCGTCGCTCTGCTTCTCGCGTCCGCCGCCCTTGCGAGCTCGCGCAGCGGGTTCCAAGTTCAGCTCGCCCGCGCACTGCGCGTGCCGCACGTCAGCCCCGGGCAGACGGGCGCGATCGCCGTCGATCTCCGAACCGGGAAGACGCTCTTTGCGCAAAACGCACACCTGCCGCTTCGGCCCGCATCGAACGAGAAGCTCGCCACGACGTATGCGGCCCTCACCGCGCTGGGGCCGTCCTTCCGGATCGAGACGGACGTCCTCGGCGACGGCACGCAGAGCGAGACGGTCTGGCACGGGGATCTCGTCCTCAAGGGGTACGGGGATCCGTCGCTCAACACCGCCGCGCTCGTCTCGCTCGCGCACCAGGTGGCCGCGGCCGGGATCACGCGCGTCACCGGCCGGGTCCTCGGAGACGAGAGCTGGTTCGACTCACGCCGCGTCGGTGTCGGCTGGAAGGCGGACTTCTATCTCCACCAGTCCCCGGCGCTCTCCGCGCTGATCGTCAACCGCGGGTGGACGGGCCGCTACGAGACGTCGCGGCCCGCGCTCTACGCCGCGCAGCGGTTCCGCCGCGACCTGCAGCGGGCCGGGGTCAGCGTCGGCGGAGCCGCCGCCCTGGGCGTCGCGCCTGCGGGCGCGATTCCACTCGCGGATGTGGAGTCACCGCCCGTCTCCGCTCTCGTCCGGCACATGGACGTCTACTCCGACAACTTCTATGCGGAGATGCTGCTGAAGGAGGTCGGCGCCGTGCAGGGGAGCGCGGGCTCGGCGGCGGCCGGGATCGCGGTCACGCGGCAGTTGCTCGCAGCGGAGGGCGTCCCGCTCGCCGGGGTGCGGATGGTTGACGGCTCCGGCCTCTCGCTCGTCGACAGGTGGACGCCGGCCGGGCTGGCGATGCTCCTGCGGACGATGTGGCTCAACCCCGACGTGCAGCCGTACGTGATGCCCGCCCTGCCGATCGCGGGTGTGACGGGCACGCTCGAGCACCGTATGCGCACGGGGCCCGCGCGCGGTCACGTGCGCGCCAAGACCGGGACGACGAACAACTCCTCCGCCCTCTCGGGCTTCGTCGGTGACCATTACGTGTTCTCGATCCTCGAGAACGGCCGCCCCGTCAAGACGTTCTACGCCGAGCAATCACAGAACCATTTCGCGCAGGTGCTCGCGCGGGCGGCCTCCTAGGACTCGCCGAGCAGCTTCAGGAGGTCGGCCTCGGAGAGGATCGGAACCTCGGCCTTCCGGGCCTTCGTCAGCTTCGAGGCGCCAGGCTCCTCCCCCACGACCAGCCCGGTCGTCTTCGCCGAGACTGATCCCGTCACCTTTGCCCCGAGGTCTTCGAGCCGTGCCGTCGCCTCCTCGCGGGAGAAGCGCTCGAGCGTGCCGGTGATGACGAACGTGCGACCGGAGAGCGGGCCCTCCCGCGGCCGCTCGTCGTCGCTCAACTCGAAGCGGAGCCCGAGGTCGCGGAGCTCCTGGACGAGGGCACGGTTCTGCTCGTCCTCGAACCAGTCGACGACGTCCTCGGCACGGTCGGGGCCGAACCCCTCGACCTCGGCGACCTCCTCGGGAGTCGCCGCAATCACCCGGTCGACGGTGCCGAAATGGCTCGCGAGGTTGCGCGCGAGCACCCAGCCGATCCCGGGGATGTTCAGGCCGAGGAGGACCCGGAAGAACGGCACCTGCTTCGAGCGTTCGATCGACTCGACCGCTGCGCTCGCGGAGATCTCCGCGAACCCGTCGAGCTCCACCAGCTGCTCCTTCGTCAGTCGGTAGAGGTCGGGCAGCGAGCGGACGAGGCCCTTCTCCCACAGGACGCGGATCGTCTGCTCGCCGACGCCGTCGATGTCGGCAACCCCGGTCCAGCTGATCAGCGTCTCGAGCCCGCGAGACGGGCAGGCGCGGTTCGGGCAGCGGTGCATCGCTTCGCCCTCCGGCTTCACGATCTTCGTGCCGCAAAGCGGGCAATGGGTCGGCATCCGGAACTCTTTCGTCCCCCGGCGATGCGGGCCCGCAGGGCCGACGATCTGCGGGATGACGTCGCCGGCGCGCTGGACGATGACATCGTCGCCTGCGCGGATCTGCTTGCGATTGATGTCCTCTTCGTTGTGCAGCGTCGCGCGTCTGACCGTGACGCCGCCGACCTCGACCGGCTCCATGATCGCCCACGGGTTGAGCGCACCGGTCCGCCCGACGCGGATGCGGATCTCGAGCAGCCTCGTCACCGCGGTCATCGGGGCCCACTTGTAGGCACGTGCCCAGCGCGGGCGGGAGTGCAGGGCTCCGAGCCGTCGCTGCTGCTCGAGGGAGTCGACCTTGATCACTACCCCGTCGATCTCGTAGTCCAGCTCCAGCCGCCGCGTCTCCCACTCGCCGCAGGCGGCAGCGACCTCGTCGATCGACTCGAGTCGGACGGCGTACGGGTTGGTGCGTAAGCCGTGCTCGCGCAGCCACTCGAGCATCTCGAACTGCGTCTCGAACTCGACACCTTCGCGGTGGCCGGCTCCGTAGACCCAGATCGAGAGCGGTCGGTCGGCGGTGATCGCCGAGTTCTTCTGGCGAAGGCTCCCCGCCGCAGCGTTGCGCGGATTTGGCGCCAGCTTCTGATTCGTCCCGGCGAGACGCTCGTTCAGCTCCCGAAAGCCGCTGAGCGGCAGATAGACCTCGCCGCGGACCTCGATCACGGCCGGAGGGTCGCCCTCGAGCCGCAGAGGAATCGCCTTGATCGTGCGCAGGTTCGGCGAGACGTCCTCGCCCTGCACGCCGTCGCCGCGCGTGGCCCCGCGCACGAGAAGGCCGTTCTCGTACGTCAGGTTGACCGCAAGCCCGTCGATCTTCGGCTCGAGTACGTAGGCGACCGGCTCGCCGGTGAGGAGGCGCTTGCGGACGTCCTCGTCCCATTTCCGCAGCCCCTCCTCGGTCGTCACCTTCTCGAGCGAGCCCATCGGCTCCAGGTGCCGGACCTTCTCGAACTTGTCCGATAGGCCACCGACGCGCCGCGTCGGCGAGTCGGGAGCGGCGAGCTCCGGATGGTCGGCCTCGAGCGCGAGCAGCTCGTCGAAGAGTGCGTCGTAGGCCGCGTCCTCCATGATCGGCGAGTCCTCGACGTGGTACGCGATCAGCGCCCTGTTGAGCACCTCGCGCAGCTCGGCGGCGCGCGCCTCAGCCGTGGTCGTCTTAGAGGACGCCAAGGAGCTCCTTTGCGGTGTCGACGATCGCGTCGGGCTCCTCCGCCTCGAGCCGTTCCCGCTCGTGGATCCGGCCCCAGGTCACGGCCACGGCGAACATCCCCGCCGCCTTGGCCGCGCGAACGTCGAACGGCGAGTCCCCGACGTAGGCCGTCTCCGCCGGATCGGCGTGCAGCCGCTCGGCGGCGAGCAGCAGCGGAGCCGGGTCGGGCTTGTGCCGTTCCGTCTCGTCTCCGCCGACGATCGTCTGGAATAGATGGCCCAGCGGCACCTGCGCGAAGGCGAGCTCGACCGTTGCGCGACGCTTCGCCGTGACGATGCCGAGCGTGCGGCCCTCCTCGTGCAGGCGCACGAGCACGTCCTCCATCCCCGCGCACGCCTCGAGCTCGTCGTGCAGGGGCTCGTTGTGCGCGCGATAGACGTCCACGAGCCGCTCAACCTGGCTCGGGTCGAGCGCGCGCATCTGCGCCTCCAGGCCGGGCCCGCCGACCGTTTGGAGCAGCTCCTCGTCGGAGTAGTCGCGGCCGAGCACCTCCCGCGTGGCATACCGCATCGAGGCGAGGATGATCGCCCCGGAGTCGACGACGGTGCCGTCGAGATCGAACAGAACCACCGGAAACCGCACGCGTCGATCGTATCGGCGGTGTCAGTAGGCTCTCCGGCCGTGCCAGAGGTGTCGGAGTTTCGCTACCTCGTCGTCCCACACACGCACTGGGATCGCGAGTGGTACCTGCCATTCGAGCAGTTCAGGCTGCGCCTCGGCGCGGTCGTCGACGGGGTGCTCGACACCCTCGAAGGCGACGACAGCTTCACCTCGTTCACGCTCGACGGCCAGGCGATCGTGCTCGAGGACTACCTCGAGGTGCGGCCCGAGAACGAGGGGCGGCTGCGCGCGCTGCTCGACGCCGGCCGGCTCGAGGTAGGCCCCTCGTACGTCCTGCCCGACGAGATCCTCGTCGGCGCCGAGGCGCTCGTGCGCAATCTCCTCCTCGGCCGGCGCGTCTGTCGCCGGTTCGGGGTCGAGCCGAGCGGCGCGGGCTACATGCCCGACAGCTTCGGCCATCCGGCGCAGCTGCCGCAGATCCTGGACGGGTTCGGCCTCGGTACCTTCCTCTTCTCGCGCGGGCTCGGAGACGAGCTCGACGACGTTGGTGTCATCTTCCGCTGGCGTGCCGGGCCTGCCGAGGTGGTTGCCTGCCAGATGCTGCCGCACTACGACAACTTCGCCCGGCTGACGTGGGATCACGACGCCGAGCAGCGCGTGCGGCGGATCGTCGGCGCCTTCGGCGAGCTCCTGCGCGACGCAGGCGAGGACGAGATCCTGCTCGCCAACGGCTCCGACCACCTCCCGGTCGAGCCCGAGCTGCCGGAGATCCTCGCCGAGCTCGAGCGGACGTTCGGAACGGAGTTCCGCATCGGCCGCTACGACGAGTACGCGCCCGGCTCGCTGGGGCTGCCCGTTCAAGAAGGTGAGCTCGTCGGCAGCCGCCTTCAGAACGTCCTGCGAGGCGTCAACTCGGCACGGATCTACCTCAAGCAGGCGAACGAGCGTGCCGAGCGGCGACTGCTCTCGATCGAGACGGCGGCGGCGCTCCGGACGTTGCGCGAGGAGACGCCGTATCCGGCCGAGGACCTGCGGCTGGCGTGGCGCGACCTGCTGCGGAACCATCCGCACGACTCGATCTGCGGCTGCTCGTGCGACGAGGTCCACCGCGACATGCTGGTCCGCTATGAACAGCTCGACCGGACGCTCGACTACGTGGAGCGCGAGGCGCTCGGTGTTGGCGGTGCGCTCGTGAACACGCTCCCGTTCCGGCGACGACGGGTCGTCGACGGGGAGTTGTACGAGCTCGACGGCTTTGGCGGCGGCCGACCCGAGCCGAGTCGCCAAAGGGGCCTGCTCATTGAGCTCGAGAGAGTCGCCGAGCTTCTGGTGTTCGAAGACGAGTCCGATATCGGCGACCTCTACACGTTTTGTCCGTCAGGCGCGACCACGACAGCTCAGTTGGTCAGCAACCGCCGCGAGGACGACACGCTCGTACTCGAGCACGAGCTGCCCGGGATTCAGATCGAAACACGGGTGTTCCGCCTCCCGGGCCTCGACCGCTACGAAGTGACGAGCGTCGTCGAGAACGAGGCAGAGGACCACCGCCTCCGCGTGCTCGTCCGCTCGGACAGCGGTGCCGATGAGGTCCGCGCGGAGAGCCAGTTCGCGGTCGTGCGGCGACCACTCGTCCCACCGCCGCCGCGGGCGGAGTGGGTGGAGCCACCGGTGCCGACCGCGCACATGCTCGGCGCCGTGGCGCTCGGGCCGCTCGTCGTGCTCTCGAAGGGCGTACCGGAGTACGAGGCGAGCACCGAGGGGCTGCGCCTGACGCTGCTGCGCTGCGTCGGCACGATCTCGCGGCCCCCCGGCCTCCCGACGCGTCCATTGAGCGCCGGCCCCGACATCGCGACGCCTGAAGGACAGTGCCGCGGCCGGCACGTATTCGAGTACGCGCTCCGCTTCGACGGCGATGCGCTCACGAACGCGGCGCTCGTGCGGGCGAGCCAGGACTACCGGACCGACTTCCTCCGCGGCGACCCCTTCGAACCGCCGCTCGAGCTCGGCGGAGATGCCGTCTTCTCCTGCCTCAAGGAAGCGGAGGACGGCAATGGTCTCGTCTTGCGCGTCTTCAACCCGAACCCGCAGCAGGAGCTGTTGACCCTGAGCAGGCCCGCACGGCGTATTCGCCTCGACGAGGAGGCGGACGTCGACGCCGGCCTCGAGCTCGGTCCCGGCGAGATCGCGACCTTTCTAATACGCGACTGAAACGAGGTACAGGCCCCACGGCGGGGCCGTGGCGCCCGCCTCCGGGCGGCCGCGACCGTCGAGCAGCTCTGGGAGCACCGAGGGCGCCTCGAGCATCGTTCCGACGAGACTGCGCACCATGTGGCGGAGGTAGCTGTCGGCCGTGATCTCGAAGTCGAGATGGTCGGCGCGGCGGATCCATTCCGCCCGCTCGACGACGCGGTCGAAGAACTCGTGCTGGGTCTGCGTCGGCGTGAAGGCACGGAAGTCGTGCTTTCCCGCCAGAGTGGTGGCCGCTGCGGCAAGCGCCTCCTCGTCGAGTGGCCGTGGGAACCACCAGCTCCGTCGCACCTCGAACGGCGACGGCGTGGGACGCGTGAAGAGCCGGTACCGGTAGCTGCGCGAACGCGCGGAACGGCGCGCGTGGAAGCCCTCCGGCGCCGGCGCAGCCGAGAGAACCGTGATCTCGTCCGGCAGGCGCGGATTGAGCGCGGCGGCGGCACGTTCCGGCGGAGGACCGCCTTCGACATCGACCGACACCACCTGGCCGAGCGCGTGGACGCCCGTGTCGGTGCGGCCGGCGACCGCCAACCCCTCGGCGGCCTCGAACGTTGCCTCCAGTGCCTCGCGCACTGCCGCCTCGATCGTCGGCAGTCCCGGCTGCGCGGCCCAGCCGCGGAAGGGGGTGCCGTCGTACTCGAGCGTCAGGATGAGCCGCATGTCAGGGTCGCCTGACGCTGTTTGTCAGGCGTGCCTTATGCTCTACTGACTTGCACACTTTCCGCTATACTCTAATTGATGTCCGACGAGCATACCTTTCTCCTGCAACGTGTCCAGCCGGCGATGGTCGGGCTCATCGACGGCTCGCTGTCGACGCTCGCGCCGATCTTCGCAGTCGTGCTTGCCTCGCACGACACCCGCTTCGCGTTCATCGCAGGTCTCGCGACCTCGATCGGCGCAGCGATCAGCATGGGCTTCTCGGAGGCCCTCTCCGACACGGGCGAGCTGACCGGCAGAGGAACCCCCTGGAGTCGTGGGCTGATCACCGGAGGCGGCACCTTCCTCGGAGGCATCCTCCACTCGCTCCCGTTCCTGATCTCCGACTACCGCGTGGCGCTCTTCTTCGCGATTGCGGTCGTGGCGTTCGAGCTCGTCATGCTGGCGTACTTCCGCTACCGGTTCTTCCAGGACACCTTCATCCGCGCCCTGGGGCTGGTCACGTTCGCGGGCGTCTTGATCGCCGCCATCAGCGCGGGCCTCGGCAGCATCCTCGGGTCCCCTGTCGCGGGCTAGCGACTAGGGCTGGTAGTCGACGAGCTCGAGGTAAACCATCTCGGCCGCGTCACCCGGGCGATGGCCGAGCTTGACGATGCGCGAGTAGCCGCCCGGCCGGTCAGCCATACGGGGGCCGACGTCGGCGAAGAGCTTGTGCACGGTCTCCTGCGACCGCAGGACGGAGAGCGCCTGCCGGCGCGCGTGGAGGTCGCCGCGCCGGCCGAGCGTGATCATCTGCTCGGCGAAGGGCTTGACCGCCTTGGCCTTCGCCTCGGTCGTCTTGATCCGGCCGTGCTCGAGCAGGGAGCACGTCAGGTTGGCATAGAGCGCCTTGCGATGCGCCGCGTCGCGGCCGAGCTTCCTGCCTGTCCGTGCGTGGCGCATCGCAGTTGCCTACTCGAAGCCGCCCGAGCCGTTCTCGCCGCGGAGGTGGAGACCATGCTGCCCGAGGGTCTCGCGGACCTCCTCGATCGACTTCTTGCCGAAGTTCGGGATCGCGGCCAGCTCCTGCTCGCTCTTCATCACGAGGTCGCCGATCGTCTCGATCCCGACCCGCTTGAGGCAGTTGTACGAGCGGACACCGAGCTCGAGCTCCTCGATCGGGAAGTTCTCCATCCCGTGCGCGAGCGCAGCCTCGGGCGTGACGCCGCCGTCGACCGGCGCCGCCTCGCCGAAGCCCTCGATGCGGTCGAGGTCGGTGAAGATCGCGAGCTGCCGGATCAGGATCTCGGCGGCCTCCGCGAGCGCGTCCTTCGGCTCGACCGAGCCGTCGGTCGTGATGTCGAGCGTGAGCTTGTCGTAGTCCGTCCGCTGGCCGACGCGAGCCGCCTCGACCGCGTAGGCGACGCGGCGGACCGGCGAGAAGATCGAGTCCATCGGGATCACGCCGATCGTGTGCTGCGGCCCCCGGTTGAGCTCCGCCGGCGAGTAGCCGCGCCCGCGGCCGATCGTCAGCGTGACCTCGAGCCTGCCCTTGTCGGACAGGTTCGCGATCTCGAGCTCGGGGTTGAGGATCTCGAGGTCGGCGGGCGCCTCGATGTCGGCGGCCGTGACCGAGCCCGGGCCCTTCTTCGCGATGTGCACCTCGATCTCGGGCGACTCTCCGTGGAGACGCGCGACGAGATTCTTGAGGTTGAGGATGATGTCGGTGACGTCCTCGCGGACGCCCGGCAGGGTCGTGAACTCGTGCGCCGTCCCCTCGACCTTGACGGACGTGACGGCGGCGCCCTCCAGGGAGGAGAGCAGCACCCGCCGCAGTGAGTTGCCAAAGGTATGACCGAAGCCGCGGTCGAGCGGCTCGATCACGAAGGCCCCGCGGTGGTCGTCCACGTCCTCGTGGACGATCTTCGGGATCTGGAAATCCATTTCACGTGTAGCCAAGAAACTCCCTCTTTCCGTTACTTCGAATAGAGCTCGACGATCAGCGATTCCTGCACCGGCGTGTCGATCTCGTCACGCTCGGGCTGCTTCAACACCTTGCCGGTCAACCCGTCGTGATCGGCCTGGAGCCACGGAGCGACCGTAGAGACGAGATCCGTGGCGTCGCGGATCACCTGCTGTGCGGACGAGCTGGTCGCCACGGTGATCACGTCGTTGGGCCGCACCTGGTAGCTGGGGATGTTGACCCGCCGGCCGTTGACCTGGAAATGGCCGTGGCGGACGAGCTGGCGCGCCTGGGCGCGCGAGACGGCGAAGCCGAGCCGGTAGACGACGTTGTCGAGCCGGGTCTCGAGCATCCGCAGCAGCTCCTCGCCGGTGACGCCCGACTGCTTTGCGGCCTTCTCGTAGTAGTTGCGGAACTGCTTCTCGAGCAGACCGTAGTAGCGGCGCGCCTTCTGCTTCTCGCGCAGCTGCAACAGGTACTCGCTCTGCTTGATCCGGCCACGACCGTGCTCGCCCGGCGGGTACGAGCGGCGCTCGATCGCGCACTTCTCCGTCAGGCAGCGTTCGCCCTTGAGGAAGAGCTTCATCCCCTCGCGACGGCACATGCGGCACTTCGGACCGAGATCGCGAGCCACTAGACGCGCCTCCGCTTCCTCGGACGCACACCGTTGTGCGCCTGCGGCGTCACATCCCTGACGGACAGGATCTCGAGCCCCGCGGCCTGGAGCGAACGGATCGCGGTCTCACGGCCCGAACCGGGCCCCTTGACGAAGACCTCGACCTTCTGGAGCCCGTGCTCCATGCCCTTGCGAGCGGCCGAGTCGGCCGTCACCTGCGCGGCGAACGGCGTCGACTTGCGCGAGCCCTTGAAGCCGGCCGAGCCGGCGGACTCCCACGCGATGACGTTCCCCTCGCGGTCGGTGAGGGCGACGATCGTGTTGTTGAAGCTCGTCTTGATGTGCGCCTGGCCGATGGCGATGTTCTTGCGGACGCGGCGGCGCGTGCGGCCACGCGTGGCCGCTGCTCTGCGAGGAGGCGCCAAGCTACTTCGCCGCCTTCTTGCCGCGTCCGACGGTCTTCTTCGGTCCCTTACGGGAGCGCGCGTTGGTCTTTGTCCGCTGGCCGTTCACCGGGAGGCCCCGCCGATGGCGGATCCCACGGTACGACCCGATCTCGCCGAGGCGCTTGATGGCCTGCTGCCGGTCGCGGCGCAGGTCGCCCTCCACCTCGAGGTTCGTGTCGATGTAGTTGCGGAGCTTCGTGACCTCTTCGTCGGTGAGATCCTTGACCTTCGTGTCCGGGCTCAGGCTGAGCTCGGCGGCGATCTTCTTCGCCGTCGGCTGGCCGATGCCGTAGATGTAGGTCAGCCCGATCTCGAGCCGCTTCTGATTCGGGAGGTTGACTCCCGCGATACGTGCCACTTAGCCCTGCCTCTGCTTGTGGCGGGGGTTGGTGCAGATGACCATGGTCGTGCCGTGCCGCTTGATCACGCGGCAGCGCTCGCACATTGGCTTGACGGACGGACGGACTTTCATACTGGGCTCCTCACCGATGCCGGTAGGTGATCCGGCCGCGGCTGAGGTCGTAGGGGCTGAGCTCGACCTTGACCTTGTCCCCGGGGAGGATTCGGATGTAGTGCTTCCGCATCTTCCCGGAGATGGTCGCGAGCACCGAGTGGCCCCCGTCGAGCTGCACCCGGAACATCGTGCTCGGGAGCGCTTCGACGACCTCGCCTTCGACCTCGATCTTCTCTTCCTTGGTAGGCAAATTCCCTTCAGCTAATAGGAGGTTCTAGACGTACTCACGCGCACGGCACAGCCGTGCGCGGCAGGGAATCATCGTAGCAAAGGGGTCTTGGCGACAGTCAGCACGCGCGGGCCCTCGGCGGTGACCGCGACGGTGTGCTCGAAATGGGCTGCGAGCGACTCGTCGACGGAGGAAATCGACCACTCGTCGGCGTGGACATACACGTCCGGCTCGCCGGCCGTGATCATCGGCTCGATCGCGAGCGTCATCCCTTCCTGGAGCGCGGGCCCGCGGCCCGGCGGGCCGTAGTTCGGGATCTGCGGGTCCTCGTGGTACGAGCGGCCGACGCCGTGGCCGACGAGGCTGCGCACGACCGAGAAGCCCGCGTCCTCGACGACGACCTGGATGGCGTGCGAGATATCGGAGAGCCTGTTGCCGACGCGAGCCTGCTCGATCCCTGCGGCGAGCGCCTCGCGGCAGACATCGAGCAGCCGCTGCGCCTCCGGCGAGATCTCGCCGACGGGCAGCGTCACGGCGCTGTCGGCGACGAGGCCGTCGAGGGTGACGCCGAGGTCGACGGAGATCAGGTCTCCCTCGCGCGCCTGGTAGTCGTCCGGGATCCCGTGCACGACCATCGAGTTCGGTGAGATGCAGAGCGCGGCTGGGAAGCCTTTGTAGCCCTTCGAGGTTGGAGTCCCGCCCTTGGCGGCAATGTGCTCGTCCGCGATGCGATCGAGCTCGCGCATCTCGACGCCGGGCTCGAGGTGCTCGGCGACGAGCGCCAGCGTCTCGGCGAGGAGCTCGCCGGCGCGCGCCATCCCGTCGATCTCGGCCTGGGATTTGCGAATGATCACGCTTCGACCTTTCGGTGCCGCTGGACCTCGTCGAGCGACTGCTCGATCTCGTGGAAGACCTGTTCGATGGTACGGTCGGCGTGAATGCCGACGACGTTGTTGCGCATCGTTCGGTAGTACTCGACGAGCGGCGCCGTCTCGCGCTCGTACAGCTCCAGCCGGCGCGTAATCGCCTCCGGCGTGTCATCTGAGCGGCCCTCCTCGGCCGCCCGGCGGAGCATCCGCTCGAGCAGAAGCTCGTGATGCGGCACCTGGAAGTCGAAGACGACGTCGAGGTTGCGGCCGAGCTCCCGCAGAAGCTCGTCGAGCGCCTCGGCCTGGGCCATCGTGCGCGGGAAGCCGTCGAGGACGAAGCCTCCGACCGTGTCACCGCGTGACAGGCGGTCGCGGATCAACTCGACGATCTGCTCGTCCGAGACGAGGTCGCCGCGGTCGTAGACCTCACGCAGCTGCTGGCCCAGCTCCGTGTTGCGCGCCATCATCTCCCGGATCATGTCGCCCGTCGCGATGTGCGGGATCCCGTACATCGCCATGATCCGCTTCGCCTGCGTGCCCTTCCCCGACCCCTGCGGGCCGAGGACGAGGATGTTCAGCGTAGGAACCCTTCGTAGTGGCGCATGACCATCTGCGACTGCATCTGGCGCATCGTCTGGAGCGCGACGCCGACGACGATCAGCACCGAGGTGCCGCCGAGGGCGCGGTAGGTGGCCTGCGAGAAGTGGAAGTGGGCGATGAAGATCGACGGCGCCACCGCGACCGACGCCAGGAACAGCGCCCCCGCCAACGTGAGCCGTGTGAGCACTCGATCGAGATACGCCGCCGTCGGCGGCCCCGGCCGGATGCCGGGGATGTAGCCGTTGTACTTGCGCAGGTTGTCGGCCTGGTCGACCGGGTTGAACTGCACCGAGGTGTAGAAGAACGTGAAGACGAAGATCAGGACCGCCTCGGCGAGGAGGTACTGCCAGCCGGTGGGGCTGAAGTGGAGCGTCAGCCAGGTGTTCCAGGTCGGCTTGAAGCTGCCGATCGTCTGCGGCAAGGCAAGGATCGCCGCGGCGAAGATGATCGGGATGACGCCGGCCATGACCACGCTGAGCGGCATGTAGGTCGCGCCTCCGCTCGTCTGCTTGTTGCCGAGCTGACGGCGTGCGTACTGCACCGGGATCCGCCGCTGCCCCTCCATCACGAACACGACGGCGACGACGATGCCAAGGGCAACGAGCGGGAAGAACAGGCGAGCCGTCGTGGTGCCGTTGATCCAGCCGCTGATCCCGCTCGGCGCATAGGCGAGGATCGAGGCGAAGATCAGGATCGAGATGCCGTTGCCGATGCCGCGCTTCGTGATCTGCTCGCCCATCCACATGAGCAACGTCGTGCCCGCGGTGAGCGTGAGGACGATGATGAGCAGCCGGCCGGTGTTCGTGCCCGGCAAGGCGCCCTGGTGCTTGAAGAGGAACGCGTAGCCGGTGGCCTGAGCGGCCGCGAGCCCGACGGTGAGGTAGCGCGTGTACTGCGTGATCTTGGCGTAGCCGGCCTCACCCTCCTTCTGCAGCCGCTCGAGCTGCGGCACGACGACCGTCAAGAGCTGCAGGATGATCGACGCCGTGACGTACGGCATGATCCCGAGCGCGAACAGCGAGAAGCGGGACAGCGCCGAGCCCGAGAAGAGGTTGAGCAGGCCAAGGACGCCGCTACCGCCGGAGCCGCTGAAGAACTGCTTGACCGCCGCCTGGTCGACGCCCGGGGCGGGCAGCCAGGAGCCAAGGCGGTAGATGGCGAGAATCCCCGCGGTGAAGAGGATGCGCCGGCGCAGCTCAGGGACGCGCCACGCGTTACCGAGCCACTCGAACATCTACTCCTCCGTCTCTCCAGTTGTATCTTCCGTCTCCTCGACGGCAGGCTCGTCCGTGGCCTCCTCCTGCTGCTCCTCGGCAACGGCCTCGCGCTCTTCGTCGCGCGTGGGCTTCGCCTTGCGGTGCCGCACCTTCTTGACCTTCGGCTCGCGCAGGAGCTCGACGGTGCCGCCAGCTCCTTCGATCTTCTCGCGCGCCGCCGCCGAGATGGCGTGTACGCGCACCGTGAGCTTCTTCGTGACCTCGCCCACGCCGAGCAGCTTCACGTCGGTGCGCGTGTTCTTGATCAGGCGCTTCTCGACGAGCGTCTCGGGCGTCACCTCGTCGCCGGCCTCGAAGCGGTCGAGGTCGCGGAGGTTGATCGGCTGGGTGTAGGTGCGGAACGGCCCGATCGGCATCGCGTCCTTCGACGTGTTGCCGCGCAGCTTGCCGAGCCGCATGTAGATCGGCATCTGGCCGCCCTCGAAGCCCGCGCGCATCTTGTGGGAGCCCGAGCGCGACTTCTGGCCCTTGATGCCGCGGCCGGAGTAGCGGCCCTTGCCCGAGCCCATACCACGGCCAACGCGCTTCCGGTCCTCGCGCGGCTGCGCAGGAGCGAGGTTGGTGAGATTCAGCTGCTTCTCAGGCATTTTCGATCTTCACGAGGTGGCGGACCTTGCGGAGCATTCCGGCGAGCGCCGGAGACTCCTCGTGCTCGGCGCTGCGGCCGATGCGGCCGAGCCCGAGCGCACGCAGGGTACCCCGATGCCGCCCGGACTGCCCGATCTGGGACCGGGTCTGCGTGATGAGGAGCTTGGCCATCTAGCTGTCGTCCTTCTTCCGGCGAAGCACCCGCCGCTTTGGCTTCGCCTCGGGCTCTGCGGGAGCTTCGGCGGCGGGCTCCTCGGCGGGTGTCTCTTCGGCGGAAGCCTCCTCGGCGGGAGCCTCCTCGACCGCCGCGGGCTCCTCAACGACCTCCGTGGCAGGAGCAGCCTCTTCGACCGGCGGCGCTACCGCCGCCGCCGCCTCCGGCTCCTCGGTCGGCACGATCGCAGGCAACGGCAGCACCTCGCTAATCGTCTTGCCTCGGATCCTGGCCACGTCCTCGGGCCGGCGGAGGTCCTGCAGCGCTGCGACCGTCGCCTTCGCCATGTTGATCGGGTTCGTCGTGCCGAGGCTCTTCGCGAGGACGTTGCGCACCCCGCCGAGCTCGAGCACCGCGCGGACGCCGCCGCCGGCGATGACGCCGGTTCCCTCCGACGCTGGGCGCAGCAGCACTCTCGCCGCGTCGAACCGGCCGATCACCTCGTGCGTGATGGTCGAGCCGTGCTTCGGCACCGTGAACAGGTTCTTCTTCGCGTCCTCTACGGCCTTCGTGATCGCGAGGGGCACTTCGCGCGCCTTGCCGTAGCCGACGCCAACGCGGTCGACTTCGTCGCCGACGACGACGAGCGCCGTGAAGGAGAAGCGCCTGCCGCCCTTGACGACCTTGGCGACGCGGTTGATCTCGACGACGCGCTCCTTGAGCTCGCGCGTCTCGGTGTATTCGATCGTGCTCAAAACTGGAGCCCTCCCTCGCGCGCGCCGTCGGCGAGCGCTTTGACGCGTCCGTGGTACAGGTAGCCGCCGCGGTCGAAGACGCAGGTGTCGACACCGGCCTGCTTCGCCGACGCCGCGAGCGCCTTCCCCACCGCCTCGGCCTGCGCGGTCTTGTCGCCCTTGAACGACTTCCCGAGCCCGAGATGGGACGCCGATGCGACCGTCCGGCCCGAGCCGTCGTCGATGAGCTGAGCCTCGATGCCGCGGTTGGAGCGGAAAACAGTGAGGCGCGGCCGCTCGGCAGTGCCGCGCACCTTCGCGCGCACGCGCCGATGGCGCCGCAGGCGACCTTCTCTTACCGTCAGGCTAGGCACGCTTGCCGACCTTTCTCCGCACGTACTCGCCCTCGTAGCGGATCCCCTTGCCCTTGTAGGGCTCGGGCGGGCGCACCTTGCGGATCTCGGCGGCCGTCTGGCCGACCATCTGCTTGTCCGTTCCCTTGACGACGATCTCCGTCGGCGTCGGCACCTCGAACGCGATCCCGGTGCGCGGTTTCATCGTGACCGTATGCGAGTAGCCGACGCTGAGCTCGAGGTCGGTGCCCTTGAGCGCGGCGCGGTAGCCGACGCCCTGAATCTCCAGCTTCTTCTCGAAGCCCTGTGTGACTCCCTGGACCATGTTCGCGACGAGCGTCCGGGTCAGACCGTGCAGCGCACGGTCCTCCCCTCGCTCGGTCGGCCGCGTGACGACGACCTCGCCGTCCCGCTGCTCGATCTTCATCCGAGTCGGCACCTGCTGCTGCAGCGTGCCGAGCGGGCCTGCGACCGCGACGCGGGCAGGCTCGATCGTGACGGTGACGCCGTCCGGGATCGAGATGGGTGCGTTGCCGATACGACTCATTCGGTTACCAGATGAAGGCCACCACTTCGCCGCCGATCCCGCGCTCCTGCGCGGTGCGGCTCGTCACCAGGCCGGACGACGTCGAGAGGATCGCGACGCCCATCCCGCCGAGCACGCGCGGCAGCCTGTCCTTCCGCGCATAGACCCTGCGGCCCGGCTTCGACACGCGCTTCAGGCCGGAGATGACCCGCTCGCGGTTGCGGCCGAACTTGAGGTCGACGACCAGGGTATCGAAGGACTCGCCCTTCTCCACGTGATAGTCGCGGATGTACCCCTCCTCCTTGAGCAGGCGGGCGATCTCGACCTTCATCCTCGAGCTCGGCA
>Ga0207665_10000055_pt1 | contig 73447 bp, 86 predicted proteins | sample LARL112metaG_FD_184351 | JGI IMG/M metagenome (GOLD analysis project Ga0207665, IMG submission 184351) | Corn, switchgrass and miscanthus rhizosphere microbial communities from Kellogg Biological Station, Michigan, USA - LAR L11-2 metaG... | ecosystem: Host-associated > Plants > Roots >... | reverse complement strand
GAGCCGTCGCCGGAGCCGTAGCCGGAGCCGTAGCCGGAGCCGTCGCCGGAGCCGTCGCCGGAGCCGGAGCCGGAGCCGGAGCCGGAAAGAAACTGTTTAATCTTTACTGCTTCCATACAGGAACCGAATTAATGATTTCCAATGCTTTTTCAGACACTGGGTGAGCTTCAACCACATTGTGAATAGTGGATGTATCGTTGTCCCCCAATTGAACGGAAAACTTACAATCCCGAGGCTTAGTAACTCCTTCTCTGGCAATCATGGAGACATCCAGCGCCCCATTCCAATAATAGAGCCTACGGGCATTTGTAACCGTATAAGTATCTCCAACAGAAGATGCAATACGACACAAGAAAACTCCGGCTTTTTCAGCCCTTACAATGTGAAATTGTTCTTTTTTCATTCTTCCTTTTTTTATTTTGTTTTTTATTTGTATGGGGGGGGGGCTTAATACCCTCCCATTCCGTGATGCGCTTGACACCCTGTTCTTCCACCTCTCTGAGAGGTACATCCTCCCAACCAGCATAAGAAAGAAATGATGGCAATCGTGGTGATAACGTTGGTGAATGTTCTTTTCAGTTTCATATTTGTTGTTTATTTTTTATTCAGTAAAGGACAACCCAAAGGAGATTACCATAGCTACAAGAATAGCGGCAATCCAAATAATTTTCTTTAGTGACATTGTAGATGTTTTTAATTTACTCTTTTTTTCATGTCTTTTTTCCACTTCGGAACGTTGGACATATTGATAACATTTTCATGGAATTCCTGGTCATCTTCCGGGTCTGTTACTTTAGAACTCTTAGCCAGAAATATAAGCCCTACAGATATAACAACAAGACCGGATAGAATGAAAAGTATTGTATGCATGTCTTATGTGTTTTTAGCAACGTTGAATAGGGCAAGATGAAAAACGGGCTACTTTTTAAATTCATCCGCGGTAACAGCTATACAAACCCCCGTCAACATCAATGACGAAATGGCTCCAATTGCTCTTCCCGATTCGTTCCACCCCCTAATATCAAATGATAACATTATAAAACTACCAATTAGATACATTAATAAAGGTGGGAAAATAACACAAAGTAAGTAACAAAGTATTTTCATTTCTTTAATTTTCTAATGTACTCTTTAGATCCATCGCTCATTACCCATAAAGCTCCCGTTTCAAGAACTTGTTTTATGTTTCCTCCCTTATCGGCAACAAACTTTCTTATCTTCCTCATTATGTCGCTATCTATGTGACCGGGTGTTGTTTTTCTTGTTTCCATGAAGTAAAGATATTATCATGTTATCACATTTCCTAATTTTATTTTTAAATAATTTATTTTACTTTCGTTTCAGGAAGGTATCACATTAATAATGAACATAAAGGGAGGTAATCATGAAATAGTTCATCAAAGAGGTCGGCAAGCCCATTAATTTGCCAACAATAATTTTGATAGTCAAACATTTACTAAACCGTTTGATGGAATATAATCCCCAGCTTCTCTCTAAGTTGGGGATTATATTTTTAATGAAAAAACCCCGGCGCATATTTCTACGCTTCCGGGGCCTATAAAACAACTAAACCTATCTTCAATTACTTTTTTAGAGCCAAAGCATAAGGTATGCGTGGCTCATTATATGTATCCATGGCAGCATATCCTTTTTCTTTCAGTTCCTTCCACTGATCAGGATGAATGGTCTGGCATCCGGCACTGGAAGTTGTATTATACCCTCCCCGGTGAATGTCTATCCAAAATCTGTTTTTAGCGTTATCTGTGTGAGAATCGGGGTCCCCTTCCCTTTTTACAGTCACATCCGAATCTTGGCGAAATGCCCAGTATGTAAGGCTAGAAACGTCCCTGCCGGTCCGAATGGCTTCATTTAGCGCGGCCTGATCATTCCCTTTATTAAGGTCAAGATGGTGCAACCCGTGTAATCCCTTCTTATAGTAATAAGTACCGGGAACTAGTGTAGCAACACCTTTAAGAAGTCGAGACGGATCTGTATTGGCATTATATCCAGTAATTCCATCGGGAGTGATCAAAAAAATGGCATCATCATATATACCTATTTTATTTTCTCCTTGCCATCCTCTTAGACCCAATAGCCAAACTTTTTCTTCGATGGTTGAAGGGCGGCATGCATTTGCCAATTCAACCGACAATACAGGTTTTGTCATCCTAAAATGATTTGAATTACTAAAAATATAATACTGAGACAAAAAGAAATAATGTTTACCTCTTCGGTGGATTTCATTCCCAACTTAACTAGGAGCCGATCAAAAATGGACGAACTTGTCGTGCTCAGTTGGAAAGTAGAATTACCTGCAAAAAGATTGTACGATACTGGAAATACGCTGGCGTGAAGCAGGATTAAACTACTAATTTCCCACCAGTTTCTCGATATATAAAAAGGTACGCCGCAGATAAGAACATATCCCAACCCATACCAGAAGTGCTCTATTTGTTTGGGATTTTTATTGGCTATTCTACGACGTCTGGTAGCATCGTTTGCTTCTGCGATAAAGATATTTATAGCCACGAATATAAACCAGACTATAATCACAAATAATGGTTTCATTGGAAACATTTAATAGCCGAGCCAGTGATTTTTTGCCGCCATGGTTACGCTAGTCGAAACAGCCACGCTGCAAGGGCGAATAAAGACGCAACAGAACAAAGCAGCTACCATTGCGAATATCAAGGCCAATTTCACATATGGATTTATCTCTGCCTTCTTAGCGTATACGAACATCCCAATAGCTGTTCCAACAACAAGAACCAAAGTTATGGCTATCCATAACCAATACGAACCTGTGCTTGCACAATGGGCGAACGCTTGACCCAGAGTGATTGATTTAGTTGTGTCCATAGTTATTTTTTTACAAGTTTACCAGTAGCGTCTATAACCGCTTGACCTGTTGAGATTATTTTGTTCACTACTTTTAAGTTAGGGTTATTTCGGCTTACCAGAAAGCCAGAAACAAACGCCACCACTCCGAGACCCAAACACCACCAGAACGTTGTCATATATTTAGTTTTTGTTTAAAAAATTGATTTTATTCTAGCCAAAGTCTCTGGCCTATATCCCTTAAAAACGCCCTTAATCAATATAAAGATAGTCAATAAAAAGTCATAGAAAAAGAGGTGGCTGGTCTTAAAATCCCAAAAAAGCATTATGAACCCTACTATTAAATACCCCAGAACAATTACTAATACCAAGAATAAATATACACTAAATTGTTTGGCAGCTTTGACGGCTATTACAGCTAATCCAATATCAAACAAATCGTTAGCGATAAACTTAAGCATGTCATTTCGTTGGGTAGAATAATGATAGTATGGGTCTGCAAACCAATATACTTGTGTTCTACTCCATTCAGGAAAAAAATCGGTCAGTATTGACGGGATCTCCCCCATAATCAATACTGACCCTAAAATAATTAAAGAGTGCCTAATGACCCGAACCCGGAGTGCCGCCAGGAGGGGGCTTATCTGGATTCGAATCTTCTGTATTTGACGATTCTTCCGAAGGCGTATCCTCTGGTAAAGGATTTTTAGGCGGTTCTGAATGGGGCTTAGCCTCCTTATCAGGATGTTCATGATGACGTTTTTTTTCGTCCTTTTCGTGGTTCATTTTTATATTTGTTTGAAGTTAAGCGGCGCGGTCTTTTCTCTTGGATTCGGGGCTTTTTTTTTGATTCTCCTTGTGAATTTCTATCAGATACGCTCCATAAGCCGTGGCGACACTTGTGCAGAACGCTAGCATAACCGTTCCTATGCCTTTGGCAATCCACCATAGAGGTCCTACCAAATTAGCCATGATCCCACTAAAGAGAAGAGACTTAGCGCCAATAAAACCCATACAATATCCGCTAAAAGTTTCTTTAATTCTTTTCGTGTGGTTTTCTTTGATAAATCGGGCAAATCGCGTCCAATATCGTTCCATGATTCAATAGTATGGGATTGTGGTTTAATAGGTTGATAAGTTGAATTATTTCTTTCCATGACTAGAATTTGATTAAGTTATACGTAACTCCAAAAGAAATTACAGGAGCAAATTTGTCCCCTACTACACTAACTCCAATTTGCGGGCCAATCCCCCATCTTTTGCCAGCCTGCTTTAATGCTTTTTTGTAACTCCCCGACACTACCCCATACTGACGTGATATTTCAAATAAAGAATTATTGGCATCCGTAAAGGCTGAATTCAGACGCCATATGATTGTATCCTTGTTTCTTGAAATAAGATCGTTTACTTTGATTAGTGAGTCATTGGAACGGATGTATTGAGTTACAAGTCCCTTGGCAATCGGGTAGGCCGTTTTTAAGGAGTCGCAGGCTACCAAAGCGGCTCCCTGGTTGTTCCCGGCCTCTGCTTGGTTAATGTTATCGATAAGGGCCTGAATGTCTCTATCCTTTCCTTTGAGGCTTCCCTTGGTTACTCCCAATAAGTATAGTAAGGAATCTCGCTGCCCTTTCAGAACGATGTTTTCCCGATTAACTGAATCTGCAAAATGATGAACCAAAACAGTATCGGAAATTGCTTTTTTGACTATGCTATCTACGGCGCTGTCCGATTTTGTAGGAGACACTAAGACTGACTTATGGCAAGACCGCCAGAAGAGTACTGCCAACGCAAGGCATACAATACATAATCCAAAAATGATTTTATTTTGCACTGGGATCTAATAATTTCGTTTTTTGTTTTATGATGAACGCTAATCCGTCCCACCCAGAACCAATAACGAATCCATGCCATGAGCTAAGCTCAAATCCGAACAAGTCATGAACAAACCGAAGGGATATGACCACCATTAGCAATGTGGCCACGATTCGCTTGAAATTATCTGACAGTAGATACGACCATGAAAAATGCATGGGGCTGTTTTCGGATAATACTTGCCGGGTCGTGGTTCCCAAAAGAAGGGTAATAAAAATACCAATAAGGGCAAAAACGAATGCCGCCGCAAGAATATTTGGGTCGTTGTCTTTACCTAAAATTTCAGTCCAAAATGGAGACATGATTATAGATTTTAGCTATATGAAGATAATATATTTTTCAATGCAATATCCACTTTACCCCCGGCGTATAATTAATAAAACTTCCAGGAACCAGGAAAAGAGATCCGAAGGCTGGCACGACCGTACTAATATAGTAGCTTTTATTCAAGGCATCATAGTAATTTTTGGTCAGCGACAGAGGTATAGGAGACTGAGTATTATTGTATTGGAATAGGGTTGGGGACGGAAGAAGGGTGCCATGACTATCCGATGTAGAGTCGTGCCATTGGCTATAAGTCTGACTTAATCCAGAGTAAAAACAGGTAGCCGAAGAGGGGGTCAATCCATAATAATTGCTGTCCAGCGTCCCGAAAGAGTTATTAAACCGGAGACCATTAAAGGCATCAAAATGAATGACATCTTGGGTTGTTTTACTTATCCCAAATACATTTTTTTTAACGGTCATCCTTACTATTGGCTGCGTAGGCTGATCTCCTTGGAAAAGGAGTTGATACTTGCAATTATAGACTGTGTTGCCCAGAATGTAGCTGTTTCTTGAATCATGGAAATATATTCCGGCATTGGAGCAATTATAGACAGTGTTGCTATCTACATATACATTGGCGTTATTTTGATCGACATAAATGCCATTCGAGAACCCTATAGCCGTATTAGTCCCGGCAGGAGCACCAACGCCATCTCCAACGACATTCTGATATATTCTTTTTACTACCGTAGTATCCGTATACCCCAGACAATAAATTGGGCCTCCATCATCGACAACTAAATTGGAAGAATCAGCAGCATTATTATTACAGCTTTTGGCATCGTAAATATTTATTCCGTTTCCCCCAGTATTATGAATGCGACTATATTCAATTATATTGAAGGAGTCGTTTAAAAAAGCTCCCATCCAGTTGTGCCCTTGAAGAAGAAATGCCTGACCCGGAATAAGCGCAATATTTGAAATAGTATCCGTTCCATAGTACCCGGACTTCCCGCTGGCATCGTCTCCCACTCCCACACTATTACAGTATTGAATAATGGAATTTATAAGCTGACAGGAATCTCCCTGTTGAGACCAATAACCTATTCCTCCTGAATATCGGATTGTATTGTTTTTTACAACCACATTGGTATCCTTTCCGATATAATACCCATAAACTCCGGCTCCTTCTAAGTCAAGATTGCTAAAGGTTATATTCCGTAAATTATTTACGACTGTAATCAAGGTATCAACTGTCGTCGTTTGTACTGTATAAGAAGCTGGATTGGCGGCTCCAAAATACATTTTCATGTTACCTGTGCTGGGGCTGTACCACCATTCCCCTAATGTATCCAGTGCAAGAGAGTCTTTTATGATGAAGTATCCGTAATTATTATTTCCCGTTTGTGATGTTGCGGCGGTATATGTAATTACAGTTGTAGAATGATTAGTAATTAAGTTTGTCGAAAGAGTAAACCGGTTATTTCGAATGGCCACATACCCTCCTGTCCAGTTTGGCGTATTGGTTAATGTAGGATCTGTTATTGAAGTTGTTCCCGAAAAACTTGTATAGGTTCTATATCCGGTGTTAGGCCAACGGGCTAATGGCTGCTGGACACCATTCATTAAAAGTAAGTTTGTATTTACACTACACCCAGCGCAAGCCGTTTGATAAATACCTCCTCCCAACAAAGTCCAACCAGACAGGGCGATAAAGCCGGTTATAATTGGCTGTCCAGTCCCATAGCTCCCTATCCATAGATTCGATTTACTTACTATAAATGAGTTGAAAGAATCGCCGCCATTAAGAAGAAGCGTATCCCCAGAAGAGGCAACGGATATTAACTTATTTACTTGCCTGCATGGCAATGATATGCTACATGCATTTCCGTCTGATCCAGCAGCAGACGCATAATATTTGTTTGCCGCACTTGCCTGACAGGCAATAAACACCAATATCGTATACCAATATTTCAATGTGGTATTATTCTAACCCCATATGGTATTGGAATCACATTAGGAGGCAATACAGTGAAACTAACCGATACGCTGTCCGTCAAAAACCCATTGTCAGTAACTTTCGTCTTAAATGAGTAAGACCCAGGAGAAACATTTTGTATGGTATCTTTTACTCCTGTTCTTATTTTCAATTGCAATGCTGTTCCCGTTAATTGAGTATGCAAATAAGACATAATAAAAACGTCGTCTGTGCTTCCGGAGGCATCCAATATAACAGATGTTCCTACCTGCCTAACGGTTAAAGCAGCCGTTGGCTTTACATTTACCGGAGGAGTATATGTATTGCATGGGGCCCCTGATGGATTCAATAGACAATAAGGGCTGGTACTCTGAACATATGCGGTAATTGAGGAGGGGAACTGTTGTGTGACCCAAGGAATAGACCATGAATCTGGATATGCTGCTCCGATGCCTCCATTTACCGGATTAGCCCCAATGATTGAATTTACGAGAGGTCCAAATTTATTTCTTCCCCACGTATAGAACCTTCCAGTTGAATCTGTCGCATGAGCAAACCAGCTATTCGATGCACACGTATTAACCATCATCCAATCCCTTTTTCCTGGCACCGGTTCTACGGGAGATATCTGCATATGCTCATGGAATCCATTATCGTAATTATATGGAGCAGGAGACCCTGAGCTTGGCCCCGGACAGCATTTATATGCCCCCCAATCTAACATATCCCCATTGCCGATCGTTCCGCAACTATTATCTCCATGAGCCCACATTGCACCGCTGGTCAAAATCCAGTAGGTTGTGGACGCATTCATGGAAACAGCCTTGGCTGGTGCTGGCAACCCTAACGCACTGGTGACATCCTGAAAACTTCTGGTCATCGCAGTAGGATATATCCCAATGTAATCATTTAGGTTTTGAGAGCCCGTCATCGCTTGCGTTCCATCGCTTAGCAATACAGCATGGACCAATCCGTTACTCGCAATATCAAGGGCCGTCTTGCCTCCGGGTAAAGAAACTTTTGTTGGAGTTGTTGCCGCAGTTGTAGTTCCCTGTCCGTTTATATATCCATCCCTATCAGCCCCCCATGTGTATACACTCCCGGCAGCAGTCTTGGCCAGCATCCCATATCCTCCTTGTATCTTTGTTACAAACGTATCCGTTCCACTTCCAACGTTTATTCTAACCCATCTAGTGTTTACGGCTGTCCCCGCTGTCCCATCTCCGATAACATATGATTCAAGCTCTCCAGCCCCATATAACTTACCGCTGTTTGTTACGGCAAATACATTCCAAAAAGCTCCTTTATTTGCATTCCCGCTTAGGAAAACCTGTATTACAGGATCAAGGGTATTACTTAAATTGTCTGTCATGCATATGACAAAACTACTTTGGTCAGTTTGCGTCCCATTTGGAATTACTCCGTTTGGATTCTGCCCTTTACAATAAACATTCCCTAAATTATCTATCAGACATGCGCTATGTGGCCCACCGGCAATTGCAGATACATTTGTCGGGCTGGGAACTATAGTGGGTACGGCATTATCCACGGTATAGGCCCTATGAGTAGAAGTATTTAAAAGTAGATTCACATATTCTCCGGGAGAACCAATCCATTGTCCGAAGACGATAGAAGGAAATAAAAAAAATATAGATAAAATTATCTTCATTTAATACCCTTCTACTTTTACGTTCAGTAAAAATCCAGAAGTAGACGAAGCTAATTGCAATGGAGACCCAGACAAAACAGTAATTCCTAAAATAGTTGTGGTGGCGCTATTTTGTTCCATTATGTTTACCACAATAGCTGTCGTCGAAACAGACTTTATCACTACTATTGGCATTGATCCGATAGAAGAGGTATTATTTTGGGCCGTTACCGTAGCTGACTTGATTGCAGAAAATCCGGCCGAAGATATGTCAATACTAAATCCAGATCCAGTTGTTGGCGTTGTCGTGTCGGCCCATATCCTTACTTGATTTGCTGTCAGTTGGCCATTATGGTCAAAAAAAACAGGATAACTATTGAACCTTTCGAATCCAATAAAGGAAAGAATCCCCAATATCCCAACAATAAATCCAGTGACTATTGTTTTCATTTCTATTATTTAGTACCAGCTTGTTGTCCCGCTATCATAAGTTAACACAACCATCCCACCAGCCGTCGGTGCTGTTATTCCATCCACTACGGTTCCATTGGCATAAGTTACCGTACTGATTGTCTGCGTATACTTTATATAAACCACATCATTGTTTGACGGAGAAGAAGGCAAATTTACAGTTAATGCAACCAGGGCCCCAGCCGGATTTATAATATTATAATTATTGTTGATTAAACTTACCGTTCCTCCAGTCGTAGGGGTAAATATTGAATGTACATAATTGTGCACTCCGTTCAACAAATCCCTTTTAATTCCTCCAGCATCCCCAAAATAAAAATTGGTTCCGTTCCACCACATTTGACCAGATGCGGGAGAAGTTAAGTCAACTCCAGACTCAAATCTAACCGCTGTTTGAGTAGCAGTTGAAGGTCCAATGCCTAACAATGTGTTTCCGGTTATAGTTGCATTTCCTACAAATACACAACCATCAAAAAGAGCAGTAACATTAGCAGGCCCTAATCCAAAGTGATTTATTCCTGCGTTTACATTTAATGCATACACCCTCCCAGTTGCAGAAGAATTTGTGCTTAGCGTTGGGGCATTGTCAATATATAAAGTGGATGGAGTTGTATAAGTAACCGAAGTATTCGTACTAGTAATCGTGGGGGCCAAGAAAGCGTATGCAGAAAAATTGGTAACGTTCCCGCTACCTGCTGTTATAGCATTATTTATGGTCGAGGCCACACCTAATATTTGAGACCCTTGCGCACTGTTATACTTTCCACCTGTAATAGATAGACCTCCTAAGTTGCTTCCCGAAGTCCCCAACGATACAGGGAATCCGGCTCCAGAAATGGTAGTGGGCTGATTTAAAGTTCCTCCCCAATATGCACTATCCCCTCCTGCTGCTGTCAATCCGTTTGCGAAGAATAAATTGAAAGCCCCAGATCTTCTATGTAATTGCCCAGTGGTAGGATCAACAGTAAGAACTGAGTCATTGGCTCCTGAACTTGTTAATCCAGTGAAGAGGGGTGTAGCAATAGTTGGAGATGTCCCAAATACCAATGATCCGGTCCCTGTTTCGTCTGAAATGACTCCAAGTAATTGAGCAGATGTGGTAGAAGCGAATTGGCTTAAAGGGCTTAATTTATCTGCTACAGTGATATTTGCATCTGGGAAGGTTGCCGTCCTTGTGGTTGCTGTGGAAATGGATGCAGCGCTTAAGATTAGCAATTTTGTGTTGTCTGCATTATTCTTTACCAATGCGGTGTTGTCTGCAAATGGATTACCTCCACTTGCGGATTGTGGCCATATTTTGTTCCTTGTACCATTATTCCCTGTAAAATAAAGGCTATCAACTAATACCTCTAATGCGCCTGCCTGTGGGGTTGATGTTAGCACCGACCCATTAACAGTAAATCTAAGAGGGGGTCTAGCGGCAAGACCAGGGCTTATAGACAAGAACGCATTTACTCCATTGCCTACAGCCACATTGCCTATCGCTGCTCTTCCTGCGGAATCTACAGAGAATGTCTGGACTCCATTGGCAAAATACCGAATAGCATAATTTGAGCAAAAAATAGCCGCCTCTCCTATTGTTTGATCTGCGTTGTCTCTACCTGAAAACAAAATTCCACCACTTGTTCCCTGAATACCCAGCACTCCATTAACATTAAATATGGTGTTGGCTACTGGGGCCAATGGAGAGGCAGAGGCTCCGGATACAATTCCATTGTCCTGCAATAATCCAGTTGTAAAACTACCATTGCTTGTCCAGTGGTTTACATAATTTGTGTTTTTGTCAATGGGGAATAAGAATAAACTGTCTCCGTTGAATTTAATATTACCATCAGTGATTCTATAGGCCGATTTCCTATTTGTAGCAATTACTTTACCAAATCCACTGGCATTAATTGCTCGGACTATGGCATCATTACCGGCCTGATTTGGATGTACGGCATCTCCTTGGTAAGCGGCTCTTAAAATATTATTTCCTGCTGTAGAAAGCGTGTCCCATGTGTCTATATATGTTGTAGGGTATGTTGCTAGTATTGCATTCTTCAGCGCTGTTAATCCAACTCCAGTAGACGTAGAGTCTTCTGGGAATACCATGTGATATACGTTGGCACCATAGGCGCGGAGCATATTAACTATTCTGTTATAGTTAATCATTGTTGCTGTCACTGTAGCTCCTCCCCGAATATCATTCGATCCAAGACTCATAAAAATATTGGCTCCGTTCAATTGGGACAATTCGTCCATTTGCAGAAGGACATCAGTAGTTTTATTGGAACCTCCAGCCCAAATTACAGCAGACGGGAAAGACTGTCCCATTTGCCACCCGAATCTACCATTGAAAAAATTAGCCTTAAATCCTTGGGTCTTTGAGTCCCCAATGAAAATCATATTTGCATTCCTAATGGTTTCAGAGGTAATAGTATAGGATTGGATTTGGTATGTGGCTGGCCCAAATGGTGTAAAAGAAAAACTACAATCCGTAAAAAGAGGACTAACAGCACTTGGGATGGTATTTGTCCATACTAATGGAGTAGACGTAATACCAGTAGTTATATTAGTCAAAAAAGCCGTTACAACGGAGTCGGCATACACAACCTTTAATTGCATGACATCATTCAAGTGTACAGTATTTGAACTGGACCCACTCTGATAAGTAACGCTACCGTCTGAACGAACGATGGTAAGAAAGCCAGAAGATCCGCTATTTGTCGTATTGACATATGCCGTGAAATCTCCAATGGCTCCATTGTTTTGTTTAATGCCTATTCCAAATCCTACCGTTCCAGCGGCAGGAGTGGTCAGCATTTTAAAAACGACAGTCTCCGTAAATCTGGGTAGCTGGGTCGGTCTTTGCTGTAACACTCTAGCATAGTTGTTAAACGTTACTGCGGATGGACCTGTAACATTTAAATAACCTTCTGTGCTGATTGCATATGTTAGCTGAGCTATTGGTCCGGGAATAAAATCTGTGACCGGCAATGACCATGCTGATTTACTGTATATGGTTCCCATTGGAGCCTCTGCGGGCCACGGGCTAAATACTGGAAGGTCTTTAACCACAAGATGACGCATGGTAGGCACTTGACCATTATTTACCGAATCGCTCACTAAAACGAATCCTGCGTTTTGAGTATTGAATGAACCGGTTAAAGTTCCCGCACCGGTGACGGGGGAACCAGAAACAGCAAATAAACTAGCGGGCAATGCGAGTCCTACGCTTGTAACACTACCTCCTCCTGCTGTAGAGCTTAATGTACCGCTAACCAGCGACAATCCGGAGCCCACTGTTATTCCCGAAGGATTACCAGACCCATCATATCCTATTAGAGTATTGGCTGTTCCTGTAGCCATTGCTGCAAGGGGAAGTTTCCCAAATGCTGCCGGCGCTGGTGATCCAGTAAAATTTCCAAAAGCAGAATTAGCAGCAGCATTGGAGGCAACAAAATTAAGAGTAGACCCAGTTACCGTATTGGTGAATAATGGAGAGAATCCTCCTCCTGCCGTCAATCCGCTGCCAGAAGGAAAAGTATAAGTTCTAAGGCGCAAGCTGTCTACAACGGCTTTTGATGCAGAATCCATTAACCCTGCCAAAGCGTGGGTAGCTACAAGAAATGTCTGGGTATTACCCCCACTAATAGACAGTGTGTTATTGAGAGCAAGCTGAGTATACGTTAATGTCTGAGACCCTCCCCCTGTTGCATTTAAAACTGAGCCGCTAAAAGACAATCCAGTCCCCAACGTTATTTCTCCAAAATTTCCGGCAGCATTTGTCCCCAATAAAGCAGCTTGAGAAGAGGCTTGAAATTTTGCATAGGTAACAGCGTTATTATTTATTTTTCCTGTAGTTACCGCGTTTGCTTGAATTGTAGAGGCTACCGATCCGGGGCCAGTGGCGACAACATCTCCAGTAATCCCAGTTATATAATTTCCAGTTGGTTGCTTGCCAGCCAAATCTGTTGTTAAATTCGTTACCTGAGATTCAGTTATCTGAATTGATGTATTCGTTACGCCGGTCACAAGACCCTTTCCATTGACGACAAAAACAGGAACCGATGATGCACTTCCAAAAGTTCCTACATTACTATTGACGGTCGTTAAAGTAAATGCCTGGCTTCCCGATCCTGGCCCAGCGGTTCCATCCCCTGTTAATTGGGTAATTCCACTACCCCCAGTTACCGTTAATGTAAGAGCATTGGCATTCGTGGTGCTATCCAACGTACATCCTGAACAGAATAAAGTTTTTATACTGTTGGTGTTGGGAACCGCAAACCTATACCCCGATCCAATATTTGAATTGGTATTCCCCCCACCTCCCCCACCACCAGTTCCGATGATTACATATGGATCAACACCGGTTCCGCTTCCGGTTATGACTATATTGGCTCCATTAATTATTTTTCCAGTTATATTAGAAATATAGCCAGCCGGATTGGTGGAATTATATGGCGTAAAAGCCAATGCGGTTGTAACATCAGAGGAGTTCAAAGTAACAGCACCCGTCCTTGTATTGAAACTTGTAACCCCTGTTATGGCCGTTCCTGTACCCGTTTTAATCCACTGACTTCCATTATATGTTTCTGTTGAAGCGCTATCGGTATTGTATCTGAAATATCCTACTCCGGCAGACGATGGGCGTTGCGATGTGCTTCCCGTAGGCAATCCGAAAGCTGCCGTCCCGGTCATTCCTAAAACATTCGCTCCTGTTACCCAGAAGTTATTTTGATTAAGGGTAGATCCCTGAGTAAAAACCTGTTGCTGCGTAGGAGTATTCCCGGTAAACGTATAATTTGGATAGCTTCCAGAATGAACAAAGAGACCAGCATCAGTAATATTTATTTGCTCTGGTATAGTCGGGAAGGTAACTTTTGATCCATCTCCTGCTATGTACTGAGACGATGTTCCATTGGGATTTATTGGAGTATAAGTAAGCGCTGTAATCACGTCACCAGACGTAAGCGTTACGGCTCCGGTTCTTGTATTGAAAGAAGATACTCCCCCTGTTGGATCTCCAAAACTCAACATCATTCTCCATCTATGCCCCCCAGCAGGAATAGTGTCTCTATACCAGACGTGCCCACTGCTGTCTTCGTATATAACGGCTCCCAAAGTATCCAACCCTCCGTTTAACGTTAATCCATGCGTATGTGGATAATAAAATGTCAGCAACGCTCTAAGTCTGGAATCCTGAACCGTAGTTGTAGCAGATGACCTTGGAGGCAAAAAGGTAGGGCTGGATTGCGAAAAAGCAACCTGAAAACCGATCAGAAGACCTACTATGAATAATATTTTTTTCATGCTTACGAAGTTGCTCCTTTGAATAATAAAAATACATTTGAATTTGATCCGTCAAATCCCGGAACAAAAACTTTAAACCCATTTGTTACATATCCGTACTCGACTGGACTTATATTTCTTAGCAAGAATCTGTTGGTCTCGTTCCAAAACAGCAAGAAATGAGGACTCGGAAGCACCAGATTATAGCTACTTCCATTTACCCATGTTGTAGCATCGGTATAATTTGCGTCTCCTGCTGGTATCTGGAGAACATTATCTCCCCAAAACGCGCTTGTTCCATCGGTGAACAGACCTTTTCCTGCATTACCAGTCATCGGAGGCAATCCGCCAGATGCAGACCCGGAAACGTTGTTTATTCTATACCATGTCCCATTCGTCGCCTTAGCAATATGTACCGAATCCCTAGCCGCAATGGATGTCTGCGTTGTCCCATATGCATCCACAAAGGAATATCCCGATGTCGCATTTATGGCAACACCAGTGGCGTTTACGATATAATACTCTTGTTGAACATTGTCGGTCCAATTAAACGAAGTCGGAGCAACTGAAAATATAGTTACAGGCTTAGACAAAGGAACGACGCCGCTACTAGAAGATATTCCGGCCAACCCGTTATTCATTGTGTACGACTGAATAAACTTTCCGAACCCATTCAATATATTATTCCCTTCGTCTCCGGTGATGGAATTAACCCCATTGGTAACGAAGTACGTATTAGTATAGTTTAACAATTGCTGCAATGTGGTAAAATCTTGACTAGGCATTAGCTTGCTGCTTTTTGTTGTGCTGAAAATTGGCTAAGAAACTGATCCTTTGTAAAAGTTCCATAAGCCTGTCCCAAACGATTCAAAAACTCTTCTCTTATATTAAAAGGCCATTCTAATGGTTGGCTATTTTTCTGATCATAGATTATCATATCCCCAGCCCCAGTTTGTTCATTACCCGGACTCTTATCATACACAAACGTTGCCTCTTTTGGTGGCCTGTAATAATCCAATACTATAACGCTAACCTCCCTTGGAGCAACCTGAAATCCATCGTCTATCTGCCTCATCTTTGGCTTTTTAAGAGAAGGTTTTTTAGTCAAGTGAGAATTACAAGCTCCCCATTTCTGATTATCGACAAGATCAACATCTGTTTGCTCAATTGTATTGTAATAATCTTCGGCCAATTGTTCCGAGCTGGTAAAATCACCATTAGAACACCTGCCTCCGTCTACCTCTTTGCAAGGAACACAATGTTTTCCCGAAACAATGATCCTAGCTGCCGAAAACCTTCCATATGGCTTCTCTTCATCTTTTGGGATTGGAAAAGTTCCATACGGTCCCTTATTGGATACTATGATATTCTTAGAAACAAGAAATGGCAAAAGATTATCTTTTGCTTCCTGAGATTTCTCTGCTTCTTCCGTCCACTTTACCCACAACTCCTTACTTATATCATTGCATTTTTGCAAAAAATCGGTGTTAGGTCGAAACCATCCGCCTAAGTACAAATTGTATGTACTGCAAAAGCTCTGATATAAGTCGTATACGTCAATCATAATTAACAAGAACCAGTTGAACAAGATATTTGAATAATGTCTGTTGACAAATAGGTATCGCTTGCAAAAACAAAGGAGGAACTTCCGCTTCCTGTAGGGAAGTTGTTGCATCCCGTCTGTATCCCGTTTTTCTTCAATACCATACTGAAGGCTGGGGTAGAGGGAACGTTTCCATTCCATCCAACCGTTATGCTACCCGTAAACGCCCCATGAGATCCGGTCTGTGTATTCTGCCCGCTGGATGGGGAATATATGAACCCAGATATTCCAACCACGGCGCTCAGGTTCATAAACGTAAGACTGTTCTGTATAATGACCGTTGGACTACAAGACTGTCCGGAATCAGACCCCAACACTCCGGTCGTATTATCAAGGTTGTATATTATACCATTGTATAAGGCGAACAAGTATCCAGTAACAGGCGTCGTAAGAGTGTTATCTAAGAACAACTGAACGCCAGGGATAGCTGCCCCATTCGAATAAAGAGTGGTTGCAGCCGCTCCGCAGGCAGCGCTAATCGTATTTCCAAGGAAGAAGCTCCCTGAAATAGTTTGAGAATTACTCAGCGTCACAGTGGAAGAGTTGGGACTATAAAAACCACTTCCTTCGTCACAAACCGACTGACCAAAAACAGAATACGTTCCGAACAGTCCGGAAGGGATACCAACAGAAATAGGATTCCCGTCATTTACATAGTTGGCTACAGAGCTACCTCCATTTGGATAGTCTATAGTGATCCTTACTTTTGGTGCCGTTGATGGGGCAACATAGTTGACGACAATTACATTATTATTCAAAGATGCTGTAATAGAAATGAGACCCGGACATCCCTGAGTTGTTTGAATCGTTGGGGTGCATACCCTTCCATCTGGGTATACGGGGACCGCCTGAATCTGATATTGCCCTGCTGGGATATTGGTCGCAATAGTTGCAGGAAAAGTATTAAAGTTTCCTGCATTTGTAAACACAGGAGATTGTCCCGGAGCCAAATTGTCTATCCTAGCGTAAGATATGCTGTTTGTGCTTACTCCCGCTGGCACCCCTAAGTTAACGGACAAATTTATCGACATAATATATTAGGTTTGAACCATTTGCAAAAACGTTTCGACCGGACTAGTACAATTCGCTGATCCCCGAATGTAATACAACTGCCCGGCTGTTAATCCAGTTACAGGAAGCGGAGACAACAGCGTTCCATCCGTGTTCACAAGAGCCGAATTGCTTATCAGCGTATACGAGGTCGCGCTGAATAATTTAAATTCGAAAGTCCACGTTATTACCCCCGAAGGAATATTAGAATAGTCAACTTTTTCTATCGTAAATCCTGTAGCCATTTTTACGCAACCTTTCTTTTTTGATTATGAGTAAAATTTTGTTTTGTGAAAGCCCGCTCTGTGTCCCAGCCCCTATCTATTCTAGCTCTCAAACAACAGTATTTTATTCCCAATACTTCAGACCATTCGGTTAAACACAAAGAAACGCCGTTGTATTCTATTATTTTATTGTCTACCTTATTTCTTAAATTCTCTTGATGAGTTATTATAGAACAATGATCTGGTGAGTATATTTTTGGACCTGTTTTGGGGGCCTTAATATCTTTATCCACCTTCAATCCCTTCTTCCATCCATTATCCAATGCCCATTTTTTAAACGACCCGAAATCTTCTTTCCATTCATTACACATAGTAACCCCCTTCCCTCCATAGTTTTTATAGTTTTGGTGATTTTTACTATAACACCTCTGGCATATTCCCTCCCAAACAGTGTATAGCGGGTGAGCGCATCCGCCATGCTTAAAATTAAGCTCTGAATTATAGCAACCACAAGAAGATGTCTTCCCAGAGGTAATGTTGTTAAAATGATACTCCTTCACTTTGCCGCATTCGCACTCTGCTTCCACAATTCGGTTAGGAAGAATTTTAGATATTGTCAGCCTGCCAAACTTATCGCCAATATTATGTTTCCTTCTATTCATATTACTAATTAAGTTGATACGAAATACCGACGATACTAGGACAGCTAGTGTCGAATATTGTCACGAAAGTGTCAAAAAAGCTGTATCCGTCGCATGTCATACCGGCCCCACAAGACGATACAAATGCACAGAAAGCGGCCTTGGTAGTAGCATTTGTAATTCCAGAGGTAAGCATGTAATTAAACACATCTAAAAAGTTTCCTCGACTGCATTCTCCTCCCCTCGTTATGTATAAGAAATCGGTCGCTGTTATGGGTGTCTGAGAAACAGGAAATGCGTTCTTCAAACTATCGCAGCTTACGGATAGATTATTCCCTATATTCTGCACTGTTTGCCCCTGAAGGCTTACTAATTCGGCAAGGAATGCGGCCAATGTACTTCCTTTACCAAAAACTACTTGCTGAGGTTGACCATTATTCCCTATAAAAGAAATGGTATAATCCTGAGAGGTTATTATCTGCCCATCGGTAAGTCCGCATAAATAGTTTATGATGAATTGGATTACCTGATTTGCCGGTATTGGCGTGTATCCTGACGCATTTGAAGACTGGGTAGCAATAAAATTAGTAGATGATATCCCATACACCATAGAGGACAGGATATTCGAGTTGTCGGAACTGGCTATCTGTACGGTCTGTCCCGATGGGTTAGTGACCACAAAAGTTCCAAGACCAAGGCCATTCAAATAAGATTGAAGCGCCGGAAGATTGGTCAGATTGAACGAGAAACTAAGGCTCTGAACGGACGCTCCTACTGTTAGCTGACTAAGTATTGCAAATGTTGTCGATATCGGTATATTAGAAAGGGTGAACGTGTAATTAAATGTTGACGAAGATTGATACACGCACTTACCGTCTGCCGCTATGAGTCCAGCAGATCCTCCGGTTACTATGCTGTTGAACAGGTTAACTAGTCCGGCGTCGGTCTTTATGGTATTCAATAAATCCGTACTTAGAGTAACCAGATCGACATTGAATGAATAAGTCTTTACGCACCCTACGGTAGCCGGAGTTATGGCAAATGCGGCAGTAGGAGACGAACCGCTTATGACAAAGTTGTAAGTCTTGTCCGATAGTAAAAGTTGAACGTTTGTTCCCGTCACCTGAACTGTTCCTGTTATATCCCCACAAACGGGTACTATCTGAAAAGAATATCCGTCGATGACGGAAGAGGTTTGTGGGATAATTCCAGTAGGCGCATTACAGCAGTCACAGGTAAATCCTCCTATGGTTTCAATCTCAGATATCAACCCCGGAACATCGATGCCTGTAAGTGGCTGCATCAATCCCATGACCACCATAGCAAATTTTGGATTGATCAACATCAACTTTCTTTCCGCATCTTGTACGTTGACACAAGAGCCACTTTCTATACTATCAACCAATTTTTCATATTCGCATACAAGAGGAGATAAATCGATGTTGCACAGAACCGGGAAAGTGATATAACTAACCCCGTTCTTTGGATTTATCGTCTGGTATCTTATCCTTACATGAATTCCGTTTCCAAAGTCGTAGTCATATACCAGTTGTGTTTGAAACTGGTAATTATCAGAACTGTAGCTTATGGGAGCCGCAGCGGATGAAAAATTGGTTATAACAAATGGGGCCGGTATATTACCCGTTTCGTCTATCGGGTATACCAGTCGAAGGACAGAGGAAACAAGTGTCCCAGGTAGCCCCTGGTAAGACGTGTTTGTCTGATCCTGAAAATAAAGTCTCGCCTGCTGGCATTGAACCTGAACGTCTGTATTGGATATCCCGTAGAAGTTTTTTGAAAGGTTTGTATTCCCTGAAGGTCGGCAAATTACAGCCAGATAATTATCGCTGTAAATATTCCCTATGCTGTCCATTATGTAAATGGTCAATGAATATGGAGCACCAGAAAACTCTATCTGATTAAACGGACGGGGCCAAGAGTCAGTCAAAGAATAGTTTGTCCAATTACCTGTAATATCCGGAGTTGTTTGCGATCCTTCGTGAATAAGAGTCTGCGTAGGGGAGGATACAACAAACCATGTGGTCAAGTTGCCAAGATTGGGTCCTTGGGATTGATTCACGAGGGTGATAGCAGGCAAAGTTCCTGAGATATCCCAAGTTGCTTGGAGTGACAATAAGCTGATATCAGGCGACCCGTTGATAATCATTTCCTATTTAATTTAAAAGGGGCCAATCCTTACGAACTGCCCCCTCTGGTATTACTAACCCTCGCAGCGGAGGAATTTTTTATGTCTTTACGCCGATGTCCCGACCGTTGCGATAACGACACACAGCGAGTCTCCTGCAAAACCACCGGTGGCGGTCAATGTTATTCCGTCGGCAGATAGTGTCCATGTGAAATTTGCGTTCGGACTACCGACATTCTTCCAACTCGTATTCAAAAAGGTCAGGAGAGTTGTTGTGTCCGGATATCCTGACCCGCTGGCTGCTGGCAACGCTACGTTGTTGTACGCTCCATATGGAAAATATGTCTCGCTACCAACCAAATCAGGAAGAGCCGTCCTAGAATAAGGCACACCTGCTGTATTCACAATATCCATCGTATCACAAGGAGCTATTGATATAACTACGCCGCCAACTGTTGTATTGGGCATTGGTATCGCCCCGGCTCCGCAACAAGTAGAACAAGAACTTACGAAATTCTGCTGTGTCCCATATATCCACCAAAAATATCCAGAAAGTTTGTCCCTTACCCTAAACACATTGAAGCTATCAAAGGTGGGTGGGTTGGGAGATAAAGCTACCGGTATATACTCAATGGTCGTAAAAATACCAGCATCTTTTATCGGAACAGCCCAATAATTAGGATCATCGATAAAATCGTTCTTGCATGGTATCTCCAATATCCTTCCCTTAATCTGATCGCCCTCAATGAATAAGGTATTATTCATTTGAATGACATAGCAGGGAATTAACGCATTAGGTATCTGAAACGCCATTCAAAATAAGATTACAAAGATGGATTAATAGCAACGACCGCTCCACAGAAAATATCCGTTCCGACTCCATTGTTTTCTTCTCCCATCAGTGTCAGATTATCCGCAGATACCGTCCATGTAATCTGAGATACGGGGCTACCGACATTTGTCCAGTTAGCATTCAGAAACGTCAGCAACGTGGCCGGCGTAGTATAGCCAGCATTCGAAGCGGCAGGCAACGCAACTCCATTGAAGTATCCATACGGAAAATATCGATCATTAACAGGGCCAAGGGCCGGAAGGGCCAAAATAGCAAAGTACTTTTTATTGACATTCCATTCTCCAAGACCCTGGCAGGGAGCAACAAGAGCCGAAATAGTAGTTGGTAACGCTGCGCCGCCATTGGCTGTGATGTATTGAGCCACCGTTCCGACAATATACCAGTAATCACTAGCTTTGGTGTTCATGATCCGGCAAACAGCAAAAGCCTGTGCATTGGGCTTAATGCTTCCGATAGGATCATTTGCATTGTATGGCAGATAATGGAATGAGGTTACAATGCCGCTGTCATTTACTGGTAGCGCCCAGTAATCCCCGTCAGGAACACCGCCATCGTCCGCTGTTGGTATCTCAGTAGAGAGGCCCACGCCGGCCAAAATTTCAGCGCCGCCGCTTTTTTGGACAGTTACTCCCGTTGTTGCAATAAAGACACTGTTGTTTTTTTGTACGACAAGTGCTGGAATGTAAGCTGGCATTGAATTTCTATTTTAAATTAGTTACGATTTTAACTGTTTTTCCTGAGCAATCTCCAGTTCTAATTGCAGTTCTTCGTATGCTGCTTTCAGTTCCGGGGTATGCAGGAGGTCGGCTGCTTTTTCGATTTGTTTCTCCCGGCTCAACTTGGCGGTTCCAAAACTAAGGATGATTTTCTCCTTGTCTACGTACTGGAGAACATTATCTTTGATCTGGATGACGTTCAGTTGAAGGGCCTGAGCAATCTCAGTAATAGTGACCTGTTCGAACTTGGCCGCTTTTTCAAGGAAGGTTTTGGGATCGATCTTAGCCAGACCGTTCAGAGCGGCGATCTTACCTGGCATCGTTTCGGCAAAAATGGTAAACAATTCGCAGAGGGCGTTGATCTTTTCCTCGTTATAGGTGAACTTATTTTTGCCAACTTTTTGGTAAAATTTAGCCACCAACTTAATTGCATCAGCCATTAAGATATCGTCCTCGTTCATACCTTCTTCTTCCTCACCTAGCTTAATGACCCGATATATCTTCGTTGCAGTAGAGCTACGATCAGGGTTATCGGCATTGTAGAAAGACTCCATCAGGTAGTCATATAAGCCGATGAAAGAGCCTTCTTTGGCAACGGTAAAACTACCTTTCTTTACTTCGATCATATCCTCTTTCCCTGCTCGGGAGCGGACAATACCCAATTCCTTTTGCTTTTCGACAGATATTTCCGTCTGCTCTTTTATGTACCGGATTTGTTCGTTGTAGAACACTTCCTTACCATTTACTTTTTTAACACCCCGGCGAAACCCAAAATTCGGGATAAACTCAGCAGTGGGACAGTCGATCTCTGTCTGTTTTTGTGTCCCCCGGTTCCCGTCATCCAATATGAACCCACTACCTCTACGGTCGAATAGTTCAATGTATAGGACAGGGGCCTTTTCTTCTTTGACCTCTTCTGAGTCGAACCCGATTTCTTCTTTTTTTGCCATGTTATGCAGCCTTTACAGGGTTTAACAAAATGAACAGATCCGGACCGTGCATTGCGAATGCCAGGGATTGAGCACAGAACCCTTGGATAGAGTCTTCTGCGATTGTCTGGGTCCGGTTGTCTACATAGAACTCTTCGTAATCGCCTGTCCAACCGTTCTGACCGTACTGGTAGAACTCCATTGGATTGATCTGGCGACCGCCTTCACGAGCGCCTTCTGCTGGGATCATTACGCAAAGGTTGCTGAAGTAATCAGAACCAGCGTAACGCTGATCGGACAGCGCGCCCCAGAGCATGAAGTCAAGCTCGAAGGAATTGTATTTGTAAGAGTTGATACCCATTTTTGCGAGACCAGTCTTGTAGGAAGAATCCATTCCTTCCAGACGCTTGTAGGCTTCGTACACGGTAGACCCTACCTGCGTATTGGCTACGAGCTTGTTTGACCGGTCGTTCTTTGTGAAGTCGAAGGCAAGACCATGCTTACACATGAACCGGGTAGTCTGCTTCCGGCTATCCTGCCATAAGAACAGAGGTTCCCCGTCTGCTTCGAAGTCAAAACCGATACTCTGCGGGAAGTCATATACTACACCTCCGCCAAATTTGATGGAAGGCAGCATACCGTAGAAGCCTGTATGATCTCCGTCGATGACAGCGTTTGCTCCGGTAATGAGGGACTGGTTTGTGGTCGGAGTGCCGATCCACGAGGCGAGGTTGAGCGCCATACGTAGACCCTCTCTGGCTTCCATTGCTTCGTACACATCCCAGCTATCCATTGGATTACCGTTGATGTCATAGATAACGGGGTATTGAATCTTGTCCCTGTAAGAACGAAGCAGGTCAATAGCCACTTTCCAGTCCCTACGAACACGCAGGAAGTTTACTTCCTGAGAATATCCAATAGAGGACATCTGGTTAGTGATCTGCTGCTGGCTTAACCCCCCGACCCTACGGGCAGGTGTAATGAGGTATGGGCTGTTTGCAGTTACAGAAAGAGTTACTGTTGCGTCTGTCGGGATAACCGTTACCTTATTGGCAAAAGGAATTGTTGGGTCAACGTTGGTAATGATGCCTTCAATCATGTTATCCTTATCCCAGAAGGAATATCCCTGACCGGCGAAGGTCAACGTACCGTTTGATCCGTGGTTCTGCTTTAACACCTGAAACACAAGTGGCTGACCAGGACCAGCAGCGGTTGCAGAGTTGGCCGGATACAGATTTAAGGAAGTATCACCCATGTAATGATTCCAGAACCTTTTCGTGTCTACCATTTTTTCCTGAGAGCCAAACGCAGCCATAAAGAAGTTAAGGTCAATAGGGCTACCCGATAGGTTGATTACTTGGTGGACTACATTTTGCCGGAAGGTCGTCCCCATGTTTGGGTCGCCATACAAAGCGGCCTGAGCGGGGGTGATGTTATTCCCGGAAGTAGTTTCCAGCGCCGATTGAGTCATGGCGTTGAACTTGTCAATCGTCAGGATTTGATCAAGCGTTTGCTGCTTGGTCGAAAATCGGGGCCGGTTTGAGTAAATTGGGATAGCCATATTAAACGTTTATTCTTTTTGTGGTTTTAATTTGCAGTTGCAGGCTGATTGTGTTTTTTATGCAACTCGATAAGAACTTTCTGGGCCTCGGTAGGAACCAAATCTCCTTCCCCGTCTTTCCTTGTCTTTCCTCCTAACAGGGGAATACCCTTTGTTCCCGCAGCATGTTTCATCAAGTGCTGATTGGCGACTTCTTTTGCAATGGCTGGGAAATTTCTGTACAAAAAGGCAGCGAACATCCGCTCTTTCAATTCTTCTTTTGTGTATCCGGAAAGAACCTCTTTTTTGGCATTATCCGGTTTCAGCATCATCTCCTTCAGTTCATCCAGCCCAGACTGCAAAGCATCAACTTCAACGCTTTCTGTATCTGAAAACTTAATGGGGATTTTCTTCAACTGTCCGAAAACTTCTTCAAGGTCTTTATTAAAGACGGGGAGACCGGCTTCAAGTTTGGCCTTATCGGACCTTTCGGCCTGAGCTTGTTTTTCGTATCCAGTAAAGGAAGATTTAGCTTCATAAATTTTCCCATATTTCTGTTTCAGGAGAGATTCAGCAATGGTGTTGATCTCTTTTACACCACGCTTGTGCTTGCGAGTCCCAGGTTCAGCATCCAGACCATATTTCGATTCGAACTCCAATTGAATTTCTTCGTCGGTCAGTTCGGGGTCTTCGGCCTTGGCTTCTGCGTGGTATTGCGCGAAAACGAGATTCTGTGCATTGTTCGTATCTGCAACGAACCCGTCATATTCTTTTTTATTGAAAAGGCCCTTGCTAAGCCCATAAGCCAACTCTTCAGCCTCTCTCTGTTCGGCTAATTTAGCTGGGTCAGGCGGAGTGGGGGGAGTTTTTAGTTCTTCAAAGGATTTTGCGGTTATCCCTCTCTTTTCCAACTGCTTGAGCAATTGTTCGTCGCTCAATTCCGTTTCAGTGGAATTATTTTGGTTTTCCGTTTTTGCCTTCGCTTCTGCGGCCAGCCTTTCGGCTTCAATCTGTTCCGGAGTTTTAGCGTCTGCGGCTCCTCCCTCTTTTGGAAGTTCGGTCAAGGGTTCAAGTCCCTGTAATTTCCGCATGTTGTTTATCGCCTCTAAACTCATGAATTTTATGATTTTCAGTTCAAATGTAGTTTTCTTTATAGTCCGTTTTTTTGAATACCAGTATTTATAGCTCCAAAAAAAGATGTAATTTGTGGAATGAAAACCCCAAAACGTGTACAGTTATCCCGAACGGAAGCAGAGTGGGCTGCGCTTGACGCCAAAGCGACTGAGCTAAAAAAGAGGGACTTCAATTCATTGATGAGATCTGAACTACAGAAAATGAAGTCCAAGTTTGATGAATGCCCCATCTGTATCACTCCAGCTATGGGAAAGAGAATAAAAAGAAATTGTTTCATGGATCAGGAAACGTACGATGCTCTTTCCCAAATAGCAAAACGGATGCAACGCCCAGTCGCATCCGTTGTAGATGAGTTTATTATTTCAAGATTGATTACGTCTTAGCGAATGGGGCTTGCTCTTTTAAATCCTCTTTTTTAGTATTTATTTCATTAGAGGCAGTAGCTTTTGCTGCCTGTTTATCTCCTTCCGATTCAACAGTAATCTCCTTAACCTTTATCCGGCTATCTGCTTGTATCTGCGCAGCGGCAATAAACCCTTCTTTCTCTTGTTTGGCTTTTTCGATATCCAGTTTCCCTTTTGTGACAATACGCTCCATTTCTTGCTTGTGCGCTTCAGCCTGTGTCTGTTGGGCGATTTTTAATTCTTGCAACTTCTGCTTCCTTTCTCTTTTTTCTTTCTTGCTCTTGTACAGAGACAGCATTTTTGCGGCCATTTTGAAGTCTTCCACCTGAGTAACCATTACCCATTGGTCGAAAGACAATTCTCCTTTCGTAAGAGCAATGTCGGCAGCTTGGGTTATACGTTGTTTTTCTGCGGTAGCGTTGTAGTCGCGTATAAACATGCCGAACCGATGTGCCGCATAGTCGTCGATATTAAACAGCCCGTTAAATGTCTCATTCCCCATTATAGTCAGAAGCCATTTATAGGGAATGGAGTCTTTGAATTTTATTATATCCTGAGTGATATTTAGAATAGTGGTTGCCGTTTTCATCTTCACGTTCTGCTGCATCCGATAGATATAGCTTGTTGCGTTGATGGAATACTCAATGGTATTCATTTCCGTCTTTCCGCTTTCCCTGGCGGGCGGGTTAGCTCCTACGCGCATTGGATTAACTCCGATAGACTGAGAAACCATTTGGGTGGCCCATGTGAGGATAGCCTGAAACGTAAGAGCAACCGGATCTACCCCGTTTCGTTTCCCTTCCAATGGGTGAAGCTGCATAACGGGTCGGCCTTCCACTTGCGGGTAGGCCCTGATGTTCACCAGATTTTCTTCCATGAAGGCTATGGTATCCCGTAATATGTTATCCAGTTTGGGGGCCTTAGCATTTCCCGTCTGCGGAGTCATTCGCTGCATGCCCTTAGCAATTTGAATCAACTCTTCGTAGACGTATTCTCTCGCCTCCGGCTTTGCCTTATCAATGCACCAGAGCATCTTATAAAAGCAATGATTGGCTAGTCTTATATATGGCTTGGAAAGCTCAACGGCGCTGCGTCCTTCCATGAGGTAGTATCGTAGTGTTCCGGAAGAATATTCGTCATTGGCTCCCTCCAATGTTTGATAGTATACCTTTCCGAAACCAAAAATCCACTGAGATACTGCTGTGGTGGATATGAAATAACTTCCGTATGTCTGCTGCTGGTATTTGCTCGTTTTACTGTACCCATCAAGTTTTTGCTGTTCCTCAAGCTCTATATGATAAGGAATATCCTGAAAGGCGTATCCTTCTCTTGTGTCGTGGGTGACAAAAGTAGAGGTAGCCTCAATTGTTTTCCACTCGATATAACCGCAATTAACTTGATAATTGAAGGCCATTGTCCATTCAATTAGATTACTCTGCGTTACACCACCTATGCCGCCTTCGCTCATCCATTCTCTTTGGCCAAAACAATCATACGGAGTGTTGTTACGGATAAATCCAGTGTATTTAGTGTTACCGCAGTAGTTGATGGCCCAAAGAAGTTTTCTCCAATCCCGATCCCAGTTGAATTCGTCTCCTACCAATTGAAGCCATTCGTTAACAGATATATTGTCTACCCACCCTAAAGCTATGTCATTTCTGCCATCCCCGGAGTCTCCGAATATCCCGTAGAATGTTTCTGGATATAGATATCTTGTTTTTATCTCGCCAGTCATTTTATCCACATAAACCTGAATGCATAGCGCTTTGACAGCAAGGATATCCCTTACCGTTTTCATTGCTATGTCTTCATCGAATCTGCACGATTTAAGAACATTATTAACAATTGACTGCCCGGATATTTCGTAGTTAAGTCGTTGTAGATTCTGTTCATAAAAAGTCAAATCTTCGGGATCATTCTCGTCCAAATGAAGACTATCAAATTCTTCGACATTCCCTTTGAAGTTTTTATGTTCATATTTGTATCCGGGGAGGCCAACCTGTTGCTGGTATTTGGATATATCTCCTTCTATGATTTTTCTGTTTCTGAGAAGGGACAGGTCTTTCTTTCGGTCGGTTATGGCCGATGCGTCTGTAGCTTTCAATTCGGCCTTCGGTGGATTTTTTAGAATATCCTCAACAAGAGTATTTTTAAATGGCTCCCAAATTCCCAGCGGGTCCCAATTAAGACTTTCTTTGAATTTTTTATCTTTAAACCTATTCATTATGTCCTCCAAAGACTGCATGGAGTCTAAGTACCTTTTGTTTTCCCTGCACCGGGATTGATTTATGAGGGGCCGCCAGTCCCTGCGGCAAATCGTGACGCAGAGGTCGCCCCAAACTGCATCCTTCTTACTTGCGTCTATGGTGCGGTACAACTCATAACTAGGACCATACATAATAGTGGGAATTTATCCAAATTTAGTTAATTTCGTTAAAAATCAAACACTTCGTATGCCAACCCCTCAGATTAAGCAGGTAATGCCCCCCTTTTTTATGATCCGCATCCCCAAGCAAGCCCAGAGGGAAAGACTTGAAAAAATAGGGATTCTTTACTACCCTCTGGAATTTACTTTTATGAAAAGAGGAATGCAGTGCGGGGAAATAGTAGCAATCGGCAAGAAAGCACACGAATATTTCCCGGAGGCTAAAAAGGGAGATATCCTGATCACTCACCATTTTACCGAACATAAGGAGACTACAAACAAAAAGAAATTCTTTTTCATCGATCAAGATGAAGACTGGAATTATTACATAGTAACCGCCTTCGAACACAATGGGGACCGCAACTTGACTTTCGGCATTTGGGATGGAGAAAAAATAATTCCCAACAAGGACTATATATTTTTGGAAGTCGAAAAGGCAATGGAAAGCGATATGGAAGATTTCAATCTTCCGGTAGCCGGATTGCCTAACTTCGTAACAAATATCGCATTCAAGCAGGCTGGACACGGAATTGTGATTGCCAAGGAACGGACAAAGACGCGGGAAGAATTAACAGCTAAAATGGCCGAAAATACAGAGAAGATAAAAAAACTCTCCAGATGGCTCCAATTCCCGGATATGTTCCAACGTGTGGCTCCTGAGATCAAAACCTTGGAACAGGAGAATGAAAAAATGTCCAAGCAGATCAACACTGTCGTTTCCGAATGCCATACGGTAGCCGCCGCCAATCCTGAGTTAAACCTTCGCCCCGGAGACTCAATATATACCCTTAACATCGCTTGTTACATGCAGGTAGAATTTATGGGAAAAGAATATATCATCTCTGAGACCAAATACATGAATGCGGTTCTCTAATACAGAACGGGAGTCGTTACTAATCTTACACAGGACGGAGGGCTATCGCACAACTTTAACGAATACCCCGACGGACAGGAAAAACCTATGCCGCCAGATCCCACCTGTATAGGCATCCCCACAAAATCCTTAGAAGAGAATACCAGACCCGCCCCCATTGCGGCATAAGAAGTGACACTGGCAATAGCCGAAGGCGTCATGTTGTAAACCTCACAACCGATGTCTGCGGCCCCCGCAACTGTTCCTGATGTGTTGTTGCCGATTATTTCAATTACGTGTGTTCCAGAAGTCAGCGAAACGGGATATATGTACCAAAAGTTGAATGTAACCTGATTAGGATCAAGACCGACTGGATATGGATATCCGTTGGCTTGTATGTATGCTTTCAGGGCTGTTCTGTCCTGAGACACTACCGTCACTCCGTCTATATTTATCTGCCCAAAATCGTCGCATCCAAAACCGACGTAATAAACTCCATCTGACGCAAGCGTTACGCAAACAGAAAACCCAATTGTTTGTGGACTAGCTACCGTAGTACTCCATACCCCCGATCTATTAAGTGGCCCTGCGTTATTACTTGCGCTTGGATGTGCCGGGTATCCTGCTCCGTTTACCCAAAAAGCATTGGTGTATGGTATTTGAGTAAAAGAGCCCGTGCCATTGATGTTATATCCGGGATTAAATATTAACGTGCCAAATATCCCGTAATAGTAATTGTTGGGGCCACTTACGCTAACGGCGTTTTGAGAATTTGTAGGGGGCGTAGCAGGCACTTCGCTCATCGTGTAACAATATGAGCTATCTGCTGATAAAATATAACCAGTTTGACAATACGGATTTAGCCTAACTTCTTGCGCATATTCAAAACTACACAAATCGTTGACGGCTTTTAAGACGTGATATTGTGATGGGTCAATTAGTACCGAAGGAAGCGGAGAAGACAAAATAGTTCCGTCTACACCAACATTTACATTTGCTTCGATTAAAGAATATGAGCTATCTGGCTGGTAGTACCCTTTTATATATAGGTCAACGACTATCGGAGCAAGTATATTTCCATTACCTGGGAATTTCAGCTTCTTTATGGTTAACGGTAACATTATTTTTCTCTGTATTTTTCGTTTAAAGATGGGTCTGTTCTTCCCTTTACGTATGACTCGAAATCAGTTCCAAAATTATAGTGATTGCCAATATTATCTCCCCTTCTTGCCTGCGGATAATATAGCCTTGATGTAATACTTCCAAGCCATCCGTCAGTATCAGATACGTCTCTAGCTAAGAAAGACGGATTCAATCCAGACCTCAATTGCTGTAATTCATCTTTGCTAAGGGTTGGGTAGCTATCTCCTTTCCTAAGCAAATATTGATCATACTGTATTCTGGAAATGGCATCCTTATTTATGAATGTATCCGGGTTAGACTTCCTGTATTCGTCAATGTATTTTAACCCTAGCGATTGGTCTTTTTTATCTAGTTCTTTACTGCCGCCTACTCCCTTCTTTTCAAGAAAGTTAAGAAAATTATTCCATTCAGTTCTTTCAGGAGCCGTTAATGGCTTGAAATTTTCAGGAACAGAAGGAACACTCCCAGACTTTCCTCCTTCCCCTCCACCACTATTTGGGTTTATGCCAAGATGCCCTGTTAAGAGAGCGGTAAAATTAGCCGTATAATCACCCATTCTGTTTAGTTTGAGTTTCAAGATTAGTTACATCAGCCATGACAGATATCGTATTTCCCTGTAGTTCGCTATAGGACGTATCATTCATCGGGTTGCCTATTAATCTCACCTTCACCCACGTACCGATTAGCATATTTCCATCCAAAAGTACATTTTCTTTTGTCTGATTTGATCTGTTGGGATCAAATGGGGTATTCAGATCGCAATAGAAAGGAGCGAACCAGCCAAATGACGCTTGAATCCACGCGGCCAACAACATCCTTGTCTGCTGTCCGGTAGAGCTTATAACGCGGTCTGCGAAATATTGGCTCTCTTTACACATGACCCCTATTGACAATGGCTTCTTATTTCTCATATTATCGATAGCCATTACTGGTTCAATTACTCTAACCAGAGACTTGCCGTACATTTGACCATATGATTGCTGCTCTATTTCATCATAGTGACCATTTGGAATTCCTTTTACAAAAGAGAATAATTGTTGGGAATCTATCTCTCCCTCCAACTCTGCGTACAATGCAGGAGTGAACCCGTACGACCCTTTCCAAAATCTGGAAAAAATCCCCATAGTCATTGTTTCATTCAGCGACACATCTACCCCTCTTGAATCGTTTACCGTCTGCGTACTGCCAATGGTAAAATCGGTGAGTAGATATTCAGTCCCCTGCATGTTGACTATCCCGTGAAAGTATCTGATATTTCCGTTTTTTAAGTTGAAGTTTTGAACTTCTTTTATCTTTGGTCTTATCCAGCTATCCACGCCTCCTGGTATCCCTCTTTTCGGATCAAATTGAGTAACCTGTTCCGCGTTTACGTAGTTGTGCTGGATCAAATATCCTTTGGCGGTATCCAGCCAATGAACCAACCCGTTCTTTTCATATATGGTATTTTTATCGAATACAAGACATCCCCACTTAGGTGTCAATTTTCCCTGTGGCTGTCCGAATTTGTCCTGCGCACTAGGTACAATAATCTGACCATTGGCATCTACCCTCATAATGTTATCGTTGAATCCTATTACAAAGTGATCTGCCTGCCCTATTACTAACAATATAACACCATAGGGCAATACCGCAGTTATCCCGTTTAAAGGATTGTCCGTAAAGGAAAACTTTTGAGCATCATCAAAGTAACACAGAAAATTCAGCAGACCGGTTGGAGACAACGCACCGCTCAATGCTATCTGATCTTTGTTGTATATGATCGTTTCCTGTGGATTCTTTGAGTTTGCTCGGCCTATGTTATGGCATCCTTGACCCCAAAAGTCCGAAGGGCTGTTATGTTCGAATGGAAGTCCTTGAAGCCTTGGTTGGTTCACAAATGTTACGGGGTTAGTATCTTGAGCCACAGGTACCGGTATTAATCCCCTGTTGATGTAATAGGTATCGTATGCATTCAGAACAACACTGTTAGTCTGTGCATGACCATTTACGATCTTTATGGTAGAGCAAAGTTCGAAATAAGGAGCCGTTGTCGTACACTGCTTGGGCCTAAATAATCTTATACGAGCATTCGCTTTCAGATTCGCTAAGTCTGGGGTGTAGTTTATTAAGAAATACTGCCCCGCCTGATCGTATTTTACCAGAGACACGATATTCTTATCAAAGAAAGTTCCATCCCCATTAACCAAGAACTGAACCCTATCCGTTGTCACCGGAGTTTGAGTTGTAGTTCCGGCAGCGGTTGCCAGGAATGCCCAGTTTACCGTCGTGTTGTAATTGTTCTGCTTGTTATACTCTATAAGGCTGGCGTAAAATATTTTTATCTGGGTTGGGGCCGTGTCGTTTTCCAGTCCGGTATTATCTACGAATACCACGCTATCTACTATCCATGTCACATAGTCTGCTATGCTTGATTCGTCACCTATGAAGAACGATATGTGATCGATCTCATCAGGAAATACAGCAGACGGATCTATCTGTAGGGACAAAACAGATGGGGCAAACGATTTGGTCTCATAAATGGAAGGGATGGTTATGTTCCCCAAATCCTGAACAAACGTTGGCCTGTCTGCCCAGTCCCACCCAGTTATTCCAACCGGGTATGTACCGCCGCTCAAAAGACCTCTCAGGGATACAAACATGACCGATGTATCCGATACGGTCACAGTCCTATCGGAACAGACTACGCATTTGGATATACTTACAGATATCGGCGCAATACACCCCCCGTTACAATCGGTAAAGGAACAGGCGCTTGTTATGAAGTAAAGGTTGTCGTTTCTTTTTGACTGACTGATAAAATTAGCATTCGGCCCATTGCAGTCATCGTGTGCAATAATCGTAAAATTACCGTCATTGTCTGTTGTTGCCAGCCCCCCCCTTGATAATACGACCCCTACATTTGGCACTCCAACATCCGTACCGCATATCAAAACCCGTCCCTTTATTAAAATGTAATTACATGGTTGGATAGCGTAATTCGGAAGATAAACATCATTGTCGAGGTAGAAGTTATTTACCACTAAGCCGCTTGAACTTCCGGTATCAATCCCTCCGGTAAAGTCAGAATACTTACAGTTGTAGTATCCGCTTATGTGGTATGTTGATCCATGACCGGATGCGTCAGACGCAACAAAGAAAAATCCATTATGGTCTGTATAATGACTATCGATTTTTGCCGGGTTGCTATTATCTATGTGAGCTAATTCTATCCCTATTGGGTCTTTCGTAGTGTCCGCTGTTGTTTTTACATACCCAGCCCGAACTGCACAGCTTGGGGTAAGATCGTAGATAACCAGCATTCTGTTATCGGTCAGTGTGCTGTAATTGGAATTGCACACATTTATTACTAATTCCTTTGCATCGTCTACGGTGTTATTGTGATTTACAGGATTGGAAGGATTGTTGATATTGAAACTAAATGATCCCTTCAAGTAAGTGCTGGTCTTAGTATAATTTGGGTCTACTGTTGGGTCAGATTGCGGCGAGATAATTCGAAAGATGTATGTTTGGGCACTCAGGTTGGAGAAGGTAAACTTCTGAAACCAGCGGACGGGATTGGATGGGTCCCTCTTTAATGTGGAAAAATCAGTGACCTTAGTCAGATTACCGGAAACATCCATTGCATACTGTTCACTTACAACATAGGCTCCCGTTCCGGCCAAATATCCTATTAATCCTTGTTGGTTTGGATTTACAAAATACTGCTTGTATTTGGCGAAAAGACCTCCGGGTATAGTGTTTTGTACACCACCATTAAAAGGACCAAATCCAAAACTTCCAAACCCATAAAACTTAGTATTTCCGGTGAGTATGCCTTGATAAATAGGCTCGTTCTGTCCAAGATATGGATTGTATATTTCTACGAATATTTCTATGTTTCTGGCTGCATTTGTGGTCTGACTGGCGGGAGTTACGGTAAACTTGAACTTATCCTTTAAATCCTGAGAAAATGGCAGGAATCCATCTTTGTTATTCGATAGGGCGATAGCAGATCCGATCTTAGTTACAGCTTCAGAGACTCTTGGAATGGGGTTTTCTATTCTGTTTGTCAAGTCTTGCCCTATCGGGTCACATCCTTGTTCAGCACAGAATCGATAGGTTATTTTCCCGGTATTACTATCGTAATTTATCTTTGGATTTCGTTGGCGCGTCCACCATTCTCCTAATTGAGACCCGTTATACAAGTCCAATGTGTCGGCCAAATACCATTGAGTATTGTTACAGTTTCGATAGGCAACCTCTATTTGGTTTATATGCGGAGGCGGAGCATCAAAAGACAGATCAAGACAACGGGGCAGATTTGTTGACGCTTGAATACATCCGCCTCCCCCTGGAATGTACATATCTGAGATAATGCCATATTCAGAGGGCCTACCCCATACGTCCAGTGTTCTAATCCTGAATTGCCATGTATTATAAAGGAGGTTGTTGCTTAATTGAACGGATGTTTGATCCAAGGGAACTTCAGATATTTCTATGCAATCATCGGGCGTTGGAGATGCCATACTGATAAGTATCTTGGGATCATAATCACCTTGGAAATATGGAAACAATGTGGCATTAAATCCTTTTGTCGCAATGGCATCCTCCACAGATATAAAACACTGATCTCCTATCCCTCTCGTGAAAAACAAAAAAGTACGGTTTACCTTCTCTCCCGTTACGGGGTCTGCGACACTTACTATTTCCAACCAGCAAGCACCAAAGTGGATAAAATTCTCCGGGTTCAGTACAAAATTTAATGCTGGGCCTACATATACTGTATCTATGGACCGATCTGATCCATTTATCCTGTAGACTCCGTGGTTTCCTTTGCTATTGTAGTTGAAGAAAAATACCTGCTTTAGTTCTTTGACGCTATACCGTCCTATGGGGTGATTGTCTCCGTCCGGAAGGGTGAAGTCATCTACGTACACAAAATTACTTCGCAGCGGCTTATATACCCCTGTTTGTGATCCTTGGCCTACGGCTTCCGTACTGGTATCTTCGATGGAATATATAAGATTTTTTATATAGCGGCAAACGTCTGGGCCACACAGCGATTCATGGCTATCAAGATCGATTCTCCGGCCAATGTATTTCTGCCCAAATCCCATTTATTTACGTATTTATTCCAAATCTACCAAATTTATTACAATTCAAAGGCTGAAAGTACGCTGGATATGTTTTCCGGGTCTTGCTCTTCGGATTGCTCAGATAAGAGGATATCCTGATAATATTCCACCCCAAAAAGGGCATACCCCAGTGCCATGAACAAGTCAAACACCTTTGTATTTGTTATGTCCACGTTCATCAACTGGTTAATTGCTCTTGCCGATTTAAAGGTAGCCCCATAGTCCTTTCCACCTTCTGCTGGCTTCTCAAAGTACGCTTTTATCAGCCGGACAATTGTTTCGAGCATGTCTTTGCTGTCAGCGTTGGCCGTTGTACGTATGAACTTATAGGACTTTTCAGATTCATGCGCCAGCCCCATCCATCGCTTCCAAAGAGTGACAATCCCATTTTCATCCTTCACCAGCATGAACCGACCCAGCCCCTCTTCCATCAACCGGGTACATACGTAGGACTGGTTGGCTTCAATATTTGCCAAAGCCCCAGTATACAATATCAATTTAAGATAATCGTTAAAAGCCTCGTCCGGCGACTCTGGCCGGTCGAAATATTCAATAATCATTATTTTTGAGGCAACTCTACGCATCCGAGCATCGGTCAATTCATCTGGCATACTAAACACGTATCCTCCATTTTTAGACCCCTCTATTGTCTCAGAAGCACTAGCATATGATGTCGGATCTCCACCTAAAACGTAAGGAAATTTACTGGGTGGGATTAAGCACCCCCACTCATCTTTACCAAATTTCAACGCTAGATTTTGATGGTCTCTTGGTATATCGTAGTACATCCTGAACTTTCCGGATTCACCTTTTTCTTTTTCATCTTCCGATAAAGGAACAAATCTAAGTCGGCAAAATTCCCCCTTCCGACGTCGGGACGCTTGTATGTTCCATATTTCATTTTCCCATTTCAAATCACCCTCCACATACATATTACCTGTGATATCCCTTTCTTCTGATTCTATTTCGGATAGCAGTGAGCCCAGTCTCATGTTGTCAAACACACTACCAATACCACCTACCGACCATGCTTCTTTTTTAGTATTGGCATAACGACGAACTTCCGCTTGTAATTCTCTTGGGCGTCCACGTAACCTATCCCTACCGTCTTTTATTTTCTCCATTGCGTCTTTTTCGTTACACTCTCCATACTTATCGAAAGAAGACGACCAAGATTCGTATGCGGGAATGTGGGCGCAAATCATCCGGCTGGTTGTTTTCCCCTTATTCCCCGGCTTATTCATCGTCGAAAGCTCTGAATCATAAAATATCTGCTTCCCAGAATAAAAAGAGGGGCCTGATTCTTCTGGCGTATACGATGTTAGCCATCTTTTCCCGATGGACGTGTCTTGCAAGTTTGTTGCAGCCTCATTAGACCTATATATCTCTCCGAAGTCCTGCTTTGGTTTAACAAATTCATCGTACCATGTATCAGAAAACACGTCAACGTCAAACGCCTGCATCATAGTAGGGACACACATTACGGATGTTCCTAGTTCGCTATCGGCATCGGATTGAATTAATCTGGCTTTTTTTGAATTAGTAAACTGTTGACCGAAAACAACTTTCCCTTCTCTCTCCGTAAGACTTTTTATTTGCGGCTTTAATGACATAGGAAGACCATGATAGGCGTACAGAAAATGGTCCCTAAATGTTTTTGCCCCCTTATCTAAGTCGATATTCATATTTCCGAGGTTCACATTCTTAGTCATTGTGGCTTTGTTTAAATAATAAAGCCACATCAGATTTGTTATCCCGGTTTTTTTTGCCTTGCTGAATACTCCTCCTTCTGCCCACGGATGAAAGTTCACATACCATAGCAACATAAGGAATTTAGCCTGAAACTTCCTAAAGTCAAAATAGTCAGATTTTTTATCTGGCCTTTTCGTTTTGCAGTGTGCTAATATGAACCAATGATCTCCGGTCAACCAGACTATTTCCTTACCCATCTTTACGTGAACCCCATATGTGCGTCGATACATTTCTCGCTCATATGTTCTCACCACATAATCACTGTCATCTTTGTTAAGGGAAATCAAAACACCGTCCTGATCATAAAGCGTTGCCGACTGATACAACTTTGTGTGCCTGGGAACAAAATTCCAGAAGATATCCCGATAATCACTCAGGGCCTCTTCCCTTATCCAATACGGGTCTTTTTGGTCAAAGAAAAGAATATCTCTTTTGTCCTTTGGCTCAGGAATTGTTACCGCATGTTCCCATATTTGAATCAGTTTACCCATTTATTTTGCAAAATTTTCCGGACTTATAGTAAATTTGGCTGCTGCCTTTTTGACCTCCTGATGCGCCTCTTTCAACTTAATGTCGTTCTGTTGAAGCTCCGATTCGGCCTCCTTAATCATTTTTTTAAGGTCAGTCATATGCAAAATACAATCCATCTTTTGATTATAGTCAACCGTTAGTCCATCTGATTTCTTCAACATCTCCAAAGACGCCTTCTGCTGCTGCATATAGGCGTTTTCAAGTGTAAAAAGGTATTCGATCTGACGGTTGTCCTTATGCTTCATCCATGCTTGTGCGCAATCAAGGACATCTCTACTTGCCAACATAACCACTGGCTCATAGTATTTATCATCTAGTTCCAATTCTTTGAATATCCTGGCACACTCTTTTCTTCTGTCCCCTCCAAGGCTTAGTTTCTGGCTTTCCGTTGAATGAGAATATGCTATATATTGAATGACTTTTATTTGAACTTTATTATCATCAAATAAGGGACTTGTAAATATCTTATCGAACAGGTGGAAGACATTAAGCCTCTTTAGGTGATCCTGAAAGTTTACTCCATCAAAGTTGACTACTTCCGAAAATATATTTACCATTACTTTTTCTTCTTTTTAGCAGCGGAATAGGCAATAGCCTTAATCTGAGCCGCCGATCTTTTCTTTCCGGATGGTTTACTATCATTTGCATGATACAACTCTCTTATATTGGCAGATACAGCAGATTGCACCGCCTTTTTACCTCTGCCATGAGCTTTTTTTAGTGGCATATTAAAATAATTTTATTCCAAACTTTGTTAACTTGTCTAATTCCTTTTGAGCCGCATCAAGGGTATGAGACTCGATGTATATACCATACCCTTTTACCTCTTTTGCTATTTTTTTACACATACCTTGAGCTTCTTCTAAGGTATTTCCCAGCCCAACAACCGCTCCTATTCCTTCTGCACCAGCGTAATCAGTTTCTAAATCTTTTTTGGGTATATATTTATAAACCCCATCCTTATCAATGTATAAATTTTTTAACTTAACAAAGTCTTTATATTTTTCCGGGAAATAAACCGGCTGCGGCTTTGCCTTGGCCCAATCACTCTTTATGGATACTTGACACCCATATTTGTATTTATACCTTATTTCAGGAACCATCCCCATTGCAATCAGATATACACACTGACTATAGTTTTCAATTATTTCTATCTTTATGCTAGTTGGCGGTGAGGGGCATCGTGTTGTTTGGTCCAATAAATATCCAGTTCCGTCTTTAAGTATTTTTACCTCATTGCCATAGTCTCCCCTGTAGTTATATTCTCTGAATATCGGAGCTAATTTATCTGTTACATCTTTCAGTGGTTTGGGTATTTTATCATATTCCACCAACTTCATTATGTACGCTTCGTCCTTTATTTCCAACCCAACAGGGCATATCCGGGTATACAGCCCATTAATGGCAAATCCATCATAAGCGGCTTCAACGCAATCTTTAATAGACTGCTCTACCACAAATATAACGTTGTCCCTGTTGGCTCCTAAGGAATCCTCTAGCTCTATCAATTTTTCTTCACTTAATTGTTTATTTATATAGTGCCATGTCTCTCCGTCTCCCCTGAATAAATTTGTTTTTACCCACACGTCTTCCATTGGTTCCAACAAGGTTTTCAAATTATCCAGCCCCTCTACAATCCAATGTTCATTTACAGGTAATCCTATTTCTCTCTGAAGGGACTTCATTCTATCTCTATACAATTCCATATCCTCGCCACGACCAGCGCCAAACACTAATTTCCCATGTTCTCTAAGCCAATCTTGAAATGGCCCTTGATGCAAATCAGTAAACACAAATAAGTCTACTTCATGGTAATAATCCCATATGTTATTCACCCTTTCCACTGATGGTATGCCATCGCCAATTATATATGGCTGATGCTTCATAAACTCGCTTTCGTATGGACAATAATATAACACACGGCCAAAGTCTCTGGACAAACGAATAGCCACTTCAACGAATCCGCCATAATCGAAAACTAAAACTGTTTTGTCTTTCAAATTAATTTCCATGATTTTCCGTTAAAGTGAATTTGCTATCTATTAGTTTAATAGATGAATTTGACTTCTCAAGCAACTCTTTCAAATCCCAATATGACACACTATAATGAATCGGTTTATTGTCGGGGTAAAATGTTAAAATGACCCGTCCACCAACCTCTGGGTCATCGATTATCGACACTCTCCCATTACAAAGATTCATAACAAATAATTTATTACTCTTTTTATGGCTTCCTTACAAACAACCACTTTTTCATACGAAATGGTGCAATTGTCCACGTGCCATCCTGTTTTCCCGGCATCATTACAAGGGATAACTATACTTATAACTCTAACCCCCTTCTTTCTCCATTGCCATGCCTCATCCTCATTATTCCTATCCCCATCATAAAACTTACTCAAAACTGAAAATCCTTCCCATTTTAAATGATCACAAAGACCTCTTATTTCCTTCTTTGGAAATCCAGATATATTAACAAACGCCAAGTCGTATTTGTCGTACTTTTTGCCAGTCTCTACATCTATAACCAACACAATATCTTTATCATCTAAATGGGGTAGCGGAGTAATTGTTCCCCATTCTTCGCTATCCCCCATAAATATTCTAATCTCTCCATCTTTTTCAAGTCTTGCGATATTAGGATCATCAAAAATAAGTAGGTTCGTAATAAATACCCCTATCCAATTATCCAACAATCCTATAAACTCTCCTTTTTCATACCGAAGTTGGTAGTTATTCTTTATAGTATCTTTATGTGCTGATAGTAGTATCATGCTTTTATTTTTCTTCCACGTTTTCTCTGGCCCCTGGAAGTCCTGTTTCTAATGCCTCTCCAATGGATGATGGTTTTCTCTTAATTCTGGGACTTGGTTTTATAAAATCCCCGAATATTACGTTCCTTAAATTGTTTTCTGTATTATCCGTATCCTCAGCGATTTCTTGAAGCAGTCCGGGTTCAGCAGTTCCCTTAACGAAATTATACCAGAAATAATCGCCTCCATATCCAGTGGCGGCTTGATATAATTGAGCCGGGGAGCCAATCAAAGGTGTTTCTTCTGCTGCTCCGGCCATTGTGTGGATTAACGCATTAGCCCCAGCCTTGGCAAACGATTGATCCTTCTCGTCAGTATAGTAATCAAACGCGCTACGTAAAGATGCCCCTATTTTCATAGTGACTAAGTAAGGATTATCAGCCAGCCAACGAGGGACGGTCACTCCAAAGAAATTAACTTCTCCTTCTGCTAATCCTTCTGGCTGTTCTGATCCTTTTTGATAATAATGAGCAGCGCCAAACATATTGGGAGCGACGAATCCGGCTATCATTAAGGCCATGCCAACATTACCTTTACGTAGGTTACGTAACAAAGCGTCGGATTGCTCTGGCGTCAATTTGCTTATGCCCCATTCGCTGTTTCCCTTACTCATTACTTCTACAAGGCCCCTAAAAGCAATCATTCCCCCGGCCAAAGGAGTACCAACGGCTCCCCTTACTGCATTTAACACGAGATTGGTAGGTATTTTGACGATAGGCATCAATTCTTTCATCCCCAGAGCCAGAAATTGAGAGGCAAGACCTTGTTTTTCGAGTTTGTCAATTACCCATGCGTACCCTTTAGAGGCCATGTTGTCTTCCATCAATATGTGTCTCAGCGCGTCCTTGTACGCCATTGCTCCTATTGAAGCCTGAATCACAGGATTATCCACGTCAGCGCCTTTTCTTCTCGCTGCCTCTTTTCTAATCACATATGACCGCATGAACTCCATCCTTTTGGAAATTCCTTTCACTGCTCCGTGAGTCCTTCCTATGACCTCCAATCCATGTTCTATTGTTTGCCAATGGTCTCTTAATTCTTTAGGCACGCCTATGTGTTGATGTTCCGCATACATTAATGTCAATTCACTATAGCCATTCTTTGCATCGCTTACAAAATCTTTCCACGTTTGTGGGCTTCCAAGAGCCTTGATAGCCGCCACCTCTCCTTTCCATATTGCGCCTAAATCTCCTTTGGTTGAAACTCCATATCTATCAGCTTGTTGGGATAGTTTTTTAGCAAAGCCTATTTTTGTTCCCAAATATTGACCAGTCCCGGACACGGATTCCAATGGGGAGAACACCGCATTAGACCAAAAGTCAGCAGCAACAAGCCGTCCGAAAGTCGATATCCTGGATAATACAAAAGATCGTTTAAGTGAGGCTAAGAATGACATTGCTTTCTGTAACCAAGACCTATTTATTAGTTCTCCTGCCTTTCTTGCCGCATAAAAGTTAGCTTCCAATTTCCTGATATTGGATTCCAATTCAATAGATTTTTTATCCTTTGAGAAATCTACTTTATTTGGTGGTTCTGGTTCGGCGTAATCCTTGTTTTCTATCTTATCTTCCAATTCCCATGCTCTTTTTTGCAGTCCTTCGTTATAATCTTCCAATGCTCTTTTTTGAGGATCATAATTTGGGTCTGTATCCCTACGTATGCCTTCTACCTCCTTTTTAAGCTCATTCTTTCTCTTACGAAGTTGTTCTATTTGTTTGGTCGAAGGGCGTTCTTCTTTTGGCTTCATAAGGTCTACTCCTTCTCTTATTTGTCTTTCGTAATTTAGTATCTGCCGATTTAAAGCATCTACGGTCTGCTTTATTTTTTCTTCGGGAGATACTTTTGCTTTTTCGATTTCATCCAACTGCTTAGACAACCGATCGCGTTCAGATTTAAGAACAGACAATTCCCTATCAGGAGTAATGCCATTTCGTTCCTTGCGTTCACCGGCCAATATTTGCTTATTCAAACCTTCTATCACAGACTTCATTCTGGCCTTAGATTTCTCTAGTGCTAGTGCCTTTTTAGCTTCTGGTGTAGTCGGAGGCGGCTCTTGCTCGATACCCATTTCACGCATGTACCCATTTACTTCATCAGCTAACTTACGGGCCTTTTCCAGACGCCTTGCCTCTTGTGCTAGCGTTTCCCCGGCAGGCTTTTGAAGTAAATCTTGGTATTCAGAAACCTTACGTGACTGTTCTTTAAGTTTGGCTAAATCTGACTTCATTTTAGATTCTCCGTCAGGCTTAGGCCCGTAACCAGAAAAAGCATCCCGCACATCCCTTTCTTCAACATCTGGAAGGTCGCCTTTAATGTCTTCCATCGTTTTTTTAACCAATTCATCCAACGACTTGACTCCGTCTTTTATGTAGGACTTCATTAAACTTTGTAAGTCTTTATTGGCCTCTGGGGGAAGCGTGGTTACACCCTGTTCTTTTGCAATACTTTTTATATTTTCAATGCTGTTTGCCCTTTTAGCCTGTTCGGATTCCGGGTCTTCGGTGTTTTGAAGATGGGAAATGAAGGCATCCCTATCTTTTTCGTTATCAAATTTAACATCTTTCAGGGCCTCATTAATAGCATCTATCAACTTAGCTCCCCCTTCTACCAAATTGGCTATTGTGACTAATGCGCTGTCGGCAATGGCAATAGGCAACCCAAATATATTGGACTGCAAGGAATCACGCTTATTGGTTCCAAGTTTATCCCGTAACCCCCTTATTTTATCGGCCAATTCTTTGCCCTGAGTTTTTACCGTTTTTGTCGGCTTGTCTGTTTTTTTTGTTTTTGTGGCATCCTCTTGCCATTTTGTGAAAGCATCTTCGGCAGCTTTTTGTAACAGGGATTCATAGTGTTGTCGAAGTTCTTCGGTCTTCTGTTTGTAATCCTTTTCTATACGTTCAACGAAAGTTTTAAGGACATCGGGCATCGTTCCATGATACAAATTAGCAAGGTCGCGAGTCCAATTTACCAATTCTCCATCCATTTTTGTCATCATCTGGATAGCAGATAAGGCTCGACCGCTTTCCGATTTCATGCGACGACCTACAATGTCATTTTGCATTAACTGCTCGTTATATCGATCCAGAAGTTGTTGAGCGGCTGTTTCAGATCCCATGTCTCCTTTTTCTTTCGCATCCCTTAATACATCATCGGCTCTGGCTATATTGTTTTGAATATCCAGTCGATCAAAAAGTAGCGTCGCATAATCATAATCGCTAAACGTTGTTCTCTTTTTTGATTTTCGCCCTTGGTTATCCTTGTCTTCCCTGGCTATCTTTGCGGCTGTATCTTCAATGAATTTACGCGGGCTAAATCCTTTCCGAATGTTCTTTTTAATCTGATTCCAGTTATCCTGCCAATGTCGGGTAAATTCTTTAACCAATGGCTCTAATCCTTTATGGATACGGTCTGCGTTGACGATAGAATCCCTTATTCCTACTATTGGGGAAGAGTTTTCAGGGGTGGGTGCGGGTTTATCCTCCGGAGGCTTTGCCGCACCCGTCTCTGATTCGGGAGTTAATACATCCCCTTTTTTGTCTGGGCCTTCGCTTTCTTGGCCGCTTTCTTTACCTTCGGAGACACCTTCTTTTTGGCTATCGCCGCTTTGCTCTGTTTTGACATTGCCATCGGTTTCTGTTTTTGGTGAAAGAGATTCTATTCGTTCTTGCAACCGTTTCATTTCTGGATCGCTAGGGTCCGTTCCGGATGCTATAAGTCTGTCATAACTTGCTTGTAGTTGCTTTGAAATATTGGCGTCGGCTTCCCTTGCCGCCTGTTCATCTTGCGCACTCAGATTGTTCGGTTCCTCATCAGAATGTTTTGCCGACTTTAATTCAGCCCTCTTGTCATCAATCATTTTATCCTTCCCATCGTCATCCAGAGTTTCAAACTTCTTTTTTTCTTCTGGAGTAAAGAAGTCCGCTTTAGCAAAGTAGTCATCCCTGATGTTGGGCTTATACTTTCCAGATTCGGAAGTACCCTCCCTTTCCCCTCCATATCGATAACTCCCTGGGCTTGTTTCGGTAGCGAGTCCAAGCTTTACCAGTTTTTTCCAAACACCTGTCGCCTGATCAGTTCGAGCCTCGGGAATATGAGGGGCGTCGGACACAAGATGTCTTCCTTGTTTCAAGTATTCCTCTCCTTTCAAAATATATGCAAGGGTTCCCAATCCCTTCCCCTGTTCCTCTTCTTTCAGACCAACCATTCCTATTGGCACCTCATCTGACTCATATTTTCTGTTTTTATTATAAAACTCTCCATCATCTTCTTGGGTCAAAAAATTAAAACCGGCATCTTCTACTTCTTTTTCCCTTTCATTCGCCTCTTTTATGGCCGCTTTCCCTTTTTCAGAAACGGGTTGCGCTATAGCGGATGTTTTTTTATCTTCGGCATCTTTGCCTTTAACTTCAGTATTTTCGGTTTTTTCAGTGGGTGTTTTTTTATTGTCAGGCTTCTCTTTTTCATAAATGTCTCCTGTTTCTAAATGGTGAATAAGATCGCTTCCACTCTCCAATACTATTTTTCCGTCTTTCTCGTAATAATATCGGGCAGTGGGATCTATATCAGATAAAGATTCAACTGGTTTTTGAGATTTAAACATCTCTATATATTCGTCAATATTCTCTATTGCTTTTTCTAAATTATTTCTCTGCTTATCGGTTAATGATTTATCATTATCTAATGCGTTTTGTACGTCTTCCTTGTTCCTTAGCGAACTCTCTAACGCTTTCCCCTGCTGTTCTTTTATGGATTTAAAGGTAGGGGTGTCTTCAATGTTCTGCCAATTATTTTGCTGCTTGATGTTTTTGATGTCTTTGTCCGCCTCAGACTCAGCCCCTTCTTTTGAAACAGGCAATCCCTGTTCTTCCATAGACGCAGCGGCTCTCTTCCGAAAGTTAGCTATGGCTAAATCACGCTGCTGATGGATTGTTAAAGGGGTTCCGTCGTCGTTGGTTTCCTTGGCTGCTTTTCCCAACTCTTCATGCATGGTTTTTATCATGGCAATCATGCCGTTGGCCTTTACCGGGTCTAAGTCCCCATTCTGTACTCGCTCATTTATTTGGTCGATGTATTGAGGTCCATATAGTCCAGCCTCATGAAGCGCTTCCCTGGTAGTATGCGGCATGGCCCCGGAAGAGATCATTCCTGGCAACCCAACAACAGTCATAAGTAGAGCCTGCTGCACAAAAGAACGGGCATTGTCTTCTACCGTGGATGGCCTATAGTTTGTATTAGTCATCACCCCGGCCAGATCATGTATCTTTTGATCGATTACGGACGCGGCCCCCATCTTTGCTCCTCCTTCTAAATTTTCTCCGAACTTTTGGACGATAGCCTTTGCGCGAGGGAGTATTTTATCCTTCAATAATTTTTCTGCGGTTTTCTGACTCAATTGTTCCCACGAGTTCTTTTCCAGCACTTCAAGCACGTCAGGAGTTACAGCTTTAGATATTGCTTTTTCTACAAGTTTAGATGGAGATGCACCCAATGCATGAAAAACCCCAGCATTTGCCACCGTAAGAAGGTTAGCTAATACGATCTTTTTTGCCTCACCTGTGGATGTTTTATCGTCAATGTTAGCATCTGCAAACTCTCTATTGCTGTTATAGCTTGTTAAGTAAGTGGCTCCAAGTAATCCAGCAAACTGTTTCGTTGCAGCACCGGCCCTTCCAAAAGAAAGTGCCTCGGTTGCCACTTTTGCCGTTCCCTCGGCGGCTATAAACTCAGCCAGCCCCGGCGCACTTTCTCCTGCAAAACGGAAGAAGTTATTCCAAGGTAGGGTGCTGTAGTTTTCGTTGGGGAGTTCCCGATACGCCTTCCCTTCCTTGTCGTAGGTTATTTTGGTTGTTTCCGTTCCGGATTGGGTTGTCCCTCTCAGGCCCGGAGACGTTTCCCTTGACAAGTCGGTCTTATCTGTCTCCGACAAAGTACCGGCTCTGGCCTTCCATTTCAGAAGGTCAAGGGCATTTCTTGCGGACGCAGATATCACGCCTCCCACAAATTCATTAATCACTCCACCACCACGGGGAATAAATGTTCCCTGATCTTGCTTTTGGGCCGCAGTCTCTACAAACTTCCCGTACTTATCCATGAACCCCGGATTCCGTTCGTTGGCTATCTTCCCCGCTTCTCTTACATCAGCCGCGGTGCGAATGAGCTTGTTTGGGTGTTTTTCAGCTATAATATCTCCTAAAAAACGGGCAGTTTTATCTAAGCCAACGTCTGGGAATTGTTCTGTATCCAGCTTTTCATACATATCCCGATACCGGGCCAGTGTGGCTATTTTATCCTGAGCCTTTTTTAGAAGTTCCGGGTTCTTAGTAGGAATGCCATAAGCCAATGCCTCATTAACATCCATTTGAAGACTTTGCATGATAAGGCGCATACCTGAAGCCATTCGGTCGTGTTCCTTGTTGGGGGTTTCACGTTCGATGCCATATTTTTCTTCGACTGCCTTTCCCAGTTTTTCGGAAGCGATACTCGTTTGGATGTTTGGGTGTTCGGCATCTAATTTCAGCCACGCCTCCATGTCCTTACTACTTACCAACGACTGCTTACCGTACTCATTGAACGAATCGGTTACTTTTTTCTGCTGAGCCTTTAACTGTTGTATTGTAGCGTCCGCTTCCAATAGGGCGTCGGAATACTGTTTCGCTCCAAGAGTTCCCGGCAAAGGTCGGTATATCTCGTTCTTTCTCTGATCAATCTTTTTTTGCAATCCTTGAATAAGATTGTCCCTTGTTCCTATGATAGCATCCTGATTGCCCTGTAATATGGCCTGCTTCATGTCGAAGGTCTTTTTATTCTGCGCAGGGTCTAGGCTTTTTGGGAAATAGGTATCAAGTATCCCTGTCACAGACTGAACAAGATCCGACTTCTTTGGGCCATTATGAGCTTGCGCAAACACTTCCCTGGCATCGGGGGACATATTGTTAAGGCCAGCTTTCTTTCCGGCGTCTGTATCAGCCAATACGTCTACAGACTGTTTGGTTAGCGTCTTATCCTGAAATGCTTTAGCGGCTTGTTCTGGAGATTCGGATGGAGTATGGGAAGTATCGGAGGCAGAACCGTCGCCACCAGCTTTTTTTTTTACATAGTGAGAGTCTTGTGCGCCTAAGACAAAAGGATTGTTCGGCTGCTGTTGTGGCTGCTGCTTTACTGGTATTTGATCGGAGTCTTCCGCACCCAGTACAAAAGGGTTATTACTTCTTACTGACTTTCCCATTACTGTTCTATATTTACGTCCGAATCTGCGTCTTGCGGAGGGTTTTCAATATTTTCCTGTCCTTTCTTAGAGCCTTCGTTGTTGAGGGCCTTGGCAGATTGATACATGGATGTATAATTTGCTGTACCGTTAGCCCCTTGTAGCACCATTTCCAGCCCTCCTTTTTTTAACAAGGTACGAACATAATCATCATATGATCCAGAAAATCCAGCCTTTCGGCTTTCTTTGTAATTTGATTTAAGCATATCGGAATCCAAAGAAACCCTGTCTCCTGTCTGCGGGTTGACATATCGGGGGATATAATACTGTCTTCCGTCTTTTGCCTTAAATGGTTCCAACTTACCGACTGTGACCTTTCCGGTCGGAGTACTGCTTGTTATTTTTCCGGATTTGTCCATTGTATTTCTCATAGCCACTATAGGGCCGCTGATGTATTGATAACTTGCGGGTAAATTATCCACGAATATAGCGTCAAGTGTACCCGTCTGCTGCTTGGTCTTCTTGTCTGTTTCGGCAATACCACGCGGCTTGATATTGTCAATGAAATCTTGATATTGGTGCTCAATCTGCGTAGATTGATCCTTGTTTTCACGAAGGAATTTTTCAGTCTTAGCATTCAGGTTGCGAACATACGCCCCCGCCTTAGATGCCTCTATTCCAAGTTTCTTTCCTTGCAGAGCCAACTTTTCTTTATTCAATCCATATGCAGCCAAATCTTTGTTGAATACAGGCGTCCTAGTGGTGTATTTCTCTTGATTAGCAAGCGCGTATTTGGCAGCGAATGTCGCCGGGTCAGCCTTTATGTGATATTGCCCATCCGGTCCGGTAACAAGATCAATAGGATCAGCATATTCGGCTTGTCCCGGCTGAAGCCTTCTCTCCTGGTTGTACTTCTCTAGCTGACCATTTATGGACTGGATGAATTGTCTTTTTTGAAGTGGGTCATATGCGTCTACTTGACCCAAAAACTGGCGCATATCTTCTGAGGGCTCCCCGTGGTTTAAATATTCATTCTGTGCGCTTTTCAATGTAGCAACAAAATCACCATAGGTGTCTTCGTATTTAAAAAGACCATCGGGAGAATAAGAAGTCCCCGTCCCTGTTTTGTACAACTTTAAAATAGGATCAATACTAAAACTAAAAAGATTCTGATACGGATCAACTAAGGCCCAAGGATCTTTCTTTGTTTTACTCTGCTGTTCATCGATCCACTTATCAAGAGCCTTTTGTTTCCACGGAAGTGTTTCGGCAGCGCGTTCCTGTTTGAGTTTTTGTATTTGGGCCGTGTTGGTCTGAGCGTGAGCCGCATAGTCTTGTAGGTGAGTGACTGTATCTTGATATTTTTTGAACCCTTTGATATCATTAGGATTTCCGCCCCATTCATTGTAGGCTTTCTCTACATCTTTTTTTACATCAAGAAATTTTGGAAGATACTCGTCACTGATATCTTTTGTTGATACTTGGTTTTGAAGAATGAGATTTGTTAGCTGATTCCTTTCTTGAATCTTCTGTTGGAACAATTTCATGTTTCGCTCAGAGTCAAGTAGCATGATATCGCGAGAGGTGTCTGCGATTATCTTTAGATTATCGTTAGGGGTTGATGCTGGTATGCTTGGATTTGAACCAACACCAAGACCGGCATTCCCAGTATAGTTTACTATGGAGCTTCCTGCCATTACCCGTTTGGATTTTCCAAGAGGGTGTCAACCAGTGACGGACCGCTTGTGTTAGGATTAAGTGTCGAATACTGACCGGCAGGATTAGAATACCCTCCGGCAGTCGAGGCAGTGGAAACGTTATTTGGATTGCTTGCACCGGGATTCAGTGCGCTGGCATAAGAGGCTGCCGACCTGGCCCCCTCTAATCCTTTTAACACCCCAGAACCGGCCATGCCAATTCCGCTCCACATCGTATTTTCTGCGCTTTGCTTAGCCTGCGCATTAGCTTGCGCGGCATCCTTCCAAGGAGCATCGCTGTTCACCTGGAATTGTTCTTGCCTGAATTGTTCTTCTGCGTCTTGTGCTCTTGTCAATCGATCTATGTTTGCCAACCGAAGATTATCTTTCATCATTGCCAACCGTTGACGCCCCTGCTGGTCCGAAGAAAGAAGTTCGCTTATATTATTGACGCTACCCCCACCCTTCAAAACTGTCGAAAGCGACGTAGAAAGACTTTTATCCAAATCTGTTTCATAGGCATTTTTGGACTCTGCGGACATCCCCGTGCTTAGGTTGCTTTCAGCTAATGATAACTGATCTTTTAGATACTGGGAATCCTGTAGCTTTGGGCGACTTGCCTGAAGCTCGGCTGCTTTTTTATTAGCCTTACCTTTGTTGTAAAGCCCGTAAGCAAATGTTCCCAGCCCTATTGCTGCGCTTGCCCATCCGGCCATTTTTCAATAGTTTTAATTATTTTATTCCCTTTTAAAAACCCGCCCAATAGGGGATTTTCTCTCTTGATATATATTTCTTCCTCCACTGCATCAACCGCCAAGTCAAATGCTTCTTTCGAGTCATTTATCGGCTGTATGTCAGTACGATGGATGCTAGTCCAAATGCAGGTGCTTTCGATATACAAAACACGACGTGTCCCCGCTTGTGTTACGCCCACATATGGCGCTGACAATGACTGCCACTCCCCATCACCTATTTTCACGAGGGCCGTACCTTTTGAGATGATGTATTGATGCTCTTCTTTGTGAACCATGCTAGTGACCAGTGCTCCCTCTTCCATGAGAATGGTTCGAGTGTACAGGCCGGGGGTAAATACGTGCCTCAATGGACAATCAACGAGATTTCCTTCTTTAATAACCAGAGCCTCCAATTCGTCGATTTGTTCATCCATTGTTTTGGATGGAATGGCGGGGATGCTGAGCATACGATTTCCAAAAAGGGATATATCTTCCCTTGCTTGCTCTATCATCTGTTCATCCCACGTTTTGTTTTCCATAATCACCATTTATGGGGCAAATCCTGCATATCTGCAAGGTCTGCCATGTTTAACGGGTTAAGGTATCCTACTAAACCGTTTGACGCATCGTTATATTGATACTTGGCCAACTGCTTTTCGTTGGCCGGATATTTATTGTTAAACCGTTTTGATTGCCAGTCAATTCCGGTCCATAAGCAATTCTTATATGCGGCCACGTCTGGAATCATCACCTGTTCCGTAATGTTCTTTGGCTCCCCGCCTGTCTGATATATGACCAAAAGGAAATCTGGAATCCTTTTATGGTCTCTATGGTGGTGGTGGTGGTTTTTGTGTCCCGGCTGGAAATAAATCTTACTCCCACATTCACTTATTTTTACTGAGCCGTATTCCGAAGTGTTTGTGTCTGCAAGAAACTTATCGCAATGTTGTTTTCTATGACGACCAAAGAAGGGAAGAAAGCATCCGCAGGATTCCAAAAGAATGTGTTCGTTCTCCGACGAGTCAACTGGGCATCCACATGGTTTCGTTTGAAGGCTGCAAATCTTTCTTTGCGTCGTGTTAGTAACGATAGTGAAGTTAGGGAAAGCAGAGCTTCCTCCAGAGTAGTCCGACCCGTAGTCATTATTAAAATCCCCCCCATCCCCTTTAAAGTCGTTGTACTTTTTGACAGGCGTTTCCTTATATTCGATCATATCCCCATTCGAACAATATTTTAGGTACGTTTTTTCCACGTAATCTACCCCCGAAATATTGAACAGGACTTTCGTAGTTAGAATGGTGGAATTGACTTCTTCACACATCCCGCCACAATCACAATCAGTACACCCGCATTTTTTTTCAGTAGGTTTAGGGATGATATTCATCCTATTGTTATAGTACAGCGTCTTTATATCGCCACAATGATCTTCTATACCTACTGAAAAAATCCGCTGCGCATCCCTGGGAACGTCAACATATGGATACGGATCTCCGGCCTTTACTGTCTTCCACACAGAGGTCATCACATAAATAGTCCCCTCGAACATTTCCTTCCATGTCTGCTTAGCAGAGATTAAGTACATCGGATAGTACTTCCGCTTGTCTATTTGACGCAGGGCCAGATATTCATTCAGCCCATCGGCTAGAGTTATATTCTTCGCTATGGATTCAGTATCGATCAATGTTGTTTGAGTTGATCTTTATCAATTTCAGTTTCCATGACCCGGTTGATGTTGCCGTCTATGGACTTCTTCACCACATTTCCTTGCAGCAGTCCCTTCATCTTACTGATGGTGTTCGTTATTGCCAACTCGACAAGACCATCTGGCACTTCCATATCTTCACTGATGGCCGGGATGTAAAAAACTTTTATCTTGTTGGTGTTGGCCGTTCCGTACTTGAAAATATTCAGCCTTGTTTTCTCTGGCTGAAAAAATATTTCATTGGTCGCTGGGATGTATTGTAGTTGCCAAACCTGATTGAGCGTCACGCGCTGCAATTCCTTCCCGTAGTTCGGTGTAATGGAAATTACTGACTGTATGCCGGTAGACTGCGCATCATATGGAAAATTCATGAAACCGAAATCCAGTTTGGCAAAGTATCGACCGTCTTTTATCTCCACATCCAACTCTTTTTCGTTTAACCATGTCGGATCGAACTCTACCATTGAATCGCTCTTTTCCTGCCGAAGCTCTCCGTATTTTTGCATGTACTCCTGACGGAAAAGATCGGCTACTTCCGCGCCTACATAGTAGGCATAATCACTCAGATCAAAAAAATCACTGTTCGATCTGAAATTTCCCAGGTGCAAGTCCATTGCCCTTTGAGCTACTATGTCGATTGGCTGGCCCAATTACTTCGTTCCATTGTAAAAGTGACGGGGCCTTGCCATCCTTGGATTGGCTACTGTAGTGACGTTGTTGGGTGCGATTACGCTTTGGGCCGGGGCCTGCTGTGGTGGTTGCGGCTGTTGACGTGGCGGGGCCTGCATGTTGGCGGCGCTTTGTCCGCAAGGGATACAAGGTGTTGACATACCATTCAGAATTTTAACTGTTTATGCAAAAAAGACACAATGCACACTAAAGTTAATAAAAAAATCAATCCAAACGATATTTCCCCGGTAATTGGGTAGTTTGTCCAAGAAAAGGCGTCTTTTTGGAGTTTCAGAAACAGAAGCCAGATAGGTGTTCCGTAAACCGATGTCATACAGGGGGGGCAGGACGATATAGGTTTTTGAAGCCATTCAGGCCAGTCATAAACCGGAACCTCAGTGGTTAAAATCAGAACATCCTCGTCCCATTGACTTTTACAAAGTAATAAATCTTCAATTAATTTAACCTGTGCTCCAGTAATCAGTTTGTTAACATTGCGAAGCCCTCCCGTAGTTAGTCTCAAATTTTCAGAGATTCCTGGATACGTCTTACACAAAAGAATATATTTTTTTTCCAACGAATCGCCACTATAAATTATAGTTCGACTCCTTCTATATTGTTCCCAAAATAAGCTCCAATATTTGAAAATCATCCCTGTTTTCTTATATTTTCCGTCTGGCGTCAGTTGCCATTCTCCGCGACTGACAGTGTAGAATCCGTAAATAGCAAATGAAGATATAAGGCACAATCCAATAAACGTTATGATAAATTCCAACAGACTCATACATGTGTCATTTTAAAATTTCTCAATTCTTCCAGTTCTGCCCGCTGTTTCCTTCTTTGGGCTCGCATATACTCTTTATGACAGGATTTACAATATCTGCCATTTCGATCAATCGGATTCCCGCATTTAGAGCAGGTTGTTTTTGGAGGTTTTTTGAAGAATCTTGCTGGCATAACTTACATTTTGTTCCACGATACGTTCCATGAATCACAAATATCAAATTTTCATAGCAGAATCCATGAAATTATTGACGTGTTTCACGCCTGCGGAAGTGATAGTAATCTCTCTCTTAAGCTTCGGGCCATGTTGGATAATCAGGTCTTCCTTCAATAAGGCTTTTATAGCGTACCGATACTTTGTTTTATTGAAGGCTCCGGCAAATCTGTCATACAATACCTGATCGGGGACATAAGTATGGCTTAACGAATAAAGATGCAGCAATATCTTCATTGCCGTAGGCGAGATACCAGACAGTCCCTCGACGTAATCCATAGTAATACAGCCGCTTAATAACGTACTGGCCACTAATTTAGCACTTTCGTCCGCTTCCCTAGCAGCAATGTCCTGATTATTAGTACTATGCTTCTTCCATTTCTGTATGTGGTATCCCTGCCGGACGAATTCTAGGTTTAGGAAATAGGAATGATGATGAATAGACTGCGCCATAATCCCCAGCCCCCGAACAACCTCTTTATCTGATGTTACGAAAATACCCTGTTCGGCAATATCCTTTAGTGCAGCAACCCTTTTACCATTATCAAATTGGGCTAAGAGTCCCTTTATTTTTGCAAATCCAACTCCATTTTTGGAAAACACATAGAAAAACCTGATCCCAAAGTGAGCTAAAAGATACTCCTTTTCTTCTCTGGTACTGTTAGCGCAAAAGCGTTTAGCTTTCTCTCCGCTCATCGCTGCCCGAAGATATTTCCCCTTTAAACCTCTTTTTTCTTCATATGATGCACCGTAAAGGAGGCTATAAACCACATCATTTAAAATTGGATCAATTAAAGTATTGGGCATGTTATCCGATTAATTTACGGATTTTTTATTGATTTATCGACGTTTATGCGGTCATACTTCACTCCGCCGAACAATCTTTTGCCTACCAAGTACCTTTCATAGCTATCGTGGCGCAATTTATTGTCCGAAAAGCCTCCATGCTGGCTTACAACCATCGGGTCACAGACTACATAACGCCCCTTTCCGGCAAGCGCCCGATCAAGATGGTTTAGCTCATTGGTATCCAAAAACGTGGCGTAGAATCGGGAATGAACAATGTATAGAGTGTTCCCACAGTAGTCGGTTGCTGTATTGTCCTCATTTAGCCCGTGGAATACCCCTCCCAGATAAAGATCAAAGTCTTCTGGCTTCTGGCTCAGGTAGTAATCCCATGCTCCTGGTGCGAAGAAATAACAGTCATCCTCCATGATACAGACCTCCGGGAGTCCTTCTGTTGCCGCCCACCTTACTATCTGCTTATGGGCTTGGGATATCCCTACAAACGATCTATTAAGGGGATCTTTTATAGCAGGCCAGTACCGGACGGTTAATCCTTGGGTAGTTATCTCTTTTTGCAGTAGATCGAACCGATCCGCTCTTTTTTTATCATGAATGCAATGTATCTCCATACGTCAATTGGTGAATGATGTAAGATCTGACGCCCCCAAATGTGTAAAACATGCTATATGTTGCTCCTATATGGCTTCGGTCAATTTCTTTCTGCTTCTCTGTCAGATATTTTTCAAGATCATGGTGATGATCCGGATCATACCAATCCGAATAGGTTTGAAAAAACAGAAGAACCTTTGTCTCGAATATAACATCTCCATGATTCCCGAACAAGAAGGGCATTGCTCCATACTGCAACGCCTCGCAAACGCGAAAAGAGGACGGACCGAACCCACGCGGAGCTAAGACAAACTTAGACCTTGCTAGAATTTTACAATAGGCTTCTAGTGGATGGGGGGCGGCGGTTACGTAACAATCCTTTCTTCCATTCCCCCACATTACTATTTCGTTTCTGATCGGGTCCGTCAACCTACCAATAAAAGAACACAGGATATCCTTTTCAACTTCTGGGAATTTATAGGGATGGGGAGAGCAAACAAGCGGTATGGGAATAAATCCTTCCGGCCCCCCAGACATGCAAAACAATTTCACATCCAAATGAGACAGGTCATTCAGCGGGCCATTGTCGTATTGGCACACTGCGTAGTACTTTTTATCCGTCGACAGGGAATCGAGCCATCCTTGAAGCCTTTCGATAGCCGCCTTATCGTTGCCGTAGCTATGGTTCTTATAATATCCCGTCCACATTACCCCCAAATACTCTCTTCCATTAACATCTGGAGGATGATTTTGAGCATACCACTCTTCAAATGGACAAAGGTTGTCGGCGGGATACCGATGCTTCTCTACTGGCCTAAATTCGTCTGGTACTCGTATCATTTAAGCAGGGATTTGCGAATATAAAAAGCATCCGACCACATGCCGCCGACCTTTGTTCCTGTTTCTACCCTTTCAAAGTCAGACAATAAGGCGTCCAATTCTTCGGCTTGTGTGCAATTTTCGTACACGCTGTCAAAATTGATCTCGGAATAGACCCAGTTTATTTGTTTCAATGTTTCCTTGCCACCTCGTAGTACATACCCTTCATATCCCTGAGCGTCCATCACCAATAAATCATACCCCTTGTTGGCCAATCCCAAGTTGTCCAGCAGATCAACATCAACGGTTTCTTCATCTGTGAACAAAACCGTTGGGTGAATTTCTTTGTGTTTGGCCGGTTTAAGCAAGCTATTGCTCTGCCCATGATTGACAGTATTGTCTCCGGTGTACATAATCGATTGCCCAGTTTCATCTCCGCAGGCAAGGTTGAACAACTTCACGTTACTGGCAAACTGAAATCGGCGCTTCAATTCTGCAAACGCCTTGGCGCATGGTTCAATGTATACCATCCGGCTAATTCCATTGGACAAGTAGTCGTTGTGTTCTTCCCCCCAATGTCCGCCTACAACAATAACAGCCTTTGGTTTAATTTGATACTTTTTTAATATTTCAGTGAAGTTTAAGAGCATTTTACTTTATTTTTTATGAACGCAATTTTATCATCATAAAGGTCAAATTCGAACGGGAAGCTTCCGGACTTCATCATGCCCAGCATTGTTGCTTCGAATGGCAATCCTTGCCTGTAAAACTCTTCCGCTGCCGTGTGGGCATCTTCGAGTACATATAGTTCGCACGACCCTATCAAAGAAAAAAATGTCACGATTTGATCCCGGCAGTTATGAGAGCAATCTTCAATAATCACCTGTGGCTTTACGTCGTTCCTTACGTGGTAAAGGAACTCATGATCAAGTTGATTAGCTTTAAACCATTCTACTCCTTCTATCTTTGGCTCTGGATGTTCAATGAACAGGTCAGCGCCATACAGCCGGGTGTTTGGCAGATACTCCTTCCACATCCTCATGCTTCCGCCTCTAAGTATTCCAATTTCAAGCAGAGAGTCGCATTCAGCCGGAAGGTGTTTTTCATAGTACTGTATGTACCCGTGACCATTAGTTCCACTTTTGTCGCTCCCGTACTTATCCGCTAGTTGTTGAAGTGTCATTTACAATGGATTTGATAAATCATAGTAATCAATATATTTTCCGTCCGTTGTCCACGCTCCGAATGTAACGAAATAATGAACGTCAACCACCTGACCAATCATATCCTTGTACCAAGCCGTATCCGGCTTACTACACCTAACAATTTTCCTTTTTTGTGAAATCTTCCCAAGAGGATATTGCTTTTCGGAATATTTCCTCCATTCCACTTCTGTTATCGGCATGATTAAAATTTTATTCGTTCCCATTCAGGCAATAAAAGATCAGCCACGGATAGATGCTTATTCCTTTCTCCAAACCAATTATCCTCTGATGGGGTTACAACTTGCTTATTCGTGCTATTGCTTAACCACGCGCCCCACCATCCGTACGTGGAGTTTGAAATTATATGCTTCTCGCACATTGCCAGATACGTCAAATCATTCAGCGCATCTCCCTTTTCGATTATTTCAAAATACCTATCCCCCAGCAACTCAGAAGTAATGTTCTCTTTCGCCCATTCTTCGTCGTCAGTAAAGACCAAAAATTCGTAATCCCCTTTTATCTTCTCTGCTGCCATTCGAATATATTCCAACGTAACAACGGGGTGATGTAGAGGAAACTTTAAATAGTCTCCCCTTCTTATTTGCAACCCTACGGTCCCGTAGTTGCAATCGAGGTCATCGAATCCAAAAGCCTTCATAACCTCTTCTCTACAGAAGTCGAACCTCTTGTACGACTGCCAATATCCTTCAAGGATAATATTTGGGTGAAAGGGTATTTCGTGAAAGGCATGGGTAGGTTCTTTATAAAATACAGCAGTAACGACACCCTCCTTACAGTAGTTCAATCCGGGGAGCTTATATGCGGGCCACACGTTTGGATTAATAGACTCCGAAGGTGCGCAGTAATCCATACCCCATTTTTTACTCAATCCAATCGCGCATGCGTGTTGGAAAAGTTGATTGCCTAATCCGCCAAGGAGCCTGTTGTAGATCATAGCGCCCGTATTTGTTCAATAGTTTGTTTTCCTCTTGCTGAGTTGTATGAAGCGTTCTTTAACCAGCCGCTATCAGGATGTACAAGATGATCATACCGGAGTCCTTCAATTACCTTAAACTGGTATCCATTTCTCAGCCAATGGTATGCGAAGTGAACTGTGTCTGTTTCTTTTACTGTTTTGTCTTCCTGATAGACTTTCAAATATTCCAAAACAGGAACTACATAATTCGACGTATTTAGTAGGGCTTCGAATAGCGGCCTATCCAAATACTCGTTCACGTTGCTTGAATCGAATGTTACGCCAGAGAACGCCCGATAGTCAAAATTAGGAGCCGCCATCTCCGGCATCATAATCGTTCCGTCGTCCCAGAAGAATCCTTCCAGTGCATCGATATATGACGGGGATATAACGTTGTCTGAGTCTAGGATAATCGCAAATTCATTTTCGCATAACGAAATGGCGTTTCTTTTTGCTCGGCTCATGCCGACATTTTTTACTCCAAGGAAAAGTTTTACTTTGTCGGGGAATCCCTTCACTAATTCTCTTAGGGACTCCTGAACATCCCAGTCACTCGCATCGTCGTAAATTATTATTTCTGAAATCCTAGAATCATCCACCATTTGCTCAAAGGATTTAAGCAGCAGATCATACCTATTGAAGTTAGTTATGGCGAGAGATAGTTTCATAAATAAAAAAGAGTTACCGCAGGGGCTTCAGAAAACCTAACGTCGTAAAACATCAAGAATTCAACCTGCGGTAACTCTCTATCTTAAAAAAGAAAAATGATAAATTTGTTACATTGAGGTTTTCTGAAGCAGTGCTAAGGTAAGGAACTTTTAGATAATCCCAAATATTTTTCTACTTCCTTGTATCGGTCTTCAATGAAGCAGGCATAGTTTGTAGGTCTCTTTTCGATATCTGAGAACGATTCTTTCTGAGTACAAAGTAGGGGATAGGTTACGAATGAACCTCCTGCCGTGTTGATCTCCTCAGCTATTTGGAGGTCAATAGGCAACCGTGGTTCCAGTGAAAGTATTTCTTCCATTCCACGGCGACTATAGGCTACAGCATGAAGAGCAAGAGCACGAATTGTTCTCAGCAAATGGGCGGAATATTCGGATACTCTTCTGGGGTTAGGTAAATTAGCCCCCAGGTACAGCATATCATAGTTATATGGAAGTTCAATTAAGGCCAAATCCATTACTCGTTCAAATTCCTCTGGTTCTACTACCATTTGGACATCATCCTCGAATACCAATAAATTACGATGTCCGGCATCAAGGGAGTTCCGGAATAGCCCCCTCAACGTATCTGATATTCCTTGCTGCCCGTTTTCGTTCTTTATGCCATTGACCACTTCAAATGGTATCTTGTGCCGTTTTAATTCCAATGAACTTTCTATAAGTCTATCCGGCCTGCTGCGAAGATTTATCAAAACTATCCGAGAAAAGAAATTAGTCCACATTACTTGTAAGGTATTGGGTTATCAAATCGGTCATAGTAAATTTTACAGTGGTTAAAGTTTCTGGCTACCATTCTCTTCCATACATGCTCACTTGTCCAAAATTTTCCAGTTTTCGGATCTCTGGAAGGACAGCAGGAATAGAAAAATATAACTCCAACTATAATTAGCTTCATAGTACCCTTCCTTTCATATTTAAAATTGGATGTGGATCATGTTGAATTTTTCTCTTTGAAGCACATGAAGACACCCCAATAACAATGACTATAAGTATGGGTATAGCCCAGTTTACGTGTTTGAAAAGAACGGTATCTGGTAAAGAAGACAGGTCTTTCTCCGGAGGTCGTTCCGCGTCCTTTGTCTTTTGAGGTACTTCTGCATCTACTTTCATTCTTAGTACAGAATATTCTCCTTTGTTGATAAGGTAAGATACGGCAGATGGAGACCGGCCTATTACCTTGGCAATGTTCTTTTGCTGCATCCCTTGTTTTTTTAGTTCGAGGACTTTCAACCTCTCTTCAACTGTTAGATATTTTCCCATATTGAATATTTTAAAAGGGTAAATCATCAATTGGTTCGGAAATATTAGCACTATCCGTAGGTGGTTTTTGATACGTAGGAGCGTCTATGTCTACGTCCAAGTCATTGGCATCTTTATCTGATATTGGCTTGGGTCCATCCGACTGCTTAAGGTTACCAATATAAACCCTGTCTTCTAAGTCCTTCATTTCTTTTGTCGGATTCACTTGTACGGACATAATGTTCCCAAACTTATCCGTCTTGTCATTAAGCCATACGTTCACCGAAGCGTAAATTTTCCCGTTATTCCCTTTGGTAAAAGCAGAGTGTTTTTTCTTTGCTAACTCGATTAAGTCTGTAAGGCAAATACTACCGAAAAAAAGCTGATTCATAATTTACTTTTTAATTTTTATTAACCAATTTGTATCTAATACTGATTTGAAAGGCTTACCAGTTATTTTGTCGAAGACATGTATCATCCTTCCGGACTCACATTCTTCCATTATGTAAATACCCTTTATCACAAACAATCTCCCTTCCGCGGCAGAATATAAGGGCCTCAAATATACTTCTTCATCTAAAATGAAAGCTATTCCCGTCCTATCTTTAGCATACGTTACACTGCAATTAGGACATGAAAAATATTTACCTGGAATTACAGGAAAGACCAAAACGCTTTCGTCAAAACAATTATTGCATCTCATTATTGTTCTTATTCTTAGCTGCCTTAAAAAATATTTTATCTTTTTGTCGGTTGATATTCTGTAACATCCAATTTTCACTCAGCCACCAATCGGAAAATGAGAATTCCAAGAACGTCTTAAATCTTGATAATGCTACTTCTTCTGTCCATTCAACTCCAGCATCTTCCGCACGTTTACGAAGAGCCTGAACTATCGTTCGAAGGTCTCTGGGTGCGCTTCCATCAAATGATGGCAATTCCGAAAACTTAGACTTTGTAAATTCAAAGTAAGTTTCAATAAACTTCTGCCAATATAATTCGGCTGGCTTCTTTTCTTTTTTTCCCTTAGTCATAATCTGTTCTAATTTTAATTTTTACTAAAACGGTAACTCATCCAAAAGATTTGTGTCATCGAAATATGGTAATCGACCAGACCTAGACACATCTGTTTGAACAATACGCTTTGGGTTTAAAAAGGGTATTCTACTTATAGGATCTACAAATCTTTTTATTTCCCAATCCATTCTAATATTAAATTCCCCTGGCTTCCCTCCAGTCCTTCGCCTCTTTACTTTCTGAAGATAAACAACAACTTCTGGACTTGTTTTATTAGTATGATGATTTGGCCTATAGTATGAAATTATATTATCTGTTTTGTTGGCCCACATTGCTCCTCCTGCTATGTCATACATATCTACAGGAGGAATAGACTTATCTTGATCCCTTTGTTGCTTAACAGGATGGGCAACTATGTTGTAAGATATTCCATTCAGTAAAGCAAACCGCTTTACATCTTTAAGTGTTTCAGATAAATATTGATCCTCTCTCTGATATGGTTTCTGAACATGATCCAACTGGTTGAACGGATCTACCAAAACTCCGTCTATGCCTTTTTTTAGAACAAGATATCTGAACTTCTCATTGATGGAATGAATATCATGCCCATCGTCTGGATAAACATAAAATATATGTTTATCTACAAACATAGCACCTTCTATGTATTCATCCTCTGTCATTTTATCTAACCATTTACCAATATACATTTCAATCAGGTCATCGTAAAAATCAGAGGCGGGATAATTTTCTGGGCTAAATATTGCCCATTTCCAATCATCATATACGCTTTTTGTAAGCATCATTTGAAGAACTAAGGTAGTTTTCCCATGATTTGCATGACCCACAATCAAGTTTATTTCTCCCTTCTTCCACCTAAAAAAATCATCCATTTCACCAAAGTATGTCTTAGGGGCTAACTGTATCCCGTTTTTAAAATTCTCTAGCATCGAGGGGAATATATCTTCCACATAGTAAATGCCATCAACAGGTATGGATTCTGAATTATTTATAACATTGACAACAACTTCCTTACCAAGATACATTAAAACTTCATTCATATCTTTACATCGGCGCTTTAATCCATTGTCGAGAGGAACACATTCTTCAATAGGATAAGAAATAACTCGGCACCTTTCAACACCTAAACGTCTTATAAGTTCCATTTTTAATTGTTCGCCCGCTGCATCCCCATCCGTGGCTAAAACAAACTCTTCAATACTCACTAGCCATTCGGCGCAATTATCCAGATAGTCTAATTTTTGATTGCCGATTGCAGCGCCATTGGGGACAGAAACTTGGCACCATTTGCTATATTTTTCGTTAGTCAATTCTCCCGTCGTTTCATCCGGTATTGGGTCAGCACCGAAACCTGATTCATACAAACTCATGCAATCTATCTCACCTTCTGTAATAATGCAAAACTTCTTATCTCCAATAGTATTTAAATTGAATAGAATAAGTTCTCCATCCTTGACCATTTTAAAATGCTTGGCACCTGTTCTGAATTTTATATTTATGAGACTTCCATCTCGAAAATAAGGAAAGCAAATGCAATGTTCTTTTTTGCTCGTTTGGGGCATATATTCTTCCCTGCTAAAAATCATAAACTTCTCCAACGTCTTTTTAGAAATTCCGCGTGAACCAAACCACCGTTCAGCTTTTTCTTGAAGTTGAATAGATTTGATAATATCTTGTGGGGGCCTTTCGTATTTTTTTTCGTTTCTTTTCCGTTCCATAGCCCTCACATTTCCCTTAAAATCACAACCTGGATTATGACACTTATATTCCCCGGTAGTGATATTTACAGAAAGTGATCGATCTTTTTTATTCTTTCTTCCATCATGGCAAATGGGGCAAAAACACTTTTCGTTTCCAGACCGTCGCGTCAATTTTATACCTAAATCGTATAATTTGTCGTAGTACATACCTATTCAATTTTTCCTTGTTCGATGTAATGTGGTTGATATTCTCCCTCTTTTATCCGTTGAAGTTGCCCTAGCCCTAATTTCTGGCTTGATCCATCTTCAAAAATTACAGATAATCTGTCTTCCGAAAACCTAACCCCCCTGCTCTTTTCTCTTCTCTTCTTTTCTCCTCTCTTAGTATCGTTGTCGTAATTCGAAACTGATACGTTCGTATTGCTCCATCTTGCATTGATTGAATCTCGTGCTTTCTCGCTCTTTTCCTTTCTGGTGGCTAATCTTGAAAGAACAGACGTAGACCAAAACCGTTTGTCGTCGTACTGGAATAGAGCGTACGATTCTATTAATTCCGTAATACATTCGTTTTTCGTTTGTAATTCGAACGAAATACGTTCGTATTCGGTTCGTAATAGATAGCCACCTTCTTCGTATAACATTTCAACGATGCACCAGTATAATCCGATACCAGCCAACCCCATTCTCATTCGGACTTTGACCAATTCTTTATCGCTCCTAGCGTTGTAATCGTGTTTAAACCAGAAAGATTCCTTTGCCATTCTCTCATTCAATTCAGGGTTAGTAAAGCATAGGACAGGTATAAAATAGAAAAGCCCCGCGACTGGTCCTCGCGGGGGCTACTTCTTATTTCAGCTTTCGCCAAAAAATATTTAGACCTCTGTTTTGCGGACCAGACAAACAGAATGATACTTATGTAAACTTATGATTTTGCATATGAGTGAGCTTTAAATAAAAACATGAGGACTAAGATACGACTAGATAAATGTTATTACCAAATCTTTTTTAATACTGGTTGGTATTATTTTAAAAGTTCTGGGGTTTGATAGATATTTCCAACAACTCTAGTTCCGAGTGAGTTTAATAGCTCTTTTTCTGAATCAAACTTGTAATTATCAAGCAGGTACGCTAAGTCTCCATCTTCTCCCTCCCATTCAGCGGACCGGAACAATTCAATAGCAGATTCTTTATCATAGGAACCAAGTTGCCAACAAAGTAAATCGCCTAGTGAAGGATCTCCGATGACGAAACAACCGCCGTGGAATGAAACAGAAAGGAACTCCTCTTTTATGGCTGGTTCGAGAGGTTCCGTATAGCTTCCTTGGGGAATATTATTCCCATAATGCGTTTGTGTTAACCGGAATGGGCGTCTAATTTTAAGAATATCCCCCTCATATATTGGAAACCCATTCCACTCTTCTTTTTTTACAACACTCCTGTTCTTTTCAGAAAGCTCCTCCCATTTTGTACAATCGTATAATCCAGTAAATTGACAGAGGGATATTTCACTTAACTTCCATTCTTTACTATAACGATAAATATTTGGCTCTGACCCCTTGTTGTAGTAGGAATGGAAGTTTACCATATTAAATCCCTGAATCCATCCTCCGTTTTCTTTCTCGTTGCCCGCATACCAAGCTTTGAATTTTATTTCTCTCATTTTTTATTTTTTAAATTTGGATAATAGGATATCATGGGCTTTGGATTGTGCTTGGCAAAGACTTCTATGACTTGCTTCATGCTTTTCTTTCCAGATAGGGCCTTAATAAGTGCCTTGTTGCCCTTAACGGCTGATATAGTGAAGATGCACTGACCCAAGAACTCACAAGTGGTTCGCTTATTACAGAACTTGCTTTCCCCTTTGGGACATGGGTTGTGCCCATCAACAGTATCTTTTTTGTCGGATTCCTTATCTTTCCTTATGGTTTGTCTATGAATGAGTCCAGACGCACTATTCCAGTACTCCTTATTCACACACTGCTCGTTTTCCATGCAAGACTTCTTATTACAGTCTTCCCAGGCTGGACAACTCATATAATACAATCTTTTAAAAATACCCAACCGCTTGTATCTATTGCGATAAGTATGGGCTGGTCGGTCAACTGGAATAGGATTTTACGAAGTCTTTCGAATTGTTCGTACGTTAAATCAAAAACAGTTGAATCTTTTAACTGGGCTTCTATGCCTACTGATTCTCCTTGACATTGCAATAAATTTTTTGTTACCTCAAATTCATACTTAGTCTTTTGACCTAAATTATTGAACATTCGACGAAGGGATTCGCTGCTTACTAAAAATTTATTCTGCTGCATATATTAAAGTGATTCTAACCACATACTCGTTTGCCTGTATATTTTTGCTTGCTCCTCTGTTTTTGGAACCGCTCGAGAGGACATATTCTTTTTAACATACGCCTTCATTTTTTCGATCCCTGCCAAATTATGTTCAGAAGTATTAAGTCTATAGTCATCATAAGTGCAGTAGTTTCCGTATTGATCTATCGTCTCTTTTTTAACACGACTGACCTCTACTCCAAAAGGCTTCTCTACCTGTCTTGGAATTTCTCGGGCTGGATTGCTTAACCCGCAAAGTTTAAGACTATTGCTAACATTAATGACATCTCCTTTCAATAGAGAAAAGCAAAGAATTGTTTTCTTATTCATTATCTATTTGTTTGCTTCTGAAGATCGAGTTAAAAGGTATGCTGTTACTGGAAATAGATCATTATCCAGGGCATATTGAAAATCTTCACCACCGGTACATACATTTCCATTTTTATCAAGACATATCACTTTTTGATATCTCGGAAATCCGCCGATCCTGCTACTGGCCTTATTTACCCATTCTCCAAATGTATGGAATACGGTTATCTCTTCTCCTATAAATTTATATTCCGACATATTTTTTATCAAATGTAGAAATAATATTTTGTATTACACAAATAATATTTACTTTTACGTCATGGGGAAGAAAATAATCCGAAAAAACATCGACTTGCCTGAGACGGTTGTCGATAAGCTGATAGTTCTTGGAGAAAAAGATAACAGAACTGTCAAGAATTATATGGAAAAGGTTCTCATGGATCATGCTGAACCGGTAATCGATAAAAAGAAAAAGGGGAATAAATAATGGGATACGGATCTACTATTCGTCAGAAGAAAGGACAATGCGAACATCCGGGGTGTACATATAAAGGACCGCTGACTAAAAAATTATGCCCCACTCATTATTGGTCTGGCATAAGAATGAAGTCTGCCGCTAAATTCGAAGAACAGGAATTGCAGCAAAATGAAACCCTGTCCACTGTAATTGATGATCTGGATGTTGTATTTAGTCAATATATAAGACTAAAAGCGTCGGACGAAAATGGATACTGCGGTTGCCTCGGATGTGGAAGGGGGTATTATTGGACTGATATGGAGTGCTGTCATTATATTCCACGAGTACATAAAAACACCAGATTTTTAGAAGAAAACTGTCTCCCAAGCTGTCATTCCTGCAATAAAAACGAAGGGGGCCTTCTTAGTTCTTATAGCCCACATTTTGGAAACATCATAGAAAAAGATAGGTCTGGAGGTGTAGAATACTTAGAAGAGCAGGCCAGAATGGAATACAACTACGGAGTATCCGAAATAAAAGGTCTTATCTCCCACTACAGTAGATTGGTAAATAAAATGCGTAAAACAAAACCGATGAAATTATGAGAGGAAGTTATTCTTGCATAAGATGCGTGACTAATTGGGGAGCCATACTTTCGGTGGAGCATATTTCAGGAAATTTAGTTTGTGTTTCCGACCCGACATGCATAGACGCTGGGATGTGGATTGGTGATGACGAAATACAAACCATATGGAAGATTAGTCTTTATTCTGACTTCTCACATCCCCAATACCCTAATAAAGAGTGGGCTAAAATTAACGGGATATTCTAAATCATTAAATATTAGGTAAATGAAAACAAAGGCCACCAAGTTGTATCCCGAAATAGATTGGAATCAAAAAACTTTAATGGATTCAGATGTTGACGAGCGGTCCGAAACATGGGAGGTATATGGCGTCGACGGTGATGGAAATAAATATATTGGGACTGGAGAATATTCCTGCGGAGAACTCATTAGGGTGTTAGATATTGAACCAGATCTATAAATTAACTAATTATATATATGGAAGCGGAAGAAATAATATCGAACAATACCATGATAGCGGATTTTATGGGATATATTCATTCTAAGTTTGAAGATATGGATATATGGGAAATGTCAAAATTGGGCTATCACGCCAACTGGAATCACTTGATAATGGTAGTAGAAAAGATAGAGTCTCTGGCAACTGACCATATAGATAAAGTTTATGTCTCGATAAACGGTAAAAGTTGCATGATCTGGAACTATTATGATCCTGTGGAAGTTATTCGTACAATTGGAAGTGGCTCTACTTATAAAATAAAGAAGGTAGCAGAAACAAAACTTTTGGCAACGTATGAAGCTGTCGTTGATTTTGTCAAATGGTATAATACGCTTAACACAAAACAATCCAGTGAATAACTATTACATCTATAGAGCAATGGGAGATATCATCTATAGTCTTCCAGCAATACAAGCACATGGAGGAGGAGCTATTTATACTGGAATACCCATGGAACAATACTTAGTCTTGAAGCCGCTTATCGAGGTGCAGCCGGGTATAACTGGGTTCTTTCATGAGCTAGATGGTCTTCCTGCTGGGTTTATAAATCTCTCTAAATTTAGTTATGTAATCGAGGAAGGAATGCATATTTGTGAAGCGTTTGCAAAGGTTTTAGATGTGAAGATAAAGTATAAGGATGGATGGCTTACTTTACCTGAGCCCGCTCTTTGGTGGATGGACTATTCTGTCATAAATGTTACCCAAAGATATCGTGATAAGATTTTTTCATATAAGAAAGAGTTGAGATTTTTAAAAGAAAACATTGACACGGATATCTGGTTTCTAGGACTGTTTGAGGAGTACGCAGAGTTTTCTGAGAAATATGGAGATAACAGAATTTGGTGGAAGCAATGTGACGACTATCTACAAGCAGCGTATTTAATTCGTGGTGCCAAATATTTTACTGGCACTCAATCTTCTTTACTTGCCATTGCAGAGGGCCTTGGACGAACCTACAGATACGAGCGAACTCCATTTCCTTTCTTCGACAATTGCAGGACCGGAACAGATCGAGAAACTATAATAAACAAACATACCAGGAAACTACATTTGCTGTACAGTCGAATGTTGGAGGTATGGAAAAACTTTTTAAAATGAAATACTTATTCATTGTCTTACTGATTGTATCCTGTTGTCCGCAGAGAAAGTCTATCCCTCCTCTTAAGAAAGACACTGGACATTGGGAATATTTTGATGGAACTGAAAACATGAGATGGGCCAAGGATTCAACGAAAAACAGATAATCTTATGTATATCATAACCGCCAAAATAGATTCTAAGATTCATTATATGGGAGCTTTGCCGGGAACCCAAAAACTACTCGCGTATTGGAGTCAAAGAAGAGACAACGCAGTGGAATTCCATTCAGAACAAGAGGCTGAATCATTCAGAGACAAAAACACAACTTTACCAACTGAAATTATACCGGTATGAATGACGAGTTCCCTATAAAAGGAGATATTGGAAGAGCCTTCGAAAAAGGAAAGGGACAGTGGTTCTATGCCTATAGGGGCGTAAATTGGGAGAAAGTCCCCACTGGATGGAAGTGGGGAGAAGTAATATGTCGAAATCGGCAGGAGATGGATTCCCTAATTAACCAACGAGAACAATTTTTACAAAACAGTTTAAATAAAAAGAAATAAAACTATTATTCGGTTTGCTTATCTTATTCCTTGTGTCTTGTCATAGTGATTACTATCCAGATGGACATAAGAAGGGCTCCTATGAAGCATATCTGGATTATGATGGACCAATTGAATGGATTACCTATTGTTATTGGCAAGATGAAGTGAGTAAAAGTACTCTACGAATAGACAAAATACTACACGAAGGCATAAAAATAAAAGTAGATAGTATATGTTTAAACGTAGAGCTTCACATGAGAAAACAAGCGCAGGATAGCCTGTCTGTATATAGAAAATACGCCAGTAAATGGGATTAATAAAATCACATAAAATGAAATACACATTAACAATAACCCTTTTGCTGTCTGCTATATTCAGTAATGGGCAATTTAAAGTAAAACAACCTAGAGATATTCAGCATAGTTATTTATTTTCCACAGACAACCCTAAAGGGAAAGGGCATATCGATTGGGGATTTCATGATTCAGTCGTATACAAAGATATAGTTATTGGGGGCTCTGTATTACAGACAGGGAAAGTCATTAAAAGCGAAAGGTTTAAAACACAGAAACCATTTATTTTCATGGATAGTGCAGGGGTCGTTGTATATATGTACGAAACAGAGAGGGGAATATATTCGATATTATACAGCGATATCACACAGGATTTAACTACGCTTGTTATTGGAGGCTTTGGAGATAAAATGAAAGAATATCCTATTTATGGCGTAGTTCATTTCTGGTAAACATTAAATCATATAAAAGAGTAAATAATGAAAAAAGCACTAATACCTATATGCCTTCTTCTCATTCTTTCTGGAGGATCTATGCTTGCTGAAGCAAAGCAAGCGCATAATAATCTTGTGGCCTTAATATCCGCTATAGTCGCTACTGGTTCGGCATTATATGTAGCATATTACATTGACTGTCTTGAACATAGGATTAAAAAAGAAGCCCCTTCTGAAGAAGAGGCTAAGTGATTCAGTGTAGTGGGTAAGACTACTGAGCAACAGGGGTAGAAGACGTGGTCTGTAGCGACGTGATAACGTTATCTACATCTGCGATAGTTCCGCCTTCGGTGAAGGTTACTGTAGCGCCCAGATCGTTCACGCCGGAGTAGGTGATATTGTAGGTGCCATCGGAGACGCCTAAAATATCCACTGTCTGATTTACGGGGTCAATTGTTCCCACTGCTGCAACGGCAGTGTTGTCGATGGTCGCGGTAAGGCCGGATAAATGGCCAAGAGGAACCGCCTGAAGCGCTGCATTGAAGCCCGTTACTGTCTGAGTTACTTTTTGTGCTTTGCCGAATGTTACTAACATAATTTGTCCTTGGATTTTTAAATTGTCAATTGATATTTTAGTTACGCGTAAAGAAGTGATAATAAAATCGTTAACAGGGTGTTTTGGAAGTAACTTGTCAATTATTTTTAACATTCGTTCCTCATTTTCTAAAGAGCGTTTTTCATTTTCCTGGAACCGCTGTTCGTTCCTAAGAAGATGTTGGATAATGTCCTTGTCTTCTTTTAGCTCTTTGTCGTGAAAAAGATCCATAAATATGTGGAATTTGACTGTAAAATACTTAAATACCGCGAATCTCATGCCACGTTAACGTAAATAAAACAATAAAATGACCGATTTTAAAGACCACAAGATTTCATCACCTATTGGATTGATGCTGGACAACCTAGTCTATAACCGACATGGAGAAGTTCACGCAATCAGAATAAATGACCTACATGCCTTCGACCATCCAGATATGGGCGGTAATTACGGACTTTATAGCATCCCATTGACTGCCGAGTGGTTAAATAAAATGGATTGTCGATGGACGGGGGGAGTATGGTGGGATTTCGAAATGGAAGGATTTTCATTTTCATTAGACCATTTTGGGTTCATAGATAATGAAGGATGTAGATATCATGATTACCCAATGTTGTATTTACATCAAGCTCAGAATTGGTTTTATTGTAAAACTGGGAAAAACCTAACAATTAAACAATAATATACTTATGCCTTGGATTAAAGCCGTAGATAGATTACCCAATCATTATTGGGAATTGCCCATCAAAATATGTGACGGAGGCCCAGAGATGTATTCCTTGGGTCAAAGACAACATGGGCAAGAATCATTTCAGGATAATGTCAACCTGAATTATTATCCATATGATCAAATAAAATGGCTAGATGAAACCCCATCCGAAGAACCCAATCAAGATGTACTATGGGATGAAATCAGGAACGATATGACTGGCGGAGCATTCCGGTTCCCACGTCCTGATATTGTGGATGAATGGGCTAAAAAATACACTCTAATAAGAAAGTAATATGATGTACTGTAAATGCGATGGATGTGAGAAAGAACTTCCTGCGGCTCACAATGGACATTATTGGTCTAAGCCCGTTCAGTGGTTTGAAAGACTACCGGAAAAAGAAACGACGCCAATCCATGCTTGTTCCTGAGAATGTATTGAACGAGTAGAAGCAATCAGGAGAAATCAAGGGAAACAATCTTCTAGTGTTATCTTACCAATTTAATAGTTCTCAGGCTAAAATAACATCAACGTCTTCGGCTTTGTTTCTTTCCGAAACAGATCCGAAATATACCACATTGAATCCTAGATTTCTCCATGCTCGTTCCCGTTCGTAAAGCCACTCGGCATGGTATCGGTTGAATATAATCTGACCCTCCCGGTGAACCCTTTCATCGGCTTTTGATCCACCAGGGAGCCAAGTCCTATAAACTCGCCTTCCGACTCTATTCCGGAAGAACGTTAGCCTTTCGTCTCTAGCCATTTTACTTTTTAATTTTAGGTAGTTTAAGGTGTTCTCCAACTATGGTATAATGAAGCATTTGAAGTTGATGACAATATTGAAATGTTCTTCGAGATAGTGGACTGGTAAAAAAATTGTTCCCTAATACTATATCTAAATTCCCGTTACTCCAAACGTCTTGATCCATTTTCTTGAAATCGAATCGTTCAAGCCACAATTCTGAAATGGGCTCCCCCTCCACCATGCTTCCCCCGATCCATACCTTAGCATCAGAAAACTGTATGTAGTCTCCTATGGCGACGACTACTTTTGTTTTACCCTCATGACAGAGAATCGAATGCTTCATTATTTCTAATGGGCTAATTGCCATATTATTTAAGTTTAATTATCCAGCGGGCTACTGGTTGATAAAATATCCACTTACATTCTGCGGATAGAAAAAGAAATGGCATTCGTATCCAATAATGATGTTGTTTTTCATCTATTAAGTTGCAATTCCCATTACTTTGATATGCTACAATAGTATTCATTGGTTAAAGTATTTTTGATATAGCCATATAAAAAAGTTGGGGGTTATGAGACCACGGCGAAGACATTCTTCTTTTGCTAATTTTCGTCCCCGTTTTGATCCCCATTTATAAATCCCATATACCTCTATATCGTCCATTGTTCTAAGGATATTTGTTAGTCCTTCATCCGTTGGCGGCTTCATGATTTCGGCCACCTTTAACGCATTATCCCCCATTGATTGTAAAATATCTATTATCTGCTGGTTCATTGGTTAAGATTAATTTCCAACAGATGGTTTATTTTCATTTGGTGTTTCGGAGTACTGCGCCTCGGTGATGGGAATAAGACATGCGGCATTGTAAAAATGTCCCCCAGCTATTTGCGCTACCCATCGACCGCCTGAAGCATGTTTTGTAGCCACAAGGTTTGGGGGATTGTATAGCCATGCTGACACATAAAACACGTCGTCTTTTCTATGATACCCGTCCTTATCACTAACTTTCTTTACTAATTGGGGCATTTCGTCCGGACGCCTATGTTCCCACCATTCCATCTTTCTGTAGATAGCAGGCCAATCTTTAAGCCAAAACCCAGAGTATGTTTGTTCTAATACTACGTCCCCAATTTTATCTTTAAAAGTAGGCATTTCGACTCTTACCATGTATCTTTCTTCTGTCAATAATGAATGCATAGACTATTTAAGTTTAATAGTTATCGAAGATCGTTTTTTAATTCTCGTATCCGGTTAATGACAGCCCAATCCGGAACATCAAATGCTTTTGCCAATATCTTAACCCTATCTTCTTCTAAAATGGATTTATGCTTTAAAAACTCTTCCACAAACATTTCTCGTGGCATTAAGAGACAGTTGGCAAAATAATTAGCCTCTTCCTCTTGCTTCCACTCAGCCTTTGTGTATGCCATTTTCTTTAATTTCAGCCTTCCAAATAGATAATTCAATTCCCTTTAACCCCTTGGGTATTGGATGCCCCATGAAAGATTCTTCTGAGTACTTTTTTAGATCTTTTTTCGGAACTTGTATGGCTATCTTAACGCCAGTTTGTTTAGCATCGGCCATCATCGCATCGTGAACATCCGGATGCCATACTACGTTCGGAAAGTCTTTTTCAACAGTTGAAATCTTCGGCGTTCCTTTTTTGGGACGTCCCGCCTTTCCGGTCCCCTTCCTGTCCCTGTTTTTCTTCTGCCAGTAATTAGACCGACACGTCACGCTGCAAAATGTTTTAGCCCTTTTGCCTGTAATTTGAATCAAATCCTTACCACAGTTAAGACACCCCATGACTTGTTTTTTTTATTTCACCCAAAGATAAACGTTTATTTGGTAAATCGTAAATTATTCCAGACCTTCGGGCAAATAAAAAATCCCAACATGAAGCAAATTTGTTCTCTTCTGGCTGTCGTCGCCTTGATTTCCTGCGGACACCCCTCCGTTAAATTCATCCCCAATCTGGACAGCGTTCAGGTAGTCTATAAAGACTCCGTTCAGGGGCCATTCCTGTTCACTGGAATCTACCAGACTACCCGCACCTTCCTTCCGGTAGACAGTAGTTCCACGGTGGGGTTCTGGCATACAGACACCCTCTGGGCCATGAAGATCCAAACAGACACCCTAAAGGTCCCAAACGCAATACATTCCTATAGATATCAGCAGGTTAACAAAAAATACGTGCAGATCATAGCCCCTAAATAAGGGGCTTTTTTCATCGTTTCCACCCGTATTTAACTAATACACATTCAAGAGCTTCCCAGTGATGATAAGGCAGCTTTCTCGGATTGGTCATTAAGGATTTTGCCAATGTTCCGTGAGGGATACCGGAAGCATCTTCAATCTTATTGATGCTTAGCTCTTTACGATCTTTTAGCCAGTTTCTCAGTTCTTCGGTTCTGTCGATGTTTTTTTTCATAAATTTATACATTTTAGTCCCCTCATCGGTATCGAGCCGATTGATTAGCGTACTACGCAAGGGAAAAGCTCATTAGTCATTGCAATCCAGTCTCACCAATTAAGGAGTGA
>Ga0207665_10000054_pt1 | contig 73528 bp, 66 predicted proteins | sample LARL112metaG_FD_184351 | JGI IMG/M metagenome (GOLD analysis project Ga0207665, IMG submission 184351) | Corn, switchgrass and miscanthus rhizosphere microbial communities from Kellogg Biological Station, Michigan, USA - LAR L11-2 metaG... | ecosystem: Host-associated > Plants > Roots >... | reverse complement strand
GGAGGTGAGCAGATTTCCTTGGGGGAGGACTGCTCAGCGTGCGTCCCGTGCTCAATCCCCAAGAGCCGGGGCGCTGCGTTGTACACGCAAACATTCATCGGCCTACCATCTCACCCGGCCGTGTCGTCCATCAACCGATCTACGCACCGCCCAGTCCCGTCCCTTTTGCTCTTGTCGCTCAGATCCCTGATGGTGCGTCCCGACGCGGAGGTGACTGTCGTAATCAGGCGTTAACAACAAGCTTGCGCCGGTTGTTCGCCAAAATCCTCGAGAAATCGCAGCGTCGACACTCACACCCCGGTGTGTCCCCAATCACACCATCCCCTTGCGCAACTCCTCCAGCGGATACTTCGTCCCGCGCCAAGTCACCCCATCATTCCGCAAAGTCAGAAACATCGACCGCAGCAGCGTGTACTCAAACAACACCGTGCTCACCGGATGCAATACGAAATAATACGGCGGAATCGACGACCGCAATGACATCCCGAGATAAATCAGAAACATCGATCCCAGCGCGATGGCATAGGGCAAACGCACCCACCCGTGTGCCAGCCACAGGCCAATAAAGGGCCACAGGTTCAGAAAGAACAGCCCGAACGCCGACGCCACCGTCCGCCACCACTGAAACGAGAGCACGGCGAAGAAATTCTTGGTCAGGTTATCGACCACACCCATCGCGCCCTTGGCCCATCGGACCGAAATCAAGTCTTCCCCAAACACATTCCGCTGCCGCAGTCCTGCTTTCTTTATGACCTTCCCCAGCTTCATGTCGTCGAGGACTTCCATGCGCAGCGCCTTGTACGTCCCGACAATCTCATACGCTGTGCGGCGCACCATGTTGAAGGCGCCCACGCCCATGTGATCGTCGGTATTAGGATCGGCCACCCGCCACGGCCGGTGTCCAAACGTGAACAACGTCTGGAAAAAGGCGATCATCATCTTCTCGCCCGGACGCTTCATGATGATGAGTGGAAAAACGACGACGTGATCGGCCTGTTCCGATTCCGCGTAACTCAGCGCGCGCCGCAGCACGTCAGGCTTGAACAGCACGTCAGCGTCGGTGAACAGGAGCCATTCGCCTGTCGCCTGCAGGCCGGCACTCCACATGGCGTGCGTCTTGCCCAGCCAACCCGACGGCAACTCATTCACGTGAACAATCTTCAGGCAGCCGTGCGCCGCCGGGCTCGCCGCCACCTTCTCCATGATTTCGCCGGTGCGATCGGTCGAGCGATCATTGACGGCGATCACTTCGTAGTTCTCGTAGTCGACAGCAAGCAGCCCGCGCAGACACTGCTCAATGTCTTCTTCTTCATTGCAGGCAGGCACGATGATGCTGACGCGAGGAGGAACAGCAGGACGGCGATCCCATTGCGGCTTGGAAATGTCGGCGATGCCGGGCACGCCCAGCGCAGCTTCCACAATGCGCGAAAACCACGCCAGGGCCAGGATCCAGCCACCGATCAACAACGCATAATGCATCCCTAATGGGCTCCTACGGGTTGCGACGAACTCCCCGCACTGACCGGCGGAGCGTACCTCATCCCGTAGAACAGTATGGCAGAGGAAAGTGCGATGGCGATGACCGGTCCCACGAACGCCAACTGCAGCGAATACTTGTCGGACATGTACCCGATGAGGTACGCGGACGGAACGTCGCCGAGCAGATGGAAGATAAAGATGTTGACCGCCAGCGCCATCGCACGCACATGCGGTCCCACTGCGTTGATGACCGCAGCGTTCAGCGGCCCGGTATTGAGCAGCAGCAGGAACTCCGCCGCAAACATTCCGCCGATCATCAGCTTTCCGCTGGCAAAAAGTGCCAGGCACATGGCCGGGATGCCGAGGCCAAGGCTGACCGCCGATACCAGGTAGTGCGCGGCTTTGGTTCGCTTGAGAAGGCGATCGGAAAGCCATCCACCAAGAATCGAAGCCGTCAGTCCGCAAACGATGGTGCTTGCGCCGAACAGAATGCTGGCATCGCGCAAGCTGTAGCTGTGTACCCGGTGCAGAAACGTCGGCATCCAGACTTGCAGGCCGCCGAGCGCGAAGGTCATCATCGCCATACCGAGGGTTGCCGTGAGGAATGCCGGATTGCGGAACAGTCCCTTCAACGAGTCACGCTCGGGCGCCTTATGAAGCGCGTCGTCGAAATTCCCCAGCGGTGGCTCTGGGATGAAGAGCAACAAGAATGCCAGCAACACACCGGGAGCTGCGCCGACATAGAACGGGAACCGCCACCCATATTTCGATCCCAGCACGCCGCCGATGAGATACCCCAACGCACTACCGACCGGAATCGCGAGATAGAAAATCCCCATCACACGCCCACGCATGCGTTCGGGAAACATGTCGGCCACAAAGGTGGGGGAGAGAATTACGAAGCTCGCTTCGCCCACGCCGACCAGCGTGTGTCGCAGCAGGAGTTCGTCGAAATTTCGCGTGACAGCGGTCAGCAGCGTAGCCCCGCTCCAGATCAGGGCCCCGACGATAATCACCGCCTTGCGCGAAAACTTCACCGAAAGCGGCCCCATGAAGGGCGCGGCAATCATGTAGAAAATAAAGAAGACGCTGGTGAGGAATCCGAAGGCCGCGTCGCTGCGATGAAACTCCGCCTTCACCATGTCCTGCACCGCATAAAGCACGTTGCGGTCGATATAGTTCAGCAGGTTCAGCGCAGTCAGCAGCGCCAGCGCAGTTTTGGGGTATAGCTTTTTGTCGGGCACGGGTTTGAGGAATCTAACACGGGGAGTGGCCTCCTCGCTATTGATGGCCTCAACGCCGCTCACCGTGGCTTGGATGGCTCAGTTTTGCGCTGACTTAAGGATTGTTTGGAAAGGCTCGTTACCGGGGTAACGGGCAACCATCAAAACGTCGCGAGGTTTGCATACGCTTCATCGCTATATTGGGTAAGGATTTCGGGACTGCTATGACATCTCTCTTTCCTTCTAGATTTCTTCAACACTTTCCTGTCCTTCAGAGCGAATACATACAGGTCTTGATTGTCATCGTTTGTCCCCTAGTTCTGTTATTGATCGGATTGCTTCTTGATCTGAAGTTTCGTCGACGGACTATCGTTGCCGGCGGAAAAATCAGGTTCCGGGCGAGTCTGGCGATCCGGTGTGCCTGGGCATTCGTTATAGTCATGGCGGTTGCAAATGCCCTATTCTCTGTGCGGACCAAGTACGGCGCGTTCACAGTAATCGGGACTCTCCTCATACTGATGGAACTAGCGCGCACTTTTCCAGGGAATGTAACGATCAGCGATGAAGGAATTGCATGGTCAACGCTTGCTTCACGAGCATTCGTGCAATGGGAAGAAATTCACTGCTTCGTCAGGCAGAAAGATATCGGCTTGACCGGAGAAGAAGAGTACAGGCTTTACGGAACACATGGGCAGAAGCTCGTGTTCAGCCGATTGGTTCGTCCAGACTTCGAAGCGATTGCTGGACAAATCAGACGCCAGCTTCGATTGCATGGGGTTAGACCAGACGGGCCCGAACCTCAATCGATCCTGGATGATATTCACCGATTCTTCGCCATCGCCGGAGCAATTGTCGTAGTTTACAGCTTGTACCTTCGCCGATAGAGAAGAGTGTCGTCTCGCATTGGAGCGATAGCCTTAGCGATTATTTCGCGAGATGGCCTTCTCAGTGTCAACTCTCGGCCACTTGGCAATCACCACCGTCGATATTCCACCCCTCGGCCGGAAATCCCCCTTCACCTCGGCCCACACCGGCTTCGCCCACTTCACCACGTCCTCGAGCACCTGGTTCACGATGTTCTCCTGAAAAATCCCCAGGCTGCGGTAGGTCTGCAGGTATTCCTTCAGTGATTTCAACTCGAGGCACGATTTCTTCGGCATGTAGCGGATCGTGATCGTCCCGAAATCCGGCAGCCCGGTTTTTGGACACACGGACGTAAACTCCGGATCGTCAATCACAATCTCGTATCCGGGAAACTGGTTGGCCCAGGTCTCAATTTCGGGAAATTTCGCGTCAAGTCCGGCTTCGGCGTGTTCCTGCGTGTAACGAGGCTGATTCGGCATGCACGATATTGTAACGGCGCGGCAGCGAACGTCATCAAAATCAAGCAGCTTGGGTCAGCCCGGCGCGGGCTTCGTGCATCTAAATGAATCATTCGACCACGTTTGGATTGCTGTGCCCTGAAACGGGGGCAGGTGGTAAATTGTTGCTTGCAAAACCCTTGTCATGACATTGGGCGCAAAGGAAGATCGGAGCTTTTACGTGCGTCACCGCTGGTTCGTGATCACGGTGGGCGCCATTCTTGCCGTTGTGCTGCTGGCCTCGTTCGCCTCCATGCGCGACGAAATTATCCCGGTGCGCGCCGCCATGGTTGAGCGCGGATCGATCCGCAGCGTCATCTCGACCAACGGCAAAATCGAACCCGCACAGAATTTCGAAGCGCACGCCCCCACCAACACCACCGTACGCCGCCTGCTCGTGAAGGAAGGCGACCACGTCCGGAAGGGCCAGCTCCTGCTTCAGCTCGACGACGCCAGCGTCCGCAGCCAGGCCGCGCACGCGCAGGCCGAACTCAAGGGAGCGCAGGCCGGCGTGCAGAACATCCAGCACGGCGGATCGCAAGAAGAAGTTCTCACCCTGCAAGCACAGATCATCAAGGCGCGCACCGACCGCGACACCGCGCAGCGCAATCTCGATGCCTTCAAGCGTCTGCAGGAAAAAGGCGCCGCCTCGGCCGGCGAAGTGAAAGAAGCCGAGAACGCGCTGCAGCGTGCGCAAGCCGATTTCGACCTGCTCACTCAGAAACAGAAAGAGCGCTATTCGAAGCCCGAAGTCGAGCACGTGACCGCGCAACAGTCCGATGCCCAGGCTGCCTACGAGGCCGCTGAAGACATTCTTCACAAGTCGAACATTACCGCGCCCTTCGACGGCGTCGTGTATGTGCTGCCCGTGAAGCAGGGAGCCTATGTGCAGGCCGGAGACCTTCTGTTGCAAGTGGCCGATCTATCAAAAGTTTTAGTGCGCGCTTACGTGGACGAACCCGACATCGGCCGTCTCGTTCCCGGACAGAAGACCGAAGTGACTTGGGACGCGATGCCCGGCCGCATCTGGGACGGCACCGTGACTAATCTTCCCTCGACAGTAAAACTGCGCGGGACGCGCAACGTGGGTGAGATGGTCAGCCAACTCGACAACCACGACTTCAAGCTGCTGCCCAACACCAACGTGAACGTCACCATCGTGATGGCGCAACACGACGACGCGCTGATCATCCCCCGCGAAGCGCTGCGGCTCGATGATTCCAAGCCCTACGTCTACCAGATTGTCGACGACAGGCTCCACAAGCAGAATGTGGCCGTGGCCACCTCCAATCTCACCAAGGTCGAAGTGAGCCAGGGGCTCACCGACAAAAGCCAGATCGCGCTCAACACCACGGCCGTGAACAAATCCCTGCGCGACGGCATTCCCGTGAAGGTGGTGCAGTAGATCATGAAGTGGGCTACGAAAGTATTCACTCTGGCGGCGCTCGTGTTGCCGGCGATCGCCGCGGCCGCGGATTCTCCAACCGACCTGCTGGCCGCGGGTCGGGTCGACGACGCAATCTTCACATTGAGCGGAAAGCTCAGCTCTTCGCCGAACGACGCTGCCTCGCACAACCTGCTGTGCCGCGCCTACTTCGCGGTCGGGAAGTGGGACAGCGCCATCTCGGAATGCGAGAAGGCCGTGTCTATCGAGCCCAACAACGGCGAGTACCACCTGTGGCTCGGGCGCACCTACGGTGAGAAAGCTGATTCCTCGAATTTTCTGACCGCCGCTGGCCTCGCCAAGAAAGTCCGCACGGAGTTTGAGCGCGCCGTCCAACTTGATCCCGGAAACGTGATGGCCCGCACCGACCTCGCCGAGTTCTATCTGGAAGCGCCGGGCATTGTGGGCGGCGGGCAAGACAAGGCGCGTGCCCAGGCCGATCAGGTTGCCAAGTTGAATCCCGCCAAGGCGCACTGGATTCAGGGCCGCCTCGCGGAAAAGAACAAAGACCTGACCAGCGCCGAAAAGGAGTATCGCGCGGCCATCGACACCAGCCAGGGAGGCGCGAACGCCTGGCTGAACCTCGCGCTCTTCTATCGCAAGAACAACCGCCTGGACGAAATGCAAGACGCGCTGAAAAAAGCCGCAGCCGCCCCGATGGATCAGCCAGAAGTCCTGGTCGATGCCGCATCGACTTTGCTGCGCGCCAACCGCGATCTTCCCTTCGCCACGCAATTGGTACGCCGCTATCTCTCCTCGAGCACGGTCGAGCAGGCTCCTCAATTCAAAGCGCACTACCTGCTCGGCAACATCCTCGAAAAGCAGGGCGACAAGCAAGGCGCCGCCAAGGAATATCAGGCCGCCCTGACTATGGCCAAGGACTTCGGCCGCGCCCGCGAAGCGTTGAATCGAGTGAATCAGTAGGGCAGGGTCAGCAGGCTTTGGGCTTTAGGCGCTGGGCTCTGGCCAGCAGAATCTCGCACATCCCGACTCTGAACCGTTTTCCTTGAGCCTAAAGCCCAATGCCCAGAGCCTCCGCTGGCCACCGACCACTGCCCTGCTATTCTTTTCTTCCAAGGTGACCCAATGACGCCTCGCACTCGTATTGGCCTGCACCCAGGCCTCCTCGTTTCCGGGTTGTGCTTCTTGATAGCCGTGAGCGCGGCAGCCGAACCGCTTCCACTGAAGCGCGCGGTGGAACTTGCGCTCACCCATGCGACCGCAACGGGGATCGCCGCGGCCGATGCACAACACGCGTTCTCTGCCTACCGGGAGAGCCACAACAACTATATCCCGCAACTGGTAGTCGGATCCGGGCTGGGCAAGTCGTGGGGATTTCCGCTCAGCCTGGAAGGTTCCGCGCCGTCCCTCATCAACGTGAACGTACAATCGGCGCTTGTCAATCCGGCCCTTCAGCAGTTCGTGCGTGCGGCAAAAACCGAATGGGTGGCAGCAACGATCCAGAACAAGGATCAGCGGGCCCAGGTGATGCAGGACACCGTGCTGAGTTATGCCGAGCTGAGCAAATGGGAGCAGCGCATTGGTAAATTGCGGGACGAGCAAGCGGCAGCCTCGAAGTTGGAGCAGGCGATGGCGGAACGCGTGAAAGAGGGTGTGGAGAGCCCGCTCGAACAAACCAAGGCACGGCTCGCAGCGGCGCGTGTGCGGCTGCGCGTCGCGGAGGCGCAGGGATCGGTTGATGTCCTTCGGGAACATCTGGCGAAGCTCACCGGACTGAACGCAGTGACCATCGAAACTGTGCAGGATTCCATTCCGGCCATCGCGCCGCTGGCCCAGGACGATGATCCCGTGGACCGGGCTGTGAAGAACAATCCAGCCATTCAAGCCGCCGAGGAACGTGCCCGTGCGCAATACTTACGCGCGCGTGGGGAACATCGAGCGCTGTTACCCAGCGTGGATTTCGCCGCGCAATACGCGCGACTGGCTCAGTACAACAACTACGATCAATTCTTCGCGACCTTCGAGGCCAACAACGCAACAATAGGAGTGGTCATTCGGTTTCCCATCTTCAGTTCCGTGCAGCGCGCCCACGCTCAGGCGGCCGACGCAGAAGCGGTGAAGTCAAAACGCCAAGCCGAAGCCGCAAAGAACCAAGTCTCCGAGGAAACCCTGAAGCAGCAGCGCGCCGTGCGCCAGATGGAAGCTGCTCAGGAAGTGGCGCAGTTAGAGTACGAGGTAGCCCAATCGAATCTGGAGTCCGTACAAACCCGCATGGACGCTGGCACCGCCACTCTCAAAGACCTGGCTGACTCCCGTGGCCAAGTCACCGAGCGCTACATCACGCTGCAGGAGACGACCTTCGAACTGCAGCGCGCCCGTATCGGCCTGCTGCGCTCGACCGGGGAACTGGAAAAATGGATCAACGGAGGCCTCTGAGCGCGTATCTTGCACAAACCTCCAGTGTTAGCTAATTGCTATTGAATAATCTCAGCCGGCGGCTAGCCTTGCGCTCTCAAAACATCCCGCGACCACTTAGCAGAATGCCTGTTAATCGCGCTTGAGGGCCTACGGGCGCTGTTCAGGACCGGGGTGACCTCAGCGTCATCCTGCAGCTCGATCGTCGATCCTGAGGCTCCGTATCGTAAAAGCTAAGCTTTAAGAGAATGAAATTCATTTTCATTTGGCAAAACTCGTGAACACAGAGGACATGGAGCAGAGAATCCAAAGACTCTTTGTATTCTGTAGTTAATTGGCGTACCGCAACTGCCTCCTGCTCAGGGATTTTCGCAAGAACTCGCCTCGGCACATCCGGCGATCCCTTTGCCCCTCTCAATGCATCCAATCACCATTCGACCGAAACCCATTGGGCGTCGCCTAGGCGGTTGATAAAATTACACTTAACCAAAGACTGACCGAATCCGGCGGCGCGCCGACGCTGTGGGGCGAATCCAGGGAAACACCCGTGAGACTGAGAGAGGATGTTAGTATTAACCATCCACACATATGCCTTTGAAAACACTGTTTTTGAATCCACCTTCGTTTGAGAACTTCGACGGTGGGGCCGGATCCCGCTGGCCCGCCACGCGCGAAATCGAGTCTTACTGGTATCCGGTTTGGCTGGCGTACCCGACGGGCATGCTGGAGGGAGCGCGCTTGCTCGATGCGCCACCCCACCACATCTCAGGCGAGGAAACCATTCAGATCGCCAAGGACTACGAATTCCTGGTGCTGTTCACCAGCACGCCGGGCTTCCCTGGCGACATGCGCCTGGCCAAGGCGATCAAAGAGGCGAATCCGAACATCAAGATCTGTTTTGTGGGGCCGCACGTCACGGTGCAGCCGGAAAAGTCGATGCGTGATTGTCCCTCCATCGACTTCGTCGCTCGCAAGGAATTTGACTACACGGTCGTCGAGTTCGCACAGGGCAAGCCGCTGGAAGAAATCGCGGGCATTTCCTATTTGAAAGACGGCCAGATCGTGCACAACCCCGATCGGCCGCAGATCGAGGATCTGGATCGGCTCCCGCACGTCACCAAAATCTACAAGCGCGATCTGGATGTCACGCGCTATAACGTTCCGTTTCTGCTTCATCCCTACGTCTCTCTCTACACGACCCGTGGATGTCCCGCGCAGTGTACGTTCTGCTTGTGGCCGCAGACTTTGAGCGGGCATCCTTGGCGCAAGCGCTCCACCGACGACGTGGCCGCCGAGATGGCAGAAGTCAAACGCATGTGGCCCGACGTGAAGGAATTTTTCTTCGACGACGACACCTTCAACATCCAGAAAGTACGCACGGTCGAACTCTGCGCCAAGCTGAAGCCGCTGGGCTTGACCTGGTCCTGCACCTCGCGCGTCACCACCGACTTCGAGACGCTAAAGGCGATGAAGGAAGCCGGGTGCCGCCTGTTGATTGTCGGTTACGAATCAGGCGATCAGCAGATTCTCAAGAACATCAAGAAGGGCGCGACCGTAGAACGTGCGCGGCAGTTCACCAAGGATTGCCACAAGCTGGGCCTGGTCATCCACGGCGACTTCATCCTCGGACTTCCCGGCGAAACGCGCGACACCATTCGCAACACCATCAACTTCGCCAAGGAACTCGACGTCGAAACGATTCAGGTGTCCGTGGCACACGCTTATCCGGGCACGGAGCTTTACGACCACGTCGTGCAGAACGGCTTCCTGGCGGCCGACACCAAGATGGTCGACGAGGGCGGTCACCAGATGGTGCAGATCCAGTACCCGGACCTGCCCGCCGAATACATCATGGAAATGGTGCATCGCTTCTACGACGAGTACTATTTCCGTCCCAAAGCCGCGTTCCGCATCCTGCGTAAGGCAGCCTTCGATAGTGCTGACCGCAAGCGCCTCTACAAGGAAGCGAAAGCTTTCCTGAAGACGCGCGCCATGCGCAACAAGTGGGTGCGCGAAAAACAAGAGTCGCCCGCAGCAGCCGCACCGGCCAAAGCTTAGGCTGAACCGTGACGTTTCGAAAATATCTGGTGCTGGCGGGAGTTTCGGTGTTTGCCTCCATCGGCGACGCGATGCTTTCCCGCGGCATGAAAGATATGGGCGGAGTTTCGCTTTCCCGCCTGCACACTCTGTTAGCCGCCCTGCGCGATCCCTGGATCGTGGGCGGCATTCTTTTTCTGCTCGCCTTCTTCGCTACCTACATGACGGCTCTCTCCTGGGCCGACCTCACCTACGTTCTGCCGGCGACTTCGCTCGGCTATGTGCTGCTCGCCCTGATTGCAAAATTTGTGTTGCACGAGCAAGTCACCACACTGCGCTGGGTCGGGATTTTCCTGATTGCGGTAGGAGTGAGCGCGGTGGCTAGCGGCCCGGAACTGACCTCGCACGCGCATCCACGCGAGCCGGAACCGGAACTGGCCGCCTTGCAGGAGGAGCGATGAGGCACGCGTACACCTGGGGTGCGATCCTCGTAATCGTGATCGCTTCGGTCACCGGCGACGTGCTGCTGTCGCGCGCCATGAAGCAGGTGGGTGATGTGGACGAACTGCGCAAACGTTCCGGGCTATTTGCAGTGATCGGACGCGTCTTGCAGAATTCTTATTTCCTGCTCGGCATTGGCGCGATGGCGGTTGCGTTCTTCAGCCTGTTGTTCGCGCTCTCCTGGGGAGACGTGAGCCTGGTGGCTCCTGCCTCGGCTTCGCTGACCTTTGTCGGTAATGCAGCCGCGGCGAAATTCTTCCTGCATGAGCGAGTGGATCGCCGGCGGTTGATGGCGGCGGCTCTGGTGGCGTGTGGTGTGGCGTTTCTGGCGGGATGAGTTGTGGGCGAGCTCAAAAGCTTTTAACCGCGAAGTTCGCCAAGGAATCGCGAAGTTCGCGAAGAAAAATCTCTTCTTTGCGTTCTTTGCGGTTCAAGTGTTTTTTCGAGCATCGCGCGAACTAGCCAAGCCGAAACATTTTCGTTATTCTCGTAGCTCTATTCCGGGCCCGAGTTCTTCCCAGCAGGTCACTTCAAATTTGAATTGTGGGGATTGAGATGCGCCGAACGACCGCGGTTCTCTTGCTGGCTATCTGCGCCAGTTTCCTGTCAGCCCCGGCGGCTGCGCAAAGGACGGCCGCCAAGTACGATCAGCAGATCCTGCAGGATGTAGACAAATACATTCAGAGCAAAAAAGAATTTCACACCGTAAAGGTCTCGGTCGAAGACCAGATCGTCACGCTCGAGGGCACCGTCAACCTGTACATCGACCGAGAGAGCCTGGAAAAGAAAGTCAAGAAGATGAAGAACGTGGACGGCATCCGCAACCACGTTCAGATCCAGAGCAATGTGCCTGACGACCAGCTGCGCCAGAGCCTGGCCGACCGCCTGCGCTACGACCGCGTCGGCTACGGGATCGCGTTCAACGCCATTACACTCGACGTGAAGGACGGCGTGGTCACCCTGGGCGGAACGGTCCACGACTATCCCAGCAAAGATTCTGCACTTGGCGTTGCGGCCACCACGCCGGGCGTCAAAGACATCGTGGACAATATCGACGTCGCGCCCACGTCGATATTCGATGACGAACTTCGCGTCAAGCTGTACCGGGCCATTTATGGCGCACCCACCCTGCAGCGCTACGAGATGGACCCGCAGAAGCCGATCCGCATTGTGGTCGAAAATGGCCACGTGACGCTCTACGGCGTGGTCGACAGCGCGATGGACAAGCAGATCGCGGGAACGCAGGCCAGCGGCGTGTCGGGCGTGTTCAGCGTCGACAACCAGCTCATCGCACTGAAGTAAATGAAACGTACAAAGAGTTTTAACGAACCCAATCTGGAGGGAAGCATGACCCGTTTTAAGACAATTTCAAAAGCACTTCTTCTGATGTGTGCCGTTGCGCTGGCAGGTTCGGCGCTCGCGCAGGATGTCGTCCACGCCGTGGCTGGTACCGTCACGCATGTCGACAAGGCCGGAAAGACCATCGCCATCAAAGCCACCGACGGATCGGAGCAAGTCTTCAAGTTCACAGAGCGCACCGCGATCCGCACCAGCGTCGAGGCCGAGAAGGGCGCCAAGACGGGCGCGCTCGATACGTACTTTGCAGGCAAGGAAGGAACCAAGGTAGTGGTGCGCTATATGGGCAAGGGTGTAGACAAGACTGCCACTGTGGTTGAGGACTTCGGCAAAGATTCGCTGAAAGTCGGAAAGGGCACCGTGACGCACGTCGATCGAGCCGCCCGAACCGTGTCAGTCAAGACCGAGGGCGGCGCTGAGGAAACCTACAAGCTGGGCTCGGCTGCTGTGGTGGAGACGGATCACGGCGTGGTGCTCGGCACCCGCTACCTGGCCAAGGAAGGCGACAAGGTAGCCGTCCACTACACGGAGGAAGAGGGAGGAAAAGTCGTGCACTTTTTCCAGAAGCTCTAGGGAACGACGGTGGCCGCGCGCAGCCAAGCTCCCTGCCGCGCATGGCATTCTTGACGCGCATCCGGAAGCGTTCCGGGTGCGCAGTTTTTTTGGAGACGCGTATGTCGTGGAAACCTTTGCTGAGGATCTGTTTGATGTTCGTTGTTGCGGTAGACATGTGGCCAACCGCGTTCGCTGCGGAGCAACCCGCCGCTCCCAGTCGCACGCAGATCAAACTGCTGACTCCATTCGGTCCCGCGGGCCTGAACATTGGCATGGCAGTCACGGAAAAAGTGAACGGCAGCTGCTTTACGCCGTCGAGCGCCTCGGCGAGCCGGCCGGATGCGTGGAGATGTTCCTCGGGCAACGGAATTCTTGACCCGTGCTACCAGAGAATTCTCGGCGACGAGAAACAACTCGCCTGCCCAGTCGGAGGGCCGTGGCCAGCGAATGTGGTGTTGTTGACCCTAACGCAGCCGCTCCCGTCAGAACCGCGCAAGGAGATCAGCCGCGCCGACACCCTGCCCTGGGCGCTCGAACTGGCCAACGGCCAGCGCTGCACGCTGATGACGGGCGCGATGCCTCCGGTCGCGGGCATGCGCATCAACTACGGGTGCCCGGGAGGTTTTCAGGTCGTAGGCGACATCGACCGCAGCGAACCTGTGTGGCGCGTGTTCTTCCAGGGCGAAAAGTCGATCGCGCTCGAGCAGGTGGACATAGCGGTGGCATGGTTCTAATCAACGCGTCATTCCCGGTATAGACGTGGGAGATCCTGTCGCGTACTTTTTCATCTAAGTGTCATGCAGATCGGCGGTGAAGCTGCTGAAATTATCCGGAATCACAATGGGCCCAGCGATTCCCTTCCGAGCCTTGGTCAACCGGCTTGCCCCGGAGCCGGTAACGCGGCTGATGCGGAGTATTTTGCGATGGAAACGAAGCGCACCGTTTCGCCCTTACAACGTCACCAAAACCGTTCTGGGCGAATCTTTTCCATTCTGCATTGGAGATGAAACCGGGGAGACTTGGTACGGACCGCAAAAAGACCCGGTCTACCAGGAACTGGCTTTCATCCGCGATCGCATGCTCGCACCCAGGGACCTGGTATTTGACGTCGGGAGCCACCACGGCCTGCATACGATCTGCATGGCCCTTCACTCGGCTCGCGTAGTAGCCATCGAACCCAATCCTCACAACGTGACCATCCTCCAGAAGAATGTGGTGTTGAATGCCTTGCAGAATGTAGTGCTGCGGCAGGCGGCCGTGGGTGATTCGCAAGGCACGATCGATCTGCTGGAGGACAGCACCGAGGGAGGCGTTTCCTATGAACACGGTACGGATAACCAAGCCACCATCGTCTCGGAGCTGGTTTCTTTAGATCAGATTGCCCACGAATACGGGTTCCCGCAACTTCTCAAGATCGACGTGGAGGGTTTTGAAGATCGCGCTCTGAAGGGAGCCACGCAAATTCTCCAACGCCGGCCCAAGATTGCGATCGAAGTGCACACCGAGTGGGTCTCGCGATACGGGTCATCGGTGGCCGAGGTTATCGCCCTGCTCAATCTAAAAGACTATCGTGTTTGGATCTTGCCCTACACGGCAGAGGAAGTGTTGGCTTGGGACGGGCGCGATTTCAGCGAATATCCGCCCCCGAAGTTCATGCTGTTCCTGATGCCGCTGGTGGCCTCTGAACGGCCTGCTGCATAAGCCAGGGGGCCGGCCTACGCGCTCTCAGCGGCGAATCTCGTTGCTGGTTCGCTGGTCTGGTGGGGTAATGGGCAGAATTCTTATGGGCTTGCCCTCCAATATTTAAGTGGAAAGTTGCCAACTTTAGATGTAGCATCCGCCACGGTTTTAGACCCGGGGTGTGTATGAGACGAGTTCTTTCCCGCTCTTTCCTCTTCGTTTTCTTGATGTCTGCCACGGCATTTGCAGATCACCTCGTCCTAGACCCTAATGGGGGCGCTGGCGGCAACTTCGCCTACTTCACTCACGACAACGGTCACCGGCTCGTACTGAGTGGTGGGACAGACTATTTCTTCTTCGGAAATGTCGGCTACCCCACGGGACTAAGGCTGGGAGGAGGCGGCGCCTTGTTCCTCGACAGCGCAGTCTTTGTGATTGACGGCACGCCGCTCGAGTTTTTTTTCAATCCCGGCACAATCTCGATGACTTCCTTTACGCTGCCCACCGACGGCAGAGATTTCCGGGCGCTGGTTGACATCACATTCTTCGCCAGCGGCTTCAACTTTGATACCGGCCAGACGATCAACGTAGGCGGCGGCGCGCATGGCTCAGTTTCGTTTACCTTTTCCAACGGATTCTATTACCCCAACTCCTTCGTCGAAGCGCCCGAGCCTGCGACGTTGTGCTTGGTTGGAACGGGTTTGATCGGCATTGCCTTCCGTAGGAGAAAGGGACGAACCCGATCCCTGAACAACCGGGATGAAGAGGGCTGATGTCATCCACATCAAACGAGAGCCTCGACACAGTCGAGATGGTCATGGTTTTCGAGGAGGTGTTTGGCGTGGTCTTACCCCTGGACGGCACCCAGCGAGTTACGACCAGGGATGGCACGGTGGATTGGCTGGTCACTCATCTTTCAAATCAGCGGCCCAACCGACAGGCGGCAGCACTACTCAAGCGACTCGCCCAGTCACGGCAAAATCCCGAGCTAGCGCGAGATTTGAACGGGCCCTGGCGAAGGGAACAAGTCTTGGCAATCCTTGGTGAAATCCTGAAGTAATCTCCTTTCCCACTGCAGCTCTTTGAGCTACCATTTCAAAATCCCAGGAATCTGCAACAAGCGTGGCCAACCTGTTTTCAGCGAGTGTCCCCGATGGATTGGGCAATTTACCGGCCGCAAAACCGCTTTGATCCCCGCGCTGAACGCGAAGAATGTGAGCACCTGTACAGGCATCATGCACGAGTGCTGCAAGATCGCCTGACGCGCCGCGGGCACACCGATCGGACGCGCAAGGTCGCGATGGCCGACTGGGAGAAGGTCTATCAAGCAGAAGCGCAGGAGCGGAGAGTCTTGTATCAGGCGAGAGTCCTGAGCTGGGGCAAGGAGAAAAGGTATTACTACGCGCACAAGATCTCTGTTTGAGTCGGTCCGGACCAACCGCTTGTTCTGATCAGCCAGCCGGGATGAAGCGGGTGTCTAATAGACACGTGCGGGGGACGAGTCTTAGTCTCTTAATCCTGCTGGTCACTTCCTGCGTGCCGCCGCAAGGACCACCTGCCGACCAGCGCGAAGCTGCCATCCAACGTGTAAAGACCCTGCTTGTTTCCTCCCTGGATCACGGGCTGCCGAAGATCACCTTGGAGTTCTTCCTGATGTACGAAGGCGAAGGCGCTCCGATCAAATGGGAAGTGAACGACTGCGGCGAAACCCTAGATACAGTGGTGGATCACAAACAAGATTCCGCAACATGCGTGCGGGCTGACGTCGGTCTCAAGGACGGCCGCGCCGCAACCGTCCTGATCTCCATCGGAACGCTCAAAAGAGCGGAGGTGGATGTTCCATCGGTCCATGCTGTCAGCGTGAGCTACCCAGGTGGAACGAAGCACCGCTTGGATCACTTGAGCGATTTACCCGTGGAATTGCATCGTCCACTACCCAGAGGGCCCAAGGATATGCCGAGAGGCGTCAGCGCCTGAGGGACGCGGTCGGACCTGTGGGCGCAAAAACAAATAGTTGAGTTTGCCACTCTCCGACGACAACAGTGTACGTCCTTAATCCCCCTTGTCGTCTTTCAGCTTTTTCGCAAGATCCACAATCTCTTTTTCTCGCGTCGCGTTCACGATTCCCTTGGAATCGTCATAGAGGCTTTGGTGCAAGAGATTCAGAAGCCGGGCCTTGAGTTTTGCTCGTTTCACGAAAGGTTGCGGCACCGAGACCCGCTCCGGCTGCTTGTCTTGTGACGAACAGGTCAGAGTGCTCCCGAGGAACGAAGCCTTGAAATCAGGGTGTGAATCTGCCGGTGCTTGTCCCATTGCTTGTACGCTACAAACAGCAGCAGCAAGGGCAGAGGCAACAATGGTAATGATAGTTTTTGCCACATCCCTACCTCCCTTCGGCCGAAGGGCATTGCGGACGCCCGCCGATTGGTGAATCAAAGATGGTGGCGTTGATGGCATGGTTTGCTGATTACAGCAATCCAGCTTCTGTACTAGGGCTTTGTCGGTAGTCGTTTTAAGGCTTCACCCCCCAACATACGAGCAAAATATAAACACCCACTGCATCCGCCTTGCGCGAAATCTCCGAATACGCTTTGATAAACGCATGACCATTACCCGCCGCTACTTGCTGTGGTTCCTCCTCGTCTCGCTGGTCACTGTCACCGCAGCCAATGACGCCCCAAAGGGCAAATATCTTGTCTTTGTCGGCACTTACACCGAGAAGCAGCAAAGCAAGGGCGTTTACGCCTACCGCTTCGATCCGGCATCCGCGGAACTGACTCCTCTGGGCCTGGCGGCGGAAACCACCAACCCCTCATTCCTGGCGATCGATCCGACCCGCCACTTCCTGTATGCGGTGAATGAAATCCAAAAATACAAAGACGCCAGCAGCGGAGGGGTAAGTGCCTTTGCCGTCGCTTCTGAAAAAGGATCCGGCCCAACCGGCAAACTTCAGCTCCTGAATGAAGTCGCATCGCGCGGAGCTGACCCCTGCTACATCGCCTTCGACAAGACGGGAAAATACGCGTTGGTGGCCAATTACACCGGAGGAAGCATCGCGGTGTTTCCGGTGCAGCCCGACGGCCACGTCGGCGAAGCCTCAGCTTTCGTTCAACATGTGGGGTCGAGCATCAACCGCGAGCGCCAGGAAGGCCCGCACGCGCACTGGATCGAGACCACGCCCGACAATCGTTTTGCCATCGCAGTGGATCTTGGTCTGGATGAGCTGCTGGTCTATCGATTCGATGCAAAGAAAGGATCGCTCACCCCGAAGAATCCTCCGTATGCGAAACTCGATTCAGGCGCCGGTCCGCGACATCTCGCCTTCTCCCCCGGTGGCAAGTTCGCTTATGTGGTGAATGAATTACAGTCCACGATCACTGCATTTGCATACGATGCCAGGAACGGCGAGCTGCGCAAGCTCAAGACCGTCTCCACTCTTCCCAAGGACTTCACCGGGGCCAACGACACCGCAGAAATCGAGGTGCACCCCAGCGGCAAATTCCTATTCGCCTCCAATCGCGGACACGACACGATTGCCCTGTTCTCCATCGACAGCAAGACCGGCGCTCTCACTCTAGTAGATCACTTCCCCACCCAGGGCAAGACCCCGCGCAATTTCGAGATCGACCCCAGCGGAAACTTCCTGTTTGTAGCCAATCAGGAGACGAACAACATCGTGGTGTTTCAGATCACCCCCAGCACTGGCCGGTTGACCGCAAAGAAACAGACAGTCGAAGTCCCCGCACCCGTGTGCCTGAAGTTCATGGCCGTGGAATAGGAAGGAGGAAGGGCCTCGTGAAATGCAAAGGTGTTTTCGAAGCCGTACCCATGGCAGGTACATCAGGAAATGACCTCTGCGTCAGCTGCTAGTTGACGCTGGTCTCGAAATCGGTGCAGTAAAACTGCAACGTAAAATCTTGCTCCCGGTTGGACACGCGGTAGCGCAGCCCCTCCATTTGAGCATCAGCGACTGACGAGATGTTCAGGCTGCACACGCTTCCGGGATGGAGTTCTCCGAAACGAAGTTGACGCAATCCTGAAAATGTCAAAATCACAGTGTGATCACCCGCCGCCAGAAGTTGGAGACAAAGGGATTGGTGGGCCCCGCCAACTTGCGGAACCGTCTGCTGAATCGACAATGCTGTCACCGGCAAGCTACCTAATCCGAGTGCCTGATACTTCTCAATTTTTCCGTCGGATTTGCTTACCGAGCCTGGAGCCACTTTTTCCCGCCCCCGCTTGGCTTGCGATCGACCGTCATGGTCACGAAGGCTGGTTAGGAAGCCGAGTACGGCGTCGCCCGCGAGGGCTTCCAGCACTCCAGTTGGCTGGGATGCTAACTTATGCTTCACATCGTCCAAAATGTCGTCGGGTATGTCGAGTATCAATCGCATGACACTCTAGAGTAGCCGACATTGTTATGGAATCACTATCCTCGACCGTCGGAAACTTTTGATCAAACTCATTTCCGTGCTATTGCCGAAAAGCCTCCAAGCGTACCGGCTCGGTTGGGATCGTCTTGAACGACGGGCCGGAAAGAAGATGTTGCTGGTCGTCAACGGTCCTCTCCCATGCGGCAAAACTCACGCTGAGCGAAGCCATCGCGGAATGAATCGTCCGCGCAATCGAGATGGCGCTCATGGTCGCCTGGATCGAACCAATTGGGTTTAGATTAGTGGCGATATTCAGGCTGTCATTGGCTATGTTGACCCCCATCTTGAACTTCTCACCGCCCGTCATATTTTCAGCGCCCAGCTTGGAGTCTTCCAAACCGGGGTAACGAATAAAGAGACGTGTGTAGTTATTTGCGAAGCGCCGTGCTTGTGGACCTTGAACCGGCGTGTACGACGGCAGATAAATTGGCGATAGCGCGAATTGCTGCTTGGCAAGCTTGATCCCCAGCAGTCCGCTGTGGGTTTCGACTTTCTTGATGTCGCTCAAGCTCACGTCAAATGAATCGAATTCCTGGCGCTTGTCCCCAGGCGCGAGAGTCATATCGCCTAGCCCATCCTCACCGGCCGCTTTGCTGGGCGGAGCCGGAGCGCCTTTTTTGTCGTAGGAAGAAAGCAAGATAAAACGTACCCGATCACGGCTCAACTCGACCTTTACGGCTTCATCCGATTTGCGTCCGCGCATTTCTGCGTAGAAACCTACGGGCAATCCCTGGCTCGCAACCGCGTCGAAATTCTTGACGGCTGCCCGGCCGTCGTTCGCCTGGAGGAAGACCAGACCCATCAGTTCGTTGGCCTCCGCACCCAACGGGAATAACGCCAAAGCGACTTGCAGGTGCTCAGCTGCACGGGCCAGTTGCTGCTGCGCATAAGGGTAAGGAACGGCAAAGCCGCCCACCAGGCTCCCTTTCTGTTGTTTCTTGTTCTTGACCCGCGCGCGACGCACGCGCATGGCACTGCGGTTGTTGTCCAGGTTAAAACTCAAATTCATCCCACGGTTGAACAGATCGGACAGAATATCCTCCGCGCCTCCGACTTCGTCGTCGTACTTCGACCTCTTTTCGTCAAGCGTGGTCAGGTGCAGGTCGGTCTCGGACTTGGCAGCGTCATCCGTGCTCAGTTGCTTGTAATGAGAGAAGTTGTCGCGTGCCTGGGCGAGGTCTCCCATCGCTTCGTAGAGGAGTCCGAGCCTCCAGTATGTCAGCGGGAAATCGGGGGCCAGTTCTTTCGCTTTAGTCAAGGCTGCCAGTGCGCGATCATATCTCCGTTCCGCCAGGTAGCCGTACGCCGATCCGTAGAGCCGCCGAATCTCGCTTCCCTTCTGTTCCGGAACGGCCCGCAATGACTGCAATTCCGCGATCCTCGCCTGGACCGCATCGGTGTCGAGCGCCTGCGGTGACAGTTCCAGATACTTCTGCAAGAGCCGGATCGCTTCCGTCGGACGTCCGTTGATCTCGGCACAATTGGCGCGATCGTACGCGGCGGACGCGCTTGCAGCCGCGCTCCCGGTAATCTGCTCCAACGCCGAGCACATGCTTGACCTGTGGGTCACGGCTGAGTGGCTGGCGCGTGGCGCGGGCGTGCTACCCGCGGGCGACTTTTGCGAGACTAATTGGGGAGCTGGCGGATCAGCGCTGGAAAACGAGGTTTCTTCATCGGCGCCTTGATCATCCTCCAGAGAAGCCTCGAAGCCCACGCTTTGCGCCAGACGATTGAACTCGGCGATCTTTCTCTTTTCGTCTTCGGTGGTGGCCGTGCCGTTCTCACCGGTGGTCAGCAACGTAAGCAACTCTCCTAACTTCAATTTTTGTTTGGGATCAGGCGTGTCGGTGATCGCCTTATCGAGGCTTTCCAACGCCTTATTGCGATCTCCGAGTTGGTAGTAGCAGAGCGCCAGGTTCGAGGAAAGCACCGCTTCAAAGCTTCCCAGCTTCGTGCTCTCTTCCAGGGCTGCGACGGCTTCTTTATATTTGCGCGCCTCGTACAGTTTGCGCGATTGGCTCAAAGCGTCCTTTACCCGCTTGTGAATTTCGTCGTCCAGGCGCTTGATAGCTTCGGAGGCGTCTTTCATTTCGATCATGGCCTGCGACTCGGCGTATTTGATGCGCGCCTCTGCCAGCTGGCCCGAATTCTCGAGCGACTTCGCCTCTGCAATGACCGCCTTGGCCTGGGATTCGAGTTCCTTTTTCTGAGTTTTTTCCAGGTTCTCGGCGCGCAAGCCGCAAGAGAGCGCAAAAATCAAAACGGTAAGTCTTCCCATCCGCATAGAGTCCTCTCAGTTAGAACCAGACCGTGCCAAGTCCCATCTCACGGTGTAAACATATTTCCCGTTATGCATGTTGCCGATGCCGTCTTTTGCGTCGTACATCTCTCCATGCAATTGGTTGGTGTCGGTTAACTTCCCACCCATTTCTCCTGGAAAACAACCGCCTGCGCCCATAGGCTGATCGGACTCTGTGCAGCCGTGATTGGGTATGCAGGTTGAGCTGTGCAGCTTTCCCGTCGGTGGACTTGGAGCGGTGCCCACGGTGATCGAATATGTCCCGCTCGCTTTATTGAGGGTGACGTTCACCGTGGCCTTCGATTCTTCCGAGGCGGTTCCTTCCATGCTACGGCTGCCGTCATCGACAAAGTTAGGGTGTCTGGGATCGGCGTAGTTAGCGACTGGACGCCTGTTGCTCGCAACATTCTTGATCTGGTGAAACCCGGAACCGGTTCCGATGCCGTCTTTCACAGTGACGATGAACCGGCTTACATTGGAATTGGACCAACTCCCAACCTCACTGCTACCGGCATCCCCCGTGTGCGACACTGCGCAGCTAATCTGGCCGCTCCAGCCGGTGCCAAGACCTGTGTGCCACTCACCAATTGCCGCTCCGGCAGGGGAGGTCGCGCCGACGACAAAGCCTGGGTCTTTGATCTTCCGATTGGGTGTGGTGTAAATAAACTCCATTGGTGGTCCCACAACCGAATAGCCCGAAGATGGGGAGACAGAGCCTATGTTTGAGTTGCCTCCCACTTCTGTGTAGGTATGCGCGTTGAAGTAGTGCGCCTTCACCCGCTCTCCTGCCTTGGTTTTCACAACCGCCTTAACCTTTGTTTCGGTTCCAAGCGGTGGCTGCACAGTATTACTGGGAGGATCGAACGCGACATCGACGCAAAGTCCCTGCCTCGTGTTACCTCCAGGACCACTCTCTCCTCCGTACCACTTTATCTGCGCGATCGAATAGTAGACGCCGGCCCAATAGGAAAGCATCAGGCCTGTCCCGGCAGCTTCTGCATAATGACCCTTGGTAGGATCGCCTCCTGAAGAGGTCCCGAGATCTGGAGGGGCCATTGCCTTGGGAGAAACCATGATTGGCATTGTGATGTGCTGCTGGATATTGGTTGGCGCTATATTGGTAAGCGCGCCGTTGCTTGCGCGAGTTCGACCCGACGAAACATAGCTATAGTCAATCTCCGCGTTGACCGGCCCCTCCAACAACGCGTTATCGCCAACCTGGCCTTTGTACTTGGCCTTGACGTTCAGTTCTATATGAAGTGTGTCGGTTTGGGTGGCCTGCGCATTGGTGTAATCGACAAAGAAATTGAATATGCCCGTCCCTTCGACCTTCCCATCGGCGTCCGGACAGGTTTGCACTTGATTGCCCAAGGTAAAGTGCGAAACGATTCTTTTGCCGGCGGTCGCGGGCGTCTTTCCGGTGGCAGTCTGGGTGGAGCTGTCGGTCCGGCCCTCATATCCTGAAGGGGCCGGTTGGCCGGTGTCGTTTGGCGGGCTGAAGTCCCACGCAGGGTCACCCCGCACTGGAATTTGAACTGGCGACTGCCCCCAGCTTCGGAGTGCAAACAGAGCGAAACCAAGAAAAACGAGTGCAAATCTCGTCGCGCAGCGCAGCGCATTCTGTCTTAACTCATGAGATGACGGCCGATTTGACATGCTCAGTGGGCTCCGGGTTGCGAACTGGAGATCTCGTACCGACAGGGCAGTCCTGTACCTCCGGTCTCGCCCGCTATTGAGATATGCGAAAACGGGAAGGAAATTCCCTCACATCCCTATCAAAATTTGTACGACGGTGCAGGCTGGGGGGTCTGACGGTCGAAGTAGGGATATTTGTGTCGGCGCTGTGGCGTATTCGGGGATTGTTTCCGCGCTATCTCAAGCGTTCGTGGCCCACGCTTAAGCTCCGGCGGCGCGGCGAATTGTTATCCGAACAATCGCATGAATCCCTGGGCGGGCAAATCGGGCACGAGAAAGTTGGCATCCCGCAAGCCCGCAACCTTCGCCAGCGACTGCGCTGCCAGGTATCCGCTGCGCACCGCGCCTTCCATGGTTGCGGGCCAGCCGGTGGCGGTCCAGTCGCCGGCGAGGAATACGCGCGGCCATACGGTCTCGGGACGCGGCCTGTCCGCTTCAATGCCCGGACGTGGGGAGTAGGTGGCGTGCATTTCCTTGATGACCGTCGCCTTCAGCAGATTCGCCTCGCGGGCCGCCGGGAAGAATTCGCGGAACTCGCTTAGCGCCAGGTCGACGATTTCCTGGCGAGATTTGTCGACCAGTGAATTCGATGCACTGACTACCAACTCAACGTAGCTCCCGTGGCCGTTGTTGTCGCGCTTTTGCAGCTTCGATTTGTGGAACATCCACTGGATGGTGCGGTCGAGCAGCACGGCGTGTTCGAGATCAGAAACGTTGCGATCGAACCACAGATGAATGCCGGTGATCGGCGAAGTCTCGAAGCGGCCGAGCGTGTTGCGCAGAGGCTCCGAGGCTGAGGAGTTGGGCAGAATTTTCCCCAGCACGTCGAACGGTACGGCGAACACCGCAAAATCAAACTTCTGTTCCCTGCCACCGACATTCAGCATCACGTGCGACAGTTCTGCGCGAAACGAATCTACCGAAGCGCGAAACTCCACGCTCCCCTCTCGGGTGCGAATGTAGTCGCCCGCTGCGTTATACAACTGCGTCAGCGGAACGGCGGGCACGCCCATGCGTCCGGCACCGGCCGACTTGAGAAACGACTCACGCATCACCTGCGCGGCGTAGGGCACCGAAACGCGGTCCACTTCTTCATTCAACGCGCTGACCAGAACCGGCTTCCAGAAGCGCTCGATGGCGCCTTCGGTCTGTCCGTGCCGGTGCAGCCAGGTCAGGAAGGACTCTCCGTTGTCGCGTGGGGTCATGGGCGCCAGTGCCATCATGGCGCGCGCGATGGCAACCTTGTCGGACAAGCGGAGACACTCGGCGCGCAGGAATGCGGGCGTGGTGTGCAGCGGCGCCGGCAAGTTCGATGGCCCGATCTCCGAGGCGCGGCCTCCCGGCTCAAGAAACGTCAGGCGGTCGAACCAACGTATGCTGCCCTCGACACCGGTGCGTTGGTAGAAGTCGATAAGGTTCGTGCAGCAGCCAAGGAGCACGTGCTGGCAGTTATCGATAACTTCGCCGGTGCCGGGATGCTCATACGACGATGCGCGGCCGCCCAGGAATGGTCGGCGTTCAAACAGGCTCACGCGGAATCCCGCTGAAGAAAGGGCGCAGCCTGCGGCGAGTCCGGCGAGTCCGCCGCCTACGACGGCGACGCAGGGAGGTTGTGTCCAGGGAGTGGGCATCACGTCAACCGCTTCAGGAATCCCTTCCCAAGGACGGAGACCTTTTCGAAGGTGGTGAGTCGAATCTTGCCCGCGTACACGTCGTACTGCTTCTGCGCGATCTTTTCGAGCAGTCGCTGATAAATGGTCACCAGCACCCACAGGGCAGGTTGGCTGTCTTCATTCACGAGCGGAATCAACTCGTGTCCCGATTTGTAGAAATCGCGTGCGCGATCCGCTTCCATGGTGAGCAGCGAGCGCAGGCGGCCACGGTCGGGAGAGCTTTTCAACTCGTCGGGCGTAAGCTCGAAGCGCTGCAGGTCTTCAAGCGGCAGATAGACGCGGCCCATCTGCGCGTCTTCTTTCACGTCGCGAATGATGTTGGTGAGCTGGAAGGCGATCCCGCAGCGCTCGGCGAGATGCTCAGCGTTAGGATCGCGATATCCAAAAATCTTGATGCACACCAGGCCGACCACCGACGCAACGTGGTAGCAGTAGAGATAAAGATCCTTGAAGGTGCGGTACTGGATGACGAGTTCCTGCTCGGACCCAGCCGCCTGTTCGGTTGGTTCCTCGCCCTCAGGAACATCCATCAGCGTGCCGAAGGCCAGCTGATCGAGCAACTCAGCAGGAATCTGGTAGCGGCGCTGCGTGTCAGTAAGGGCGAGCAGGATGGCGTCGTCAGTGGGTTCGCCGGCTTGCGCGCGATGGAACGAGTCGAGCCAGGCTTCGAGCTTGGCGCGCCGTTCACGCAGCGGGAGGGTCGCGTCGTCGGAAAGATCATCGCAGCGCCGCATGTAGGCATAGATCGCGCACAGCGCGTTACGCTTGGGATGCGGCAGCACCAGGAAGGCGTAGTAGAAGTTACGCGCGTTGGTGCGCGCGATGCCGCTGCACACCGAGTACGCCATCGCCAGCTGCGAATGGGTGGGCGTGAACTGCGACTGGGCCTGTTGCACGGCGGTGCTCATAACAGCTTCCCCAGCGCCGCACGGGCGACCAGCGCGAGCTTGCGAGGCTTGGAGATGGAAGGCCGCTTGCCAAGCACGGCGAAGCCCTGCTTCTCGATGGCGTTCAGGATTTCAAGGCCCCCGCGACTGAAGAGATCCAGGTCGATGGCCAGCTCTTTGTTCACCTTTCCGACCAGAGGCTGACCTTGCCGGAACCAGTCGCGCGCCCGCTCCACTTCAAACCGCATCATGTCGCAGAAGGCCGGTGTGTTGCGGTTGTTCGCCAGATCGTCTTCCGCTACGCCAAACTTGCGCAGGCTCTCGAGCGGCAGGTAAATGCGGTCCTTGGCGTAGTCGATGGACACGTCCTGCCAGAAATTTGCGAGCTGTAGCGCCGTGCACGTGAAGTCGGAAAGCTTCTGCCGCTCCGCATCGCGGTATCCGCAAAGGTAGAGCACCAGATGTCCGACCGGATTGGCCGAGTTCAGGCAGTAGCCGAGCAAGTCGTTGAACTTCTCGTAGCGCGTGATGGTCTGATCCTGGCGGAAGGCTGTCAGCAAATCGGAGAACTCGTGCTGCGGAACATCGAATTGGCGCACGGTATCTGCCAGCGCGACGAACACGGGATGGCGCGGCTTCCCCGCATAACATGCCGCCAGTTCGATCTGCCATTGGTCGAGCAGCAATAGCGACGCGGCCGGATCGCCGACCTCATCGCCCAGGTCATCCGAAATCCGGCAATAGGCGTAGACGTTGTAGAAATGCTGGCGCAGGCGTTCCGGAAGAAACCATGTTGCCACCGAGAAGTTCTCATAGTGCGAGCGCGCCAGCCGCTGGCAGTAGGCCTGTGCTTCAGCGAGCGACGGCGCCGTCGCCGGAATGGCGTACTCGGGCGGAAGCTTGCTCCAGCCGGCCAGCGGGGTAGACGCGGGCACAGGCCGGGATTCGCTGGTGGCGATGAAAGTCATAGCGAGTCTTTATCCCGGTCGATCTTCTGCGCTCAGTGTCCTGGAATGATGGCGGTTTTGATGTCGCCGTTGCGGTTGAGCATGTGCCGCAGCACGTCATGCAGGCGCGACAGTGGCGCTTCGCCGGTAATGTAATCGGTGCCGCGGACTTTCTTTTCCGCGATGAGCGCAAAAGCGCGGCGCACCGTTTCGGGGGTGTGATGGAACGTAGCCTTCAATGAGATCTCGGAGTAATGCAGCCGGTTGGTATCAAGCTGCACCTTGCTGCCGCTGGCGCATCCGCCAAAGAAATTCACGGTGCCGCCCTTGCGTACCATCTGCACGGCCCACTCCCACGCTTCAGGGCGGCCGACAGCTTCCACCACCACGTCCGCGCCGCGCTTCTCGCGGGTCAATTCGCGGACCGCTTCGATGGGATCTTTCACTTGGGTGATCTGCACGACTTCGTGCGCGCCCTTGCGCTTGGCGAGTGTTACCTGCGAGTCGCGCTTCACGACGGCAATCACGTTGCAGCCGATCGCCTTCGCGACCTGCACGAACATCAGGCCGATGGGTCCGCCGCCGATCACGGCCACAGTATCGCCGATTTCAACCCGCGTCTCGTGCAATCCGCGCAGAACGCAGGCCAACGGCTCAGTCATCGCCGCGTCTTCGAACGAAACGTCCTGCGGAATCGCCAGCATGTTGCTCTCGACGATCCGCCGCGGCACGCGAATGTATTCAGCGTAAGCGCCATTATTGAAGAGCAGATCCTCGCAAAGATTTTCCTGATGCTTGGAACAGAAGAAGCACATGCCGCAGGGCGCGGAGTTCAGCGCGACCACGCGCATGCCTTTCTTGAAGCCCCGGACGCCCGGGCCGACTTCTTCCACCACTCCGGCCAACTCGTGCCCGAACAGGGCCGGCGGCACAATCATGCGGGCGTGGTAGCCCCGCTGGTACACCTTCAGATCGGTCCCGCAGGTCAGCGCGACCTGCACCTTGATCAGGACTTCGCCTTCCCCAACGCGCGGGATCGGCACCTGCTCGATCTTGATGTCTTCCTTGCCGTACAGGACGGCAGCCGTCATTTTTCCGTTCACTTCAAGTGTCCTTCCCAAGCGCTGCCCGGTTGAATCACGACTTTCATTGAGTCCGGTTGAGGATGGGCAGCCAGTTCCAGTGCTTCGAGTCCGCGGGACAACGGAAACCGATGGCTGATGAGACGCTCCAGTTCCATTTCCCGTCCCATAACGAATTGCACCGATTCCTCCTGCAGTTCCACCGAAGCGCTGTACGACCCGAGCAAGGCCTTCTCGTCCACACAAATGGCCGCCGGATCTACCACCGCTTCGCCGTGCACCGTCTGAGCAAACAGCAACACCCGGCCGCCTGGACGCGTCGCATCCATGGCAGGCCGGATCAGGCCGTTGCCGCCCACCGCCAAAATCACGGCGTCGGCACCGCGGCCTTCCGTTAACTCGCGCACCCGCTGGGTCACGTCCGCGCGCGAGGCATCTATGGTCAGGCCTAAACCGAAACTTTCAGATATTGTAAGCCTCTGGGAATACAAATCGGAAGTAATTACCCGTACCCCGGTTCGCCTCGCCAACACGCTCAGAATGAGACCGATCGGGCCCTGTCCGATAACTAGCACAGTTTCGTCCGGTACCAGACGCAGGCTGAGCACGCCCTTCATGCAGGTATTCACGGGCTCGACGAAGCAGGCTTGCTCGAACGAGACACCGTCCGGAATGCGCACGGTGCCGTGCTCGACGATCCAGTCCATTACCCGGACGTACTCGGCAAATCCACCACCGCTCGGATCAAAGCCGGCCGTGCATCCGACCTTCTTGTACGTTTCGCACTGCGCGAAGGTGTGGTGCCGGCAGTAGTAGCAGTTCTGGCAGGGAATGTGGTGGAAGACCATCACGGGGTCGCCCGGCTGATACTTCGTGACGCCCTCGCCGAGGGCGGCGACCACGCCCGAGGTTTCGTGTCCGAAAATGCGCGGCGCGGAATGGGATCCCGTCGAGATTTTCTTTAGGTCGGTGCCGCAGATGCCGCAGGTGTGCACGCGTATCAGAAGCTCGCCAGTGCCAATCGCAGGGACGGGCACGGTCTCCATGCGAACGTCATTTTTGCCGCGATACACGGCGGCCAGCATGGTCGATGGAATCGCCTGCTGCCGTTCTTCTACCGCGATTTGTCCGGCGATCGACATTACGAGGGCGCCTTCTCCTGTTTGGTGCGGATTTCGCTATGCGGCATTGTATTGGTGAAACGGATGTCGAGGGTCAGGTGATCGAGATACGGCTGGCCGGGCGCGATGAAGTGCGAATCCGTCACCCGGAACACGCAGTAAAAATTGTCGACCTTTACGACTCGCTCGGTGTTCAGCCCAATCTTGGCAAATTTGCCCGGATCGAGCCACCCGATCTGCGTGTGGTCTTCGCTGGGATCCGGCGAGCCCAGGAAAACGTCGGGATAAATCTTATGGTGCAGGTCAGCGAGCTTCACCTGCCAGCCTGTGATGCGATCGTCGCCCACGGCGGCGCGCTGCGGGACGCACGCAAAGGTATATCGATCCTTGCCGTTCTGATCCTTCACGCGAATGTCGCAGGTTGCGTTGCGAGGATCCAGATCCACCTGCAACGACTGCTCAGTGATGCGGGTCGGCCCTTTGCGGAAGCTCTCGAAGTAGGCAAAGGTGGCTTCGGTTTGCGCAAGGGCGGCGCACGTGATCGCCACGGCCGCGGCGACTGCGAATTGGCGACGAATGATCATGAACTGACTTTTTCCGGTGCCGGTACTGCGTACTGCGCTTGCAACATCGCGCTCAACGCCCGCGCCGCCTTTGCGCTGTTCTGCGCCAGACGCAAAACGTCAGGCCAGATGAACGGCCGACTGGCCGCATAGAGCGCGAAGCTTCGCGCGCGAAAACTACCATCCGCGGCGATGAAGCGATCCATAGGCGGCATGGCGAATCCAACTTCATCGGAGATTGCCTTGACTGCAGCGAAGCGCAGACCGCGCGCCTCGGCGCCCTTGGCCACGGCCGCGGCTTCCATGTCCACCGCCTGCGCGCCGTAGGACTTCGCCAGCTTCACCTTCTGCTCGGCGCCGGCCACAGCCGATGAACTGACCAGAACGCCCGTCCCCGATCCCGTGTCGGTGCGGCTTCCGTCTCTTGCGTCCACCACGTAACGCGGCTGAAGCAAATCACCGACTCGCAACTGCTCGTCAAGCGCTCCGGCGAACCCTACCGACAGAACCACCGATGGCCGGTACAGCGCGACGATCGCCTCGGTCGCCCGACGTGCCGCTTCAAATCCCATGCCACCGCATACAACGACTGCATTGTCCGACTCGAAAAATCGAAACTCTCTATCGCCGTATTGCTGATCGGCGACGCGCCAGTGACGGACCAGCGGTGAGACTTCGCGTTCGAGCGCGGCGACGACGGCAACTTCAGGCATATCCCCTTGCCCGGAACCACGAGACGGCACGGCGTAGTGCGCCATCGACCGGCACTGTCTCCCAACCCAGTTCGCGCTCCGCCTTCGCCGAGGAGACGAACATTTTCTTTCTCCCCATGCGGACCGCGTCGATGGTCGCTCGCGGCTCGCGCCCGCGAATCCACCCCGTGAAGACTTCATCGACCACGCCGGTGGCCAATGCCATCGCGTATGGCACTTTTACTTTGGGCGAAGGCAGCCCGGTAATCGCGGCGAGCTTGTCGAGAATCTGCTTCAGCGTAAGATTCTCGCCGCCCAGCACGTACCGCTGACCACTTCTTCCCTTCTCCAGCGCCAAAACATGCCCGCGCGCGCACTCCGTGGCATCGACCAGGTTCAGGCCGGTGTCAACGTACGCGGGAAACTTCTTTTTCAAAAAATCCACCACGATGCGGCCCGAAGGCGTCGGCTTGATGTCCATCTCGCCGACCGGCGTGGATGGATTGACGACCACCACGTGCTGGCCTGCGCCACCCGCTTCCATCGCGATCTGCTCGGCCATGAACTTCGACCGCTTGTAGTGGCCGATCATGTCGTCCAGGGCCACCGGCGAGTCCTCATCCGCGACCGTACCGTTCGTGCTGAAGCCCATGGTCGCCACGCTCGACGTATAAACCACGCGCCGGACGCCGTTCTTGCGAGCCGCTTCCAGCAGAGCGCGTGTGCCTTCAACGTTCGAGCGATACATCTGCTCCGGATCCCGCACCCACAGCCGGTAATCCGCAGCCACATGAAACACTGTGTCGCAGCCGGCAATTGCTTTTTCCAGTGATGCCGCGGAACGCAAGTCGCCGGTCACGCGATCGGCCTTCAGGCCTTCGATATTCCGCAGATCGCTGGTAGAGCGCACCAGCAACCGCAACTCCGCTCCCTGCTCTGCCAGAACCCGCGCGACATGAGCACCCAAGAATCCGGTCGCGCCTGTGACGAATGCCTTCAAGGGCAGTCACCAGTCGCTAGTCGCCCGTCGTCAGCTGAAGAATTCCAATGGTCAATCATTTTTGAACGCACAACTGCGCGTCATCCATCGCGGGATGACGCGTTTGCAGTTCCAGATCTCAGTGACCGTTTCGAAAGGAACCAACCGGTTCTCCCGCCACTATCTTCGCGTACGTCGTCAACGCGAGCAGCGGGAAGTATTGCCGGTACATGTGATACTTCAGGTAGAACACGCGCGGGAAACCGGTTCCCGTGTACTGCGGCTCGTCCCACGAACCGTCCTTCAGTTGCGTGCGCAGAAGGTAGGCGATACCGCGCGCCACCGAATCGCTGCGCATGTCGTTGGCCGCCATCAGGCCGAGAACTGCCCAGGCGGTTTGCGAGGCGGTACTTGGGCCGATGCCCTTCTTGTTCGCATCATCATACGATTCGCAGCTCTCGCCCCAGCCGCCGTCGGGATTCTGCACCATGCGCAGCCATTCCGCGGCCTGTTGCACGTAGGGCTCGTGATGATCGACACCGACGGCTTCCAGCCCGCGCAGCACCAGCATCGTCCCGTAAATGTAGTTCACACCCCAGCGGCCGAACCACGCTCCGTCGGATTCCTGTTCCTTGCGGATGAAATCGATCGCTTTCTTCACGGCCTTGTGGTTCTTGTCGTAGCCGTAGCTGGCGAGCATTTCGAGGATGCGTCCCGTGATATCCACCGTCGCGGGATCGAGCATGGCGTTGTGATCGGCAAACGGAACGTACTGGAACACCATGCGGTCATTGTCCTTGTCGAACGACGCCCAGCCGCCGTTGCGGCATTGCATGGAGAGGATCCAGTCAATAGCCCGCTGCACCGATTCGCGCTGGTAGCGGCCGTTGGGGTGTTCGACACGGCTCAGACCCAGGCAAACCTGCGCGCTGTCGTCAACGTCGGGATAGAACTCGTTGTTGAACTCGAAGTACCAGCCGCCGGGCTCCCCTTGCGGATTTTTGACCTTCCAGTCGCCCACGGTGCGGACCTGCTTCTGCAACAGCCAGTCGGCGCACTTGACCATGCGAGGATCGCTGGCCGGAACTCCGGCCTCGCCCAGCGCAAACAACGCGTAGGCCGTATCCCATACCGGAGAAACGCAGGGCTGCATGCGGAAGGTGCCACCCTCCTCGATACCCAGCTTTTCAAATTCGTCGAGTGCGCGAATCACCTGCGGATCGTCTGCCGAATATCCCAGGCAGCGCATGGCGATCACCGAATTCATGATCGAAGGGAAAATCGCAGCCAGGCCGTCGCTCATCTCGAAGCGTTCAAGCATCCACTTCTCAGCGCGTTTCAGCGCGAGCGAGCGCAGGGGGCGAATGTGCACGCGCTCGGCCCAATGCGTAATGCGGTCGAGCACGAGGAAGAAATTGCGCCAGGAGATCAGCTTCTTGTCCCAGTGCAGGTGCATGCGCGACTTGTCGCGCCCACCGACGAAGAGTTCTCCGATACCCATCTCGTCAGGAAGCTTTTTGAAAGGCTTCTTCGCGTAGCAGATGGAGAGCGGCACGAGCATGGCTCGCGACCAGGAGGAAATCTCGTAGATATTGAACCAAAACCAATTCGGAAACAGCACGATCTCGGGTGGAATCGCCGGAATCGCGTCGTAGTCGTACTGCCCAAAGAAACACAGGTAGAGCTTGGTGAAGGTGTTGACCTCGGTGACGCCGCCAAGTTCGAGAATCTTCGTCCGCGCCCGCTGCAGCGCCGGATGGTCGGAGCGCAGGCCCGCCAGCTTTAATCCAAAGTAGACCTTGACCGATACGCTGACATTGGAAGGTCCGCCGCGATAAATGCTCCAGCCGCCGTCTTCGTTCTGCTGCTCGAGCATGTAGCGCGCGGCCTTGGCGAAGCGCTGCTCGTCGACTGTGCCCAGCATTGTGTGCAGGATGAGGTAATCGGCTTCGAGCGTGGCGTCGGCCTCAAGTTCGCCGCACCAGTAGCCGTCCTCATGCTGCTCCGCGAACAGCAACCGGCGCGCGGCATCGGTTGCCGCGGCCACCCGGCTGCTCAGGTCGTCAATTTTACCGAAACGAAGTTGAGGTGCTGACTTGGTGGAAAGCTGGGGGGAGTGTTCATCCATACGAGATTTGGACTCCATCAATCCGCGCTGACGCTCGCGGGGGCGCTGGCGATGGCCTCGACGATTTCGGGAGGCAGGCCAAAACGCACGTTTTCAGGCATCACTTCCAGTTCCTGCACGTTGTCGAAGCCCTTGGTCGCCAGGAACTTGACCACTTCTTCAACCAGGCATTCCGGCGCCGACGCTCCCGCCGTCAGCGAAATCGTCTTCACGCCTTCGAGCCAGTCAGGCTGGATGTTCTTATAGCTATCGATTAGATGCGCGTTCGTGCCGAGGTTGCGCGCCACCTCGACCAGCCGGTTGGAGTTCGAGCTGTTTTCCGAGCCAACCACCAGCAACAGGTCTGCCTCGGAAGCCACTTCCTTTACAGCCACCTGCCGGTTTTCGGTCGCGTAACAGATGTCTTGCGCGTGCGGGCCCTGGATGTTGGGAAATTTCTTTTTGAGCGCGGCGATGATGTCCTTGGTCTCATCGAGACTCAGGGTGGTCTGCGTTAGGTAAGCCACGCGGTTGGGATCGGGTACGGTCAGGGAGTCGACCTGAGCCGGCGATCCAACGACTTGCGTCACGGTCGGGGCCTCGCCCAGCGTGCCAATGACTTCATCGTGATCGCGATGGCCGATGAGAACCAGCGAGTACCCTTCCTTGGCAAACTTGACCGCCTCGACGTGCACCTTGGTGACGAGTGGGCAGGTAGCGTCGATGACGCGCAGCTTGCGTTCTTCGCTGGCTTTGCGGACCTCAGGCGAAACCCCGTGGGCGCTGTAGATTACGCGCTCCCCTTCAGGAACTTCATCAACGCTATCAACGAAGATGGCGCCTTTTTGCTGGAGTTCTTCGACCACGAACCGGTTGTGGACGATTTCCTTGCGGACATAGATTGGCGGCCCGAACGCCTCGAGTGCGATGCGGACGATGTCGATGGCACGGACCACCCCGGCGCAAAATCCACGGGGCTTCAGGAGCAATAAGGTTTTGGTTTCGCTGGTAGACACTATGAGTTCCTTGCCGTCCTCGGCCTTGTATTAAGGGTACACTCTTCCCCAGAAAAGTTAATCCTAGACTACCTGATGGAACCCCTTTGGTCAACGTAAGCTGTAGAAAGGGCAAGGATTAACAGCGAACGGTGAAAGTTGAAGGTTGAATGGGGTTCGCGGCTTGGAACGGTACGACTTTCTAGCCAGAAGGACTGATTGCTTTTCAAGGATCAGGGGGTTAAGCCATACATCTGTAGGCTCGAGTCATCAAGAATTGCAAGACTACGGCCGTCAGGAGAAAGCGCAATTTGGGGCGGAATCCTTGTTTCCATGATCCCAAGGGATTCCACCCTCTCAACATGGATGTGCTCCGGTATCTGCAAGAGGAGCACCGCCTTCTTTCGGACAGCATCGTAGATAAATACCGAGTATTTTCCAGTATTGTTTTGCATACGCTGCGGACCACGCAGGAACGCGACCTGCTGAGACAAGGCTGCCACACTCATTTGAATAATATGGTCATCCTTGCCGCCGACTGTTCGATCGACTTGAATCTGGCCCTCGGTGGAAACGACCAGGAACCGCGCCCTCGGCCAACCAGACACAACGATATGATTGTCGTCGAGAAAGAGAGCAGCTGAGCCATAGCACTTCGGACAAAGGGGATGCGCCGCGCCGTTCTTTGTACGGATTACGATCGGCTCCTTCTTTGGGCCTCCGCTAAGGTGGAGATCTTGTTCCCGGCCCACCGCCGTTGTGCAAGACGCCTCCGTCATGTACGGTCGGCGAGCCGAGTCCGACCTCACTTGGACGTCCTCTAACGTCTCTACCGACAGCCAGTGCTCTTCGATCTCTCGGGAGTTCACCGCGCGTCGAATGGCCAGCAAATCTCGTCCGTCCGGGCTTGCCGCAAATTGCCAAATATCCCAGTGCGTTAGGTTTGGATTGTAATCAGCGCGCCTGCTTTCCATGGGAAGTGTTCGAGTCGTGACGATCTCGCCCGCCGCAGAAAACAGAGTTAGCTGGTCCCAGCTTTGAAAAACAAATCGCCCGTCACTCAAAGGAAGAACCGCTCGCAGCGCGAAGTTGCTTGTTGACAATGGAGCGCTCCAGGAAATCCTTTGCGCCACGGTCCCTGTCTGAACATCGAGAAGTTCGACGCTTCCCCGCTTCAGCGATGCACCTTCGGGCGACTCTTCTGGAGGTCCACCTGTGGCAAGCGTGGCCGAAGTCATGAATTTCAGCACGGCAAGGCTCGCCAAGTCTTGGATTGCGGGCTTGCTCCATACTAGCGTTGCTTGAATGAAGGGACGATCGGCCGCCTGAACAACGAGCGGTTGCAAGAACACAGGACTGCAGTGATCGATAATGCAAGGCTCAGGATGCGAAGTCTGTTCATGATGTCGCATCGTCAAATCAAAACGTTCGCTTGTCCAGACTTCAAGTAGTGCCTGGCATTGAAAGGCGCGCTGTGACGCACATTGGCGTACGGAGAGTACCAAGAAGAAGCGTGCGCAGTCTGTGTCAGCTCCCGCTACTCAGCACTTAAGCATTCGCCTTGATCATCTGCTCGGCGTGCTTGAGCGAGCTTTCCGTTACCTTGGCGCCGCTCAGCATGCGGGCGACTTCTTCGGTGCGCTCGTCGCCGGTTATGTTGCGGACGGTGGTTTTCGTGCGGCCGGCAGATTCCTTCTTCTCGATGCGGTAGTGGTGGTCAGCGAAGGTCGCGATCTGCGGAAGGTGGGTCACGCATAGCACCTGGCTGGTGCGTGAGAGTTCTTTCAGTTTCTTGCCGACGGAGTCGGCGGCGCGGCCGCCAATGCCGGTATCGATTTCGTCGAACACCAGCGTACGCGGGACACCCGAACCCTTCTTCTTCCCTCCCGACACCGCAGTGGCTTCGACGCTGGCCTTCAGGGCCAGCATGACGCGCGACAGTTCTCCGCCCGAGGCAATGTGTTCGAGGCGGCGCAGAGGCTCGCCGGGATTGGTCGAGATCATGTACACCACCTGGTCGAAGCCCGTGGCAGACCAGTTCTGTTCCTCGTCGGTGCCGGTCACTTCGATGTGAAAGCTCGATTTCATCGCGAGATCGTTGATGGCGGCTTCCACCAGCTTCTCGAGTTTGCGGGCCGCCTCGTAGCGCTTCTTTGAAAGCGCACGCGCCGCGGTCAGATATTCCTGGGCAGCCACGGCCAACTCGCTGCGCAACTGGCGGAGGACTTCGTCTTTGTTCTCCATTTCAGAGAGTTTGCGGGCCGCCTCGGTGCCGAAGGCGATCACGTCGTCGAGGGTGGCCCCATACTTGCGTTTCAGGCGGTCGATGGCCGCCAGGCGGTCTTCGACTTCGGCCAGATGTTCGGGCGAGGCGTGAATGCCGCCCGCAAAGTCGCGCAATGTCGCGCCGACGTCCTCCACGCTGATGAGTGCCGACTCGAGCGCGGCCAGCGCCTCCTGAAATTTCGGCTCGTAGCGGGCCAGTTCTTCTACCTGCTTGCGCGCTGAACGCAGCGACGACGCCGTCGACGAATCGCCTTCGTAGAGCAGATCGAAAGCGTTCATGGCCGCGGTGTAGATCTTCTCGGCGTTGGCCAGGACGCGCTTCTCGTTTTCGAGGCGCTCGTCTTCGCCCGCCTGCAACTTCGCGTCTTCGATTTCGCGCTTCTGAAAGGTCCAAAGATCGAGCAGGCGAAGGCGGTCTTTCTCGTCGCGCTCCAGGTCCTCGATGCGGGAACGGATCCCGGTCCAATTGTGATACGCGTCGTGCACGCCGCTGACTTGCGCGCAGGCGTAGGCGTCGAGCAGGGCGAGCCGCGCCGGGCCGTCGAACGCGGCTAAGGTTTCATTTTGCGCATGCACGGTGGCGAGGTACGGGCCGATTAGTTTCAGCACCGTGACCGTGGCGGGTTGGTTGTTCACGAACACCCGCCCCTTGCCGCCCTGGGCGATCTCGCGGCGCAGAATGACGGAGTCGCTTTCGGAGTCGAGCCCGTTTTCCTCGAGGATGCGGGCGATGGTTTTCGATGCGCTGCTCTCGATTTCGAAGACGGCGGAGATGACCGCGCGGTCGGCGCCCGAGCGAATGACGTCGGTAGAGGCTTTCTCGCCGAGCAGCAGCGTGAGCGCATCGATCAGAATGGATTTGCCGGCGCCCGTTTCGCCCGTCAGCAGGTTGAGTCCGGAGGCGAAGGCCACCACTACGTTATCGATGACCGCGTAGTTCTCGAGGCGCAGTTCGACGAGCACCGAGGATCCTGGGTTGCGAAGTTCAGCGCAGCATAGCATGAAGCAGGTAATAGGTCACAGGTGACCGGTCACGGGGAAGGCACGGGGTAGAGTGCGGGTTTTAAGGCTTTGGGCTTTGGGCTTTGGGCTTTGGGTCGTAGGCTCAGGACTTCTATCTGACGTGCAGTTGCGCATTTTCTGTTTCGTTTGTCGCTGTCTTCTGCTGGCAACATTTCGGTTGGCCGATCTCGCCGACTAGGGGTTCATCGTCCTCGTCACGACCCTGCTCTCTGCTACTGCGGCAACCGGACACTTTTCCACCTCGCAACTTCACTTTCTCTACTGTCCTGGTGCGTTGCCCACCTTGGTTCGACGGAAAAACTCGGGTTTGCTGTCGTTAAGGCGCTCATCACAGGGACTATAATTACTGGACGCTCCGCTTCGCAGACACAAACTACTCTGGAGGTCACGCGGCGCCTCGCGCGTCTTCATATTCAAGATGCTGAATGCATACTGGTTAGCCTTCGCAGTCGGCGGCGAAGTTCTGGATCTGGTGAGCCAGACCGGATTCGTCGCTAAGTTTGTCCTCCTTCTTCTGCTGGCTTTCAGCGTGCTCTCCTGGGCCATCATTCTTTCCAAATGGAGCCTGCTCCGGCGCGCCCGCGTGCAGAGTGGACGTTTCGTGCGCGCATTCCGCAAAGCGCAGCGCCTGACGGATGTTGCGGCGGTGGCGGATCAATTCCGTCCCAGCCCCCTGGTCGGCGTCTTCGAGATGGGTTTTGAAGAATACAAGCGCGGAGCGGGTCGCAGCCTATTACCGGTGCAGCGCGCCATGCAGATCGCGAACTCCGAGGAACTGACGCGGCTGGAACGAAACGTCCCATGGCTGGCGATCACGGGCGCGGTCACGCCGTTCGTCGGACTATTCGGCACGGTGTGGGGCATTATCGACGCTTTTCACGGCCTGGGGACCGCTGGAGCCGCGACGTTGCGCGCAGTGGCTCCCGGCATTTCCGAAGCGCTGATTACGACCGCCGCTGGCCTGGCCGCCGCTATCCCGGCTGTGATCGCCTACAACTTAATCGGCAGCTCGATCCGCGAGTTTGCTTCGCGCGGCGATGACTTCGCGCTCGAGATGCTGAATGCCGTGGAGCGAGCATCGGTGCCGGTGCAAGCTGACCCGGCCGGAGCTCGACGCTGATGGCTTTCACAGGCGCCAACGGTCGAACGCAGACCTCGATCTCCGACATCAACGTCACACCGCTGGTCGATGTGGTGCTGGTGCTGCTGATCATTTTCATGGTCACCGCGCCGGTGCTGCAGTCAGGCATCGAAGTGAGCGTTCCCAAGACGCGCACGGTCAAAGAGATCACCGAGGAACGCATGGTGATTAGCATCAATAAGCAGCAGCGCGTTTTTCTGGGCAACGATCCCATCAACATCAACGACATCAAGGCGCGCCTTCGGCAGAGAATCCGCGACCCGCAGAACCAGTCGGTCTTCATTCGTGCGGACGAGGATGTGCCCTTCGGCGCGTTCGCCACGGTGATGGACGCCGTGAAGGGCGCCGGCATCACCAACGTGAGCATCGTGACGCAACCGCTGGATTCGAATGCAAGCCGACACTGAGATATTTTTCGAACACGGACGATTGGGCAAACCGCTGGCATGGTCCGTCGGGCTGCACGTCTCGTTCGTAGGACTGATGATCCTGTTCGGCGTGATCCTGCCTGGGCGGCGAGGCGACGTGTGGGGAGCGGGCGGCGGCGGGGAGGCGATCGGCGTGTCGTTGGTCAGCAACATTCCCCTGCCGGCTAGCCAGGTGCAGACCCAGAACGTCGTCGCCAACGAGTCGAAGGGTCTTTCGAAGTCACAGCCCATCGAGAAGGTGGAAGAACCCGACGCGATTCCGATCCCCGATAAAAGCACGAAGGTTAAACCGAAGCCTGTCACGAGCGCGAGCAAAGCCAAGCCACAACCGCAGGCCGAGGAACCTAGCAACGAAGTGCCTTTTGGGCAGGGCGGACCAGTCAGCGGTCCTTACGGCACGTTCAGCTCGAACGGTGCCAAGGGCGGTTTCGGCGTGCAGGGGGGCGGCGGCGATTTTGGTTCGCGTTACGCTTACTACGTACAGGGGATTCAGCGGCGGATCACGGAAAACTGGATGCGTTACGAAATTGACCCGACGATCCGGCAGGCCAATCGGGTTTATGTCACGTTCGACATCAATCGGTCAGGCCAGCCATCGAATGTGCAAATTGAGCAGTCCAGCGGAGTTCCCTCTCTGGATAACTCTGCGCTGCGAACCGTTCAACGCGTCGATTCGTTTGGGTCTCTGCCTCCCGAATATTCCGGCAGCAAAGTGTCGGTAGAGTTCTGGTTCGACTATAAGCGTTAAGCGTCACACGGAATAGGAATGACCGTCACTCGATTTCAAGTCTATCTTTTGGACATTTAGGAGTTGGTCGCGAGCATGGACTATCGTCACTTGAAGCCCCGAACTCACCCGATTACGATTCATTCTTCATCCCGCGCCGCCGTTTCCACGATGCCGTCTTGCCGTTTGCTCCAACGTAAGTTCGCCGCGAACACAGCATTTGTGTGTCTGCTTGCCGTTTTGCTGGCGGGAGTGAGTTCCGCGCAGGATTGGGTTCGCACCGGCACTGGTTTGGGTGTGGACAAGATCCGGTTGGCGGCGGCCGACTTCAAGCCCAGCACGCAAGATCCGAACACCGCGGCGCTTCTGAAGACTTTCAACGACACGCTGTGGAACGATCTGGACAACGCCGGCATCTTCGACATGGTTTCGAAGAGCTTCTATCCAACCGACGTTCCCGGCAGTCCGACTGAAGTGCGCTTCGAGCAGTGGAATGCTCCGCCACCGAATGCATCGATGCTCGCCTTCGGCGACTTCGGTTCCACGGGTAACAATTTGTTGGTGCACGGGTGGCTGTATGACGTGAAGAACGTCAGCTCGCCCCAGGTGTTGGGGAAGCAGTACACGGACGCGGCCACGGCGGACGCGGCACGCGCCATCGCGCACAAGTTCGCGAACGAAATCATCTTTCGCCTGGGCGGCGGTGTGGCCGGCATTGCGGAAAGTAAAATCTATTTTGTGAGCGATCGTGGCGGGCACAAGGAAATCTGGGCCATGGACTACGATGGCTCGAACCAGCACCAGATCACGCACCAGGGGACAATTTCTCTTTCGCCGCGCATCTCTCCCGACGGCTCGCGGCTGGCTTTCAGTTCCCTGACCAAGACCGGTTGGGAAATCATGATGTACTCGCTGGAGTTGAACCGCGGCGTGTCATTCGCACGCTTCGGAGGAACAAATCTCTCTCCCAGCTGGGCACCCGACGGGACGAAACTCGCGTTCTCGTCGTCTCGCGGCGGCGAGCCGAATATCTACGTGGCGGACCCGTCCGGAGCAAATCCTCGGCGCCTGACCAGCGATCGCGGTCCCGATGTGGGACCTACCTTCAATCGCAAGACGGGCGCCCAGATTGCTTTCGTCAGCGGACGCACCGGACTTCCGCAGATTTACACCATGGAAGCCGACGGCACGAACGCCCAACGCGTCACCGACCAGGGATACGCGGTGTCGCCGTCGTGGTCGCCCAATGGGCAATTCCTTTCGTTCTCGTGGTTTCGCAAATATGGACCTGGTGCTCCGGGAGCCAACGACATCTACCTGATGGACATCGCCAGCAAGCAGTGGGTGCAGTTAACCCACGATGGTGGGCGCAATGATTTCCCATCTTGGTCCCCGGATGGCCGTCATATTGTCTTTCAATCAAGCCGCTCGGGCAGTGAGCAGATCTGGACAATGCTGGCTGACGGGACCAAAGTGCAACAGCTGACGTTCAGTGGCAGGAACTCCCAACCAAATTGGAGTTGGAAGTAGGCGGCTAAAGTGTCAACATGAAGATGCACTTACCACTGTTATCATCCCCGGTTATGGCGGAAATGTTGGCCCGCGTAACCGGTCTATACCGTGCGCGGACGTGTGCGCATGACTTTGCTGGGAGGAGAACGTGAAACTTAGGAACGTGAAGTGGACTACTCTGGTATTCATTCTTGGCGCGATCATGTTTCTGGGCGCCTGCAAGAAGAAGCAGCCGCTACCCCCGCCGCCACCGCCACCGCCGCCGCCGGCACCAACTGCGTCGATCTCAGCCAGCCCGAACAGCGTGGACAAAGGCATGTCGACCACGCTGACCTGGCAGACGACGAACGCGACGGATGTCAGCATCGACGGGATCGGCGCCGTTCAGCCGAATGGTTCGCAGCAGGTGACGCCGGCCGATTCGACCACCTATCACCTGGTCGCGAAGGGCTCGGGCGGAACCCAGGAAGCTACGGCCCGAGTGACCGTGAATGCACCGCCTCCTCCGCCTCCGCCGCAGGCGACTCTGACGGAAGAGGAGTTGTTCGCGCAGAACGTCAAGGACGTTTACTTCGACTACGATTCGGAAGGGATTCGTCCCGACCAACAGTCTGCGATCCAGGGCGACGCAACCTTCCTCAATCAGCATTCGAACATTCAGTTCACGATTGAGGGTCATTGCGACGAGCGCGGGTCTACCGAATACAACCTGGCGCTGGGCGACCGGCGCGCGAACGCGGTGCGCAATGCCTTGACGTCGGCGGGCGTGAATGCCAGCCGGATCAAGACCATCAGCTACGGCAAGGAGAAGCCGTTCTGCACCGAGTCGAACGAAACCTGCTGGCAGCAGAATCGCCGCGGGCACTTCGCTTATAGCAAGTAGAGAGGCACCGTGCGCGGGAAGCTGGCCGGATCATGGCATCAGTTCCCGCGCCTTTTCTTGTTGCCGGAAGAATGACCCGAGAAACCTTCGAGTTATTTCCTTTGCTGGCGTGTTCCATACAATGAAGGTTAGCGGCTTCGCGGCAAGAGTCCGGTCACCCTATGGGATACTGGTGACATGAAACAGGAAGGGTTTATGAGCATTTCCAGACTTTCGAGATATGTGTGGATCGCCCCCCTCGCGGCGGCGCTCGCGGTGCCTGCCATTCCGGCGCACGCGGCCAACAAAGACATGGTCCAGCTGCAGACGCAAGTGCAACAGCTGCAGGAGCAGATGACGGCCATGAAGACGAGTTTTGACGAACGCATGGGCGTGATGAAGAATCTCGTCGAGCAGAACACCGATGCGTCGAACAAGAGCACGGCCGCCATCAACGCGCTGCAGCAGACGCTGCAGAAGCAGCAGGGCGATTCCGCTGGCAAGGTAGATCAGCTTTCAGGCCAGATCCAATCGCTGAACGACACGCTCGATGAGCTCAAGGTTCGCCTGGCCAAAGTAAGTAAACAGCTTGAGGACATGCAGTCGTCGCAGCAGAGCATTGCTGCACAGCAACAGGCGACGCAGGCGCAAGCTCAAGCCCAGGCGCAGGCTCCGCCGCCCGATGTGCTATACGCCAACGCGCTGCGCGACTACAACGGCGGCAAGAATGACATCGCGTCGCAGGAATTCTCCGACTACATCAAGTTCTATCCCAACACCGATCTGGCCGGGAATTCGTATTTCTACATGGCTGAGCTTCAGTTCCGCGCGGGCAACTACAAAGAGGCGGTTGCCAACTACGATCAGGTGTTGCAGAACTTCCCCAGCGGAAGCAAGGCAGCTGCGGCGCAGTTGAAAAAGGGCTTCGCCCTGATCGAGATGGGCCAGAAGGACGACGGAGTGCAGGAGTTGCGGCACTTGATCCAGCGCTATCCGAAGACGAACGAAGCGATCCAGGCGAAGGAGCGGTTGCGTAAGCTGAGTACGGGTGCGGCTAGCAAGCCTGGCATCTAGCAGTCTGTTGTCGAACGAAGAGGAGGGTGGGTCCCAGCCCGCAGAAATGCGCCGCCCGTGCTGCGAGACCTTCCGATCTTCCCTACCTGAAGCTTTCCACCAGCACGATGTCAGCATCGGATTGTTTTAATACAAAATAACGCGCCCCTGCCCGCGGCGCGGAGGCGCATTGGAGATTGCCAACTGTCGGACCTGGAGGCCGATGGGTTACTGCGCAGCCGCCTTCTTGTGATGGTGCTTGTGATGGTGATGATGGTGCTTCCCGCTCTTCCTTTGCGAGGATTTCGTTTCAGGCGCGGCAGGGCCCGGGGCGGTGATCGTCGGAGTTTGGGATGGAGCGCTCGACTGAGCCCGCAAGCTGGAAGTCAGAGTTGCCAGAGCCACTGTAGCGATTACCAGACAGCGCATGTAGATCTCCTTCAAACTGGCCTGAGATGCAGCCGGAAAAGAATAAATCCTTTCCCCAACGAAGTGTTTCAGGTTAGGCTACGCTCTGTGGACGAAATAGGTACCCTGTCCACTGAATCCAGGAGCACTTATCTTATGGAACATCCCAAGGAAAGGGACCAGGACCGCGAAAAAGGCGCCGTTGAACAGGACGAGCGCACGCAAACGGGAAACACTTCGATGAACGGGCAACTCGGTCATCGGGATCAGGATCCGATGCTGAAGTCGGCGGACACCGATTTCCCTGAGCCTGGAGAAAACCCGGAACATTCCGGCGGCGAGGAAACGGTGGTCGACGACGTGGCTTGAAGTACCTCCTGGTAAAGAGAAAAGCCCTCCGGTTTGGAGGGCTTTTTGTTCTTCGCTAACCTGCGAGGGCAGGATGCCTGCCGGCGGGACGCCGGCGCTACAACCGGCCTACCGCAACTCTTCCATGCACTGGTCCAGCACTTCGCGTCCCGGACGAGTCACCGACTCCGGTAGGGTGGCCAGGGGCTGCTCGGTCATGTTCAGCATGTCGATGAACGTCGGTGCCTTGGGGTTCACGTACAGAACGCCGGTCAACACTTCCTGCTTCTCGTGAGCCTCCATCAGTCGACGGACGGCTTCAATACGGTTAGTAGCGTCATATTCCGCTTCGAGTTTGTGCAAGCGCAGACGCGAGCCGTCGTGCATCGTGACTTCCATCGTTGTGCCCGCATCGTATTCCACGTCGATCTCTTCAAAATGCGGCACAAAGTTAATTTCCTGAAGCGGCTCCTCGTGATCCTTCATGTACTTGTAAGACTTGGTCGAGCCCTCGTGGTCGTTGAACGTCACGCAGGGTGAGATCACGTCAAGCATCACGGTTCCATTGTGCGCAATCGCGGCCTTCAGCATCGAGTGCAACTGGCGTTTGTCGCCGGAGAACGAACGGCCCACGAAGGTCGCGCCCAACTCGATCGCAAGAGCGCAGGTGTCGATGGCGGGTAGATCGTTGATGACGCCACTCTTCAGCTTCGAGCCCAAGTCGGCAGTCGCCGAGAACTGTCCCTTGGTCAGGCCGTACACGCCGTTGTCTTCGATGATGTAGATCATCGGAAGATTGCGGCGCATCAGGTGCACGAACTGGCCGATACCGATTGAAGCCGAGTCGCCGTCGCCGCTGACGCCCAGCGTGAGCAGGTTGCGGTTGGCGAGGATCGCTCCGGTGGCGACCGACGGCATGCGGCCGTGTACCGAGTTAAAGCTGTGCGAGCGACTCATGAAATAGGCCGGGCTCTTCGAAGAGCAGCCAATGCCGCTCATCTTGGCGACCCGCTCGGGCTGCACGCCCATTTCGTACATCGCATCGACGATGCGTTCCGAGATCGCGTTGTGCCCGCAACCGGCGCACAGCGTGGTCTTGCCGCCTTTGTAGTCGATTACAGCCAGGCCGATGCGGTTCGTCTTCGGTGCCGGGGTGGTGGGAGTGGTGGCCATGCTACTTGCCCTCCATGGTCATGATTTCGTCGGTGACGGAGCGCGCATCAAGCGGCAATCCGTGGATGTGGGCGATGCTGCGCAGGCGCGTGATCAGTTCTGGCCGCACATCAAGCTTCAGCATGCTGAGCATCTGCGCGTCGCGATTCTGCTCGACCACATACACGCGGTCGTGCTTCTCGATGAAGTCGTGCACCTCGCGCGTAAACGGGTAAGCACGCAGGCGCAGGTAGTCGGCGTCAAACTGATACTCCTTGTGCAACTGGTCGAGGCTCTCGACCAGAGCCCAGTGCGAAGTTCCATAAGCAATGATGCCGATCTTCGAGCCTTTGGAGAAAACTTCGGGACGCGGCACAAACGAGCGCGCCGTCTCGAACTTGCGGTTGATGCGCTCCATGTTGCGCTCGAAGTCGTCGGGACGCTCGCTGTACTGCGACTTTTCGTTGTGGCCGCTGCCGCGCGCGAAATAAGCGGCTGCTGGATGCTCGGTCCCGGGCAGCGTGCGATAGCCGATGCCGTCGCCGTCAACGTCTTTGTAGCGCGCGAAGCTGCCCACCTTGTCGAGATCCGCCTTACTGAGCACCTTGCCACGATTGATCGGTGTTTCGGGATACTTGAACGGATCAGACATCCAATTGTTCATGCCAAGATCGAGGTCCGACATCACGAACACCAGCGTCTGAAACTGCTCGGCGAGGTTGAAAGCATCCTGCGCCATATCGAAGCACTCGGCCACGGAACACGGCAGCAGCAGGATGTTCTTGGTATCGCCGTGGCTGAGGAAGGCGGTCGAGAGGATGTCGCCCTGTGAGGTGCGCGTCGGCAGTCCGGTGGAAGGCCCCACGCGCTGAATGTCCCAGATCACGCCCGGAATCTCGGTGTAGTATGCGAGGCCCGCAAATTCCGCCATGAGCGAGATGCCTGGGCCCGCGGTTGCGGTCATGGAACGCGCGCCGGCCCAGCCTGCGCCAATGACCATGCCGATCGCAGCCAGTTCGTCTTCGGCCTGCACGATCGCGAACGTCGCCTTGCCGTCGGGGCCGATCCGGTGCTCCTTCATGTAGTCGATCAGCGTCTCGACCAGCGACGACGACGGCGTGATCGGATACCAGGTCACGACCGTCACACCAGCGAACATGCAACCCAGCGCGGCCGCCGAGTTGCCGTCGATGATGATCTTCCCCGCGGTCTTGTCCATGCGGGCGATGTGGAACGGATCCTGCTTCGTTAGGTTCGCTTTGGCGTAGTCAAATCCTGCCTGCGCCGCGCCCAGGTTCAGATTCGCAGCCTTCACCTTTTTGGCGAACTGCTTGCGGATGGCCTTCTCGACTTCGCCCATGTCGATGTCGAGCAGTTGCGCCACGACGCCGACATAGATCATGTTCTTCACGAGCTTGCGCAGTTTGGCTTCAGGACACACCGCCGCGACCAGTTTGTCGTACGGGACGGCGTAGAACGTCAGGTCCTGGCGCAGTTCGTTCAGCTTGAGCGGTTCGTCGTACAGGACGGATGCTCCCGCCGCCAGCGACATTACGTCTTCGTGGGCAGTCTCGGCATTCATCGCGACCACGAAATCGATTTCTTTCTTGCGCGCGATGTATCCGTCTTTGTTGGCGCGGATCGTATACCAGGTAGGCAATCCGGCGATATTCGACGGAAATAGGTTTTTGCCGGAGACGGGCACACCCATCTGGAAAATGCTGCGCAGGAGAACGGTGTTGGAACTCTGCGAACCGGAGCCATTGACCGTCCCGACCTGGATGCTCATGTCGTTGACGATCGCTTTGCGCTCCAGTCGCCCGCTGGCGTCCTGCAGCGTCACATCGGTAGTAGCCATCCCAATCCTTCCTTTGGCACGAACAAGCTTGTAAGCCGCCCGAATGCCGGAGTGTGCGTGAGGGGGAAAACCTTTAATTATACGGCAAAGGCGAGAAGCTTTTAACCGCGAAGGTCGCGAAGAGAACCCGCGAAGACAGCAGAGATCTTCAGTGGATCTTCATAGCGAACTTCGCGGTTAAAAGCTTTTTCTAAGTTTCCGCACGGAAAAACTGCGCCATGTTGCGGAACTTATTATATCGTGACACGACCAATTCCTGGATGGGCATTTTCCTGAGAGCTTCGAAGTGTCCCTGCAGGCTCTGGTCGAGCAGCGTGGCCGCTGCTTCGTGGTCGGAATGCGCTCCACCTTCGGGTTCGGGCACGATACCGTCGATGCAACCCAACTCGCTAAGATCGGAAGCCGTGATCTTCATGGCTTCGGCGGCGAGCGCCTTCTTGGTGGCGTCGCGCCACATGATCGACGCACAGCCCTCGGGTGAGATCACCGAATACACGGCGTTCTCCATCATCAGCACGCGGTCGGCGACTGCGATCGCCAACGCCCCGCCGCTTCCTCCTACGCCAATTACCGTGGCAATCACCGGAACTTTCAGGCGCGCCATCTCGCGCAGGTTGAGCGCGATGGCTTCTCCCTGTCCGCGTTCTTCGGCTCCAAGGCCCGGATGAGCACCGTCTGTGTCGACGAATGTGAAGATGGGACGGCCAAACTTTTCCGCAAAATGCATCACGCGCAGCGCCTTGCGATAGCCTTCAGGATGCGGCATGCCGAAATTGCGATACACGCGCTGCTTGGCGTCGCGCGCTTTCTGCTGTCCGATCACGACGACTTCTTCTCCGTGGAACCGCGCCATACCGGCCACGATGGCGGGATCGTCGGCAAAGCCGCGGTCTCCGTGAATCTCGCTCCAGTCGGTGAAGATGCGCTCCACGTAATCCAGCGTGTAAGGACGCTGCGGATGGCGCGCCAGCTCGGTCTTTTCCCAGGCGCCGTAGCTGGAGTGAATCTGCCGGCGCAGGGACTCCACGCGCTCGTGCAATTGGTCGATCTGCCGCTTGGTCTCTTCGTTCTGCCCTGGAACCGCCTGCAGATGCTCGATCTGCTCCTCGATGCGGGCCAGTTCCTGCTCAGCTTTCAGTCGAACTTCCATTTTTCGAGCGTCCCCATTCCTCGAGTACCAGTGCGTCTCCACCATGGAGAGCAGGAACTCTGCTCCCGACACCACTTGCCCTCCATCGGCGGGCATGGGAGGTGGTGGCGACGGCTTTCCGGAGCTCGCTTTTCTAACTCTTGGGACTTTCATCCGCCATCGATCTCAGTTGATGATGCGAACGCTGCCGCGTCCGCACAGTTCTTCCACGCGCGCAATGAAGTTGCGGTCCGGTTGCACATTATAGCCTTCCGCTTCCATGACCACCATGAAATCACCCGCGCGTTCCACGTCGAACAACACCCGTGCCTCACCCTTGCGCTCCCTAAACAAAACATGCAAGTCATCGACGGTTGTCTCGTTGCAGCCATCCACTGGAATACGTATGCGCAGCGAACGAGGCAAGGGAAGCTTGGCGTCTTCCAGGGGCATGATGTCCGAAGCGGTCAGTTTTGGATTCGATCCTTCTTCCACGCGCACGCCCGCCTTCACCAGCACAGGGACTTCAAGTTTCACTTTTTCCGAGAGGCGGCGATAGGCTTCCGGAAAAACAATCATGTCGATCGAGCCCGACGTGTCTTCCAGCGTCGTCTGCGCGTAAAAGTCGCCTTTCTTTGATTTCAGCACGCGGACATTGCAGATCATTCCTGCGGTCGTGATGGTCTCGTCTTTGCCGGTCGAGGCTTTCATGGTGGCAATCTCGGAAACGCCGAGCGCGTTCAAGCCTTCGAGCTTGTCGCGATATTTCTCGAGCGGGTGGCCGGTAATGAAGAAGCCGAGGATTTCTTTTTCCGCTGCAAGGCGCTGATGCTCGTCCCAGTCGGGAACGTTGGGGAGCTGCTCGTGCGGGGATTCCGTACCTTCCTGCTGAAACACACCGAACAAGCCGTGCTGCCCCGACTCGGCATCGCGCTGCGCTTTCTGGGCGCGGTCGATGGCGCGATCGATGACGGCCATGAGCTGCGCGCGGCGACCCAGCGAATCCATGGCACCGCTCTTGATCAACGACTCGAGCACACGCTTGTTCAGCAAGCGCAGGTCGACGCTTTCGGCAAATTCAAAGATGTCGTGATACTTGCCGAGCTTCTTGCGGCCCCCGACAATCGACTCGATGGCGTTGTGCCCGACATTCTTCACGGCGGCCAGTCCGAAGCGAATCGCGCTGCCGTGCGGCGTGAAATTGGCATCCGATACATTGATGTCGGGCGGCTCCACCGAAATTCCCATTTCGCGGCACTCGTTGATGTACTTCACGACGTCGTCAGTGCTGCCTGTGACTGATGTGAGCAGCGCCGCCATGAACTCCACCGGGAAGTGCGTCTTGAGATACGCTGTCTGGTACGCGAGCAGCGCGTACGCCGCTGAGTGCGACTTGTTGAAGCCGTACCCGGCGAACTGCGCCATCAGGTCGAAAATCTTCTCGATCTTTTTCGGCGGATAGCTGCGCTGGGTCGCACCTTGCACGAAGCGCTCGCGCTGCTGGGCCATCTCTTCGGCCTTCTTTTTGCCCATCGCGCGGCGCAGCAGGTCGGCTTCGCCGAGCGAGTAGCCAGCCAGTTTGTTCGCGATCTGCATGACCTGTTCCTGGTAGACGATCACGCCCAGCGTTTCCTCCAGGACTTCCTTCAGCTCGGGTAGTTCGTACTCAATTTTCTTGCGCCCATGCTTCCGGTCGATGAAGTCGTCGATCATGCCGCCCTGTATGGGGCCCGGACGGTAGAGCGCGTTCAGAGCGGTCAGGTCTTCGATCGAATTCGGCTGATAGCGCCGAAGGACATCGCGCATGCCGTGCGATTCAAACTGGAACACACCCGACGTCAATCCCTTGTAGAAAACTTTCTGGTAGGTCTCATCATCGCTGAGCGGAAGGGCAGCGAGATCGAGTTTCAGATTTCTGGTCTGCGCGATCAGCTTGATGGTGTCGTCGAGGATGGTGAGCGTGGTCAGCCCGAGAAAGTCCATCTTCAACAAGCCGAGCTTCTCGATGGCCACCATGTCGAAAGCGGTCACGATTTCGTCGTTCTTGGTCTTGTGGAGAGGCACCAGTTCGTTAAGCGGCCTTGGCGAAATAACCACGCCTGCCGCATGGACACCCGCGTTGCGCACCAGGCCTTCGAGTTTCTTCGCAGTTTCAAGCAACTCGCGCACCTGCGGATCTTTCTCGTAGGCCTCTTTCAGCTGTGGCGATTCCGCGATGGCAGTTTCCAGCGTGATGTTGAGTTGGGTGGGCACCATCTTGGCGATGCGGTCGACGTCGCTGTAAGGCACGTCCATGGCGCGGCCGACATCCTTGATGGCGGCCTTGGCGGCCATGGTCCCGAAGGTGATGATCTGCGCCACGTTGTCGCGGCCGTACTTGCGCGTCACGTAGTCGATGACTTCCCCGCGCCGGTTCATGCAGAAGTCGATGTCGATATCGGGCATCGAAATGCGTTCCGGATTGAGGAAGCGCTCGAACAGCAATTCGTGCTGCAGCGGATCGATGTCGGTGATGCCCAGCGAGTACGCGACCAGCGCGCCGGCGGCCGATCCGCGGCCCGGCCCCACCGGAATGTCGTGTTCTTTCGCATAGCGGATGAAGTCCCACACGATCAGAAAGTATCCGGAGAACTTCATCTGCTGGATGATGGCGAGTTCGCGCGCGAGCCGTTGTTCGTAATCGGCGATGCTGTGTTTCAGCTTGCCTTGCTGCTCAAGATTGAGCAGAGGAGGAAACCGCCGCGCGAAGCCATCGCGCGTGACGTGCTCGAAGTAGCTGTCGAGCGTGAAGCCGGGCGGCACATCAAAGTGCGGGAACGGGCTACTGACTTTCTCCAGCTTCATATTGCAGCGCTCGGCGATGTCGAGCGTGCGTGTCAGAACCGCGGGCGCGTCTTTGAATACGCGCTCCATCTCGGCAAAGCTCTTCACGAAGAACTGGTTGCCTTCGAACTTCATGCGGTTTGTATCCTGGATCGACTTGCCGGTCTGGATGCAGACCATCACGTCCTGCGCATGGGCGTCGTCTTCGCACAGGTAGTGGCTGTCGTTGGTGGCCACCATGGGCAGGCCGAGATCCTTTTCCAGTTGGAACAGACCGGCACGCATGCGGTGCTCCATCTCCAGACCCTGATCCTGGATCTCGAGGTAGAAATTCTTCTCGCCAAAAATGTCGCGATAGGTGGCGGCCGCGTCGCGAGCGGCATCGTACTTTCCCTCCACCAGGCGCTCGGCCACTTCGCCTTTCAGGCACCCGGAGAGGCCGATCAATCCCTTGGAATGCTCAGCAAGAAATTTCTTACTGATGCGCGGCTTGTAATAAAAGCCGTGCAGCGATGCCTCAGACGTGATCTTGGTCAGATTCCGATAGCCTTCTTCGTTTTCAGCCAGCACCAGCAGGTGATTGTAGGTGTCGCCTTCGGGCGGGGTACGCTCGATGTTGTGGTCGCCTTTTTTGCAGACGTAAAGTTCACAGCCCACGATTGGCTTGACGCCGGCCGCCTTGGCCGCGTTCACGAAATGCACCGCGCCGAAAATGTTGCCGTGATCGGTCATGGCCACCGCGGGCATGCCCAGCTCTTTTACGCGGTGCACCAGCTTCTCGACGTCGCAAGCGCCGTCGAGCATGGAGTAGTCCGTGTGCAGATGAAGATGAACAAATTGCGACATGAGTCGAGTGACGGCCTTTTTTTAGTTCTGCCGATTCGCTGGGCTGGTAGGAATCGCGGGAACGAGTGATTTTTACTGCGGCACTGTCTGGATCAGTTCAGCGTCCGTGTCATTGATTCATCACGGGATTCGGAATTTGGAAATCCACTCCGCGCTCGTCGTTCAGCTTCATGGTCGCGGCCAGGTCGATATCGGCCAGCGGAATCTTCGTCCGCTTGTTGCCGTCGAGTACAACCAGCATCTCACTGGCGACCGCGTAGTTTTTCACTTCCCGGATGTGCTTGTCGAGGAACACCACCACTACGGGCAAGTCTTCCTGCGCTTTCGCCTGCGCCGCAGGCTGAGATGCGGGCGCCGGGGCGGGCTGTGCGGGCGCTTGGGTGTAATCCCGTTCTTCCCTTAACTGCTCAACTTCATTCGACAGGCGATTGATCTCCGAAGCAGTCTGGTAGTCATAGTTATAGCTGCTGTTGAAGCGCGCATCGTACTCGGCATCGTCGTAATCCCACGACGGCAAATATCCGTATCCGTACCAGCTGTAAAGCGAATTGTACGGATAGAAGTGGCGATGCCCGCCGAAATGACCGCGCGTCACGATAATGGGACCGTGATGGGGCGAATGTACGAAACCTGGATTGTGAAAGCCTGGATTGTGAAAGCCTGGATTGTGAAAGCCTGGATTGTGAAACCCGGCATGGTGCGCGCCTGAAAAACGAGCGCCGCCGGCACTCCTCATGCCGCCGCGGAAAGCACCGCCCCCTCCCATGTGACCTCCGCCGCGCTGCGCCCAGCAGACGGCCGAGATCAAAACTACCAGCAACGCGTGGAGGAAGAGAGAGCGCCGCATGCCCCGATTATAGCGCCGTTTGCGCGACCGGACTGTAAAGAATCCTAGCGTTTCTTCTTCGCAGGCTTGGCCGGTTTGTTGGGTTTCGCCGCCGCTTTGGGCGCAGGCCTCGGAGCAGCTTTCGGTGCAGGCTTCGGCGCAGCCGCCTTGCTCGGGCTCGGCTTCGGAGGAACCGGCAGTTTTCCTTTTGCCTCGGCCTTGGAGGCCGCGGCAGGCGGAGGCGGAGCGGCAGTCACGGGAGCAGCGCCTTTACCCTTCTTCTTACCCGCGTCCTTCTTGCCGGCATCAAGCGCTGCTGGAGTTGCCGCGGCGGCGGCCGCTTTCGCAGCACGTCCGCGCTTCGGCGGCGGCGGCGGAGGTGGCGGAGGTGGCGGCGGAGCGAGTGGCTTCAGGAACTTCAAAGTCTCGGTGCGCGAACGCAGTTTCCCGTCAAGCAAGAGCAGGAAAACATCCTGCGCAATCTTCGGATACTGCGGCAGCTGCGGCGTGATGTGCAGCTCGGTCATTTCGGGCAGCGGAATCTTCTGCTGCACCTGGCGCCACTTGGTGAAGAAATTCTTGATCTTCTGGATCACAGCCTGGTGCCGTGCCGTAACTGCAAGGAACAGGATCATTTCCGGACGCGCGCTCGACAGCACTTGCCATGTTCGCGAGGGCGTCGCCGATTCTTTCCCCGTCAACTTCTTCGAAAGATCCTTGGCATGGTCTTCCAGATCCTTCCACGACTCCACCAGCGTTTTGCGCGCAATCAGCTTGCGCATGTCAGCGATTTCCTTATCGCTGAGGCGCGAGGTCAGGAAGAACATCACCGCGGGCGCCGGATCCGGCTGGTATCCCAGCTCGTTCATCTGCTGGCGCGTCTTCATCAGCTGGCTCAGGCCGTTGGTATCGACCTTGGCTGTGGTCCAGTGTTCGCTCAAAATCTTGAGCCAGCCCTCTTTTTCTAGCACCCGCACGATGTGCAGCGGATCATCCTCGTAAGCCAACTGCTCGATCTCGTGCCCGATCGCTTTATGGGTGATGTACTCGATGTAGTTATTTTCGCGGGCGGAGTCAAAACGTGCCTGCGTCTTTTCCTCGAGCGGCCAGTGGAAGCGCGCCGCGAACCGCGTTGCGCGTATCAGCCGCGAAGGATCTTCCACGAACGCGTAGTTATGCAGCACGCGGATCAGCTTGGCTTCGATGTCGGCCGCGCCGTTCGATGGGTCCATCAGAAGGCCCCGCGATCCCTCATTCAAGGACAACGCCATTGCGTTCGCCGTGAAGTCGCGCCGGCGAAGGTCTTCGATAATGGTGGCGGGAGTGACAATCGGGGGCTTGCCGACTTTGTCGTACCGCTCGGTGCGCGCCATGCTGATTTCCGCGCGCACATTCCCCGGCAGCTGCAGAAACAAAGTTTTAGTGTCTTCGTCGGCCGAGGCCATCACGGCACCGGCGCGCTCCAGTTCCTTCTGCAGCTTGAGCGGATTGCCCTGAACCGTGAAATCGAGATCGCGGATGGGGAATCCGCTGATGATGTCGCGTACCGCACCGCCGGTCAGGTACAGATTCATCCCGGCAGCTCGCGCGACATCCTGCACCAAGCTGACCCCCTTTTGCTGGTCCGGGGTCAGCCGGGTTTCCATCGTGTATATGTAATCGGCCATGCCTTCCTATGAAAGCCGCGCTGCAACCGGCCGCACCGTGGATTTGCACAGGATTTCCACAGGGTCACAATTCGGGGTGCGGGTGGGTCGTGCCACCTCAATGTAAGTGACTCTATACAATGGGCTTAGATTCCCTGAGACGGACCGCAGCGAACAACAGAAAATAACACAAGGTTAATATTTTGGCTACTGCCTAGGCGCATTCTGCCTGTGAATTCACAAAAAATGCGAGAATTCAGAGGCCAGCCCGTCGTGCGAAGCTTGAATCGGCGCGCGCGAACGACAGCCATGCCCTCGACTCACAAGAAAGTAATCGTCCGCAAGATCGACCGCGACTCCGTCTCCGGCTACGTCGCGCCGACGAGTTTTGTGCGTGACGGCAAGCTCGAATTGCTGAACACGGCCGGTAACGTAGTGGGCATCGACCTGAAAGAGATCAAGGGCGTTTACTTCGTGCGCGAATTTGGCGACTCGGAGTCGCTGCTGCGCAAGACTTTCACCAGCCGTCCGCGCACCGAGGGCCTGTGGGTGCGATTGAAGTTCAAAGACAGCGAGATTGTCGAGGGCTTGATGCCAGGCGACCTCACGCAGCAACCTGCCGAAGGATTTCTAGTGATCCCACCCGACCTGCGCTCTAATACGCAGCGTATCTTCGTTCCCCGGATCGCACTCGATTCGCTGACGGTGCTCGCCGTGATCGGCAGCACGCACCGCAAGCGCCGCCAGCCCGAAGATCAACTGCAGGTCCCGATGTTTGGCGAGTAATCCCCGGTGTGGGTCGGGCACTCTTGTCCGACAAGGATGTGCCCAATTTTGGAGTCGGTCGGACAGGAGTGTCCGACCGACAGGAGTCATCCTCCGCTACGGGCGGTATATTTAACTCCAAGAGCAAATTGTTCAGTCGTTTTGATTCATCACCCGCCACACCTGAATGGTCACATCTCTATGAAACTCTCCAAACTTGCCAAAGCATTGCAGGCCACCATCGACAATGGCTCGCCTGAAATCGAGATCACTGGCGTTGCGGGCATCGAAGAAGCCCTCGCCGGACACGTCACATTTGTCTCGAACCCCAAGTATGCCGCGGCCGCCCGTAGCACGCGTGCGTCGGCAGTCATAGTGTCCGAAAACTTCCCTGCCATCTCGACGGCCATGCTGCGTTCGAAAAATCCCTACTTCGCGTTTGCGCGCGCGGTGGAACTTTTTTATCAGCCACCTGCTTACGCCCCGGGCATCCACAAGACTGCCGTGGTCCATCCGACCGCCAAGATCGGCGCCAACGCGCACATCGGACCGTATGCCGTCGTAGAACGCGACGTAACCGTCGGCGCGAATGCGACGCTGCTGGCGCATGTCGTGATCTATCCGGGCGCGCGCATTGGCGACAATTTTTTTGCGCATGCCCACTCGGTCGTGCGCGAACACTGCCGGCTCGGCAACAACGTCGTTCTGCAAAACGGTGCGGTCATCGGGGCCGACGGCTTCGGCTTCGCGAAGGATGACCTGGGCCAGTGGCACAAGATCATGCAATCCGGTCCGGCAGTGCTTGAGGACAACGTGGAAGTGCAGGCCAATGCCTGCATTGACCGCGCCAGCGTGGGAGAGACCCACATTGCCAGCGGCGCCAAGATCGACAACCTCGTGCAGGTTGGGCATGGCTCGCGTGTGGGCGAAAATACGTTGCTGTGTGCGCAGGCGGGACTCGCCGGCTCAACTGACGTCGGGAAGAACGTCATCCTCGCTGGACAGGTGGGGGTCGCCGGACACTGCAAGATCGGTGATGGCGCCATCGCCACCGCGCAAACGGGCATCCCCAATGATGTTCCGGCGGGCGCGGTCGTCAGCGGATATCCCGCCATCGACAACAAACTGTGGTTGCGCTGCTCGGCGGTTTTTCATCGCTTGCCGGAGTTGATGAAAGCCGTGCGGCAAAAGAGCTAGTTCAGCTTCGCTCCGGCGCGAACTCAGGATTTTCGCTTCGCCAAGTTGAACTTTAGTTCGACCACCACCACGCTGGCCGCCGCGATGCCATTCCGCACTCCCGGCTCGAATCGCCACTGCGACACGGCCGACAGCGCGTTGGCGTCAAGTCCTTCCCGCAAGTGCTCAACGATCTCCATGATCTCGGGAAATCCCTTTTCATTCACGATGACTCGCACGCGAATGGTTCCGGAGATTTTCTTGAGGAGCGCATTCGACGCGTAACGCGGGCCGGGCTTGTAAATCGCTTTCGGCTTGCTGACCACGCCGCTCTCCCATGCGTAGACGGAGCGGTCGCCGGCGAGCGTGCCAACCTTTCCGTCGGATGGAAAGGCGGTTCCGCTTCCCGATCCCCGCGTTAGGTCGACGTCTGCGTGCCAGGCGCCTTCGATCTTGCTCCCGATTTCCTCGATCGAAACCACGTGGCGTAGAAATTCGTGGCGCACCGCAGGGTCGGTTGATCCGCGTGGCAGGTCGATGCTGACGTGCACAGTACGATCGGTCGTGACGGGAACAAGTTTCTTCGAAGACGTGTTGGCCAGGAGCGCGACAATCTCGCGACGACCGTCAATGACTACCTGCCCGCCCTGTACGTCGACCTTGTCCGCGCGAATCAATCCGGCGGTGGTCCATGGCTCGCCAGCCGGTGCACGCGTCGGCAACCCGCTGCCGTCGAAATGAACCACATCGAAACTCGTGGGAACACTCAGCAGCAGGAGTTTGCCTTCGTAGCGGCGACGCAGTTCCTTGCGAAAATCAGCGTCGGGAGCAACCGAGCGGGCGGCAATGGCCGAGATCGTTCCGCAAATCATCAGCACGACCACGAACCGCAGCCACTGCATGAGTCAACTCTGATATTCGCTGGGCAGGCCGCTGTTGATGGCTAAGCGCACCCGCGCCATCAGGCAATCGCGGTCGCCAAATTCCGCCGGCTGAATCGGATCATGAAAGATGACTTTCACCGTTCCCGGTGAAATCTGGAAACGCGCTTTCGGCATCAAGTCATGCGTGCCCGCGATGGTAACGGGCACGACCGGGACACCGCACTCCGCCGCAAGATAAAAAGGACCTTTCTTGAAGGAAAGCAGCTTGCCGTCGAACGAGCGCTTCCCCTCCACGTAGATCGTCATGTTGATACCCTGCCGCACCACGTCGGCCGCAGCGTTCACGGCAGCGATGCCAGCGTCGCGATTGCCGCGATCGACGGGCACGAGCGACCCCATGCGCATGGTCTCCCCGAGAATGGGGTAGCTGAACAATTCCTTCTTCGCCATGACTGAGGTGCGCCGCGGAATAAGCGGCAACAGGATGGGCGGATCGAGATTCGAGGTGTGGTTTGACATGAAGATGTAGGTCCGCGAAGGATCGAGTTTATCGAGCCCGCTGGTCTCCACCTTCACACCCGCCAGCTTCACGCCGGTCCACGCGCCCCACATGCTGATGCGGTAAAGGAAGCCGATGTCGCGCGTGAGGAACGTCCAGGGAAATCCGGTCAGCGCCGCTACCGGCAAAGCGAGGGACCAGAATGTCAGCATCAGGACCGTTCGAATCAAGGTCGCTAGTCTCCCGTGAGCTGCGCTTCTCCTCTCAGCCAGGCAGCGCGCCGAGCCTTTTGCTGAGTGCTCACATTGTCCAAATCCTTCACATCGAACTCAACCTGCTCCTGCGAGCCGACTTTCCACTGGATCTCGTGCTCGACGCCGTGGCGCCGAATGCGCAGGCGGATCTGATTTCCGGGATGCAATTCGCCGATCCGGCGCTCGAAGTCGGCAGCCACGGCATGGCCGTTGAGGGTCAGCACATCGTCACCTGTAACTAACCCGGCACGCTCAGCTTCGCTGCCCGAGCGCACGCGGATGATCGACGGCGCAGCATCGAAGTTATGAACCGAGATGAATCCGGTGTCGGCAATCGTACTGTGCCGAGGGACGACGCGTAGGCCGGCCGTCTTAAGAAAATCGTCCCATGGAATTTCGTCCACGCTCGCAACATACTTTTCAAAAAATGCATCGAGCTTGGCGTGCGAAACCTCTTCAGCTGCCCCGCGCACTCCATCCGAGTCTGGAAAGAACTTGCCCTGCTGCGGGTAGTTCTTGTTCATCCACTGAAACACGTCACGCAGCGAGGCCTTGCCGTGGCTGGCCTCGCGGACTTCAAGGTCCAGCATCTCGCCCAGCAATTCACCCTTGTTGTAGTAAGAAATGCTACGAGCCGGTTCGCGATAAAACGGATACTTCTCCAGCCAGGAATCGAGACTCGATACTTCCGCCGATTGTGTCAGGTGGGCCGGGCGCGATTCCAGCTCTGTGATTTGCTCGCCCAGCTTGCGAAGAAATCCCGGTTCGTCCAGCAGCCCAGCGCGAAACAGAATGATGTTCTCGACCGTGCTGGTCACGCCTTCGCTGAACCATAGCGCGCGCGTGTAGTTCTCCTTCGTGTAGTCAATGGGCTCGAGCGACTGGGGGCGGAGGCGCTTCACGTTCCAGAGATGGAAAAATTCGTGCGCCGTCACACCGTTCAATGCATCCGGGTTGTCCTTCACGCTCTGCGCGTTGATGTCGATTGCCGTGCAATAAGCGTGCTCCATCCCACCACCGCCCGGGCCTCGCGGGAAATGATAGAGGAAGAGGTAAGTCTGGAACGGCCGGTCGTTCATCCAGCCGGTAGCCGCGGCCACGATTTTCTGCAGGTTCGCCACGATCCTCTTCATGTCGTAGTCTGCCGGGTCGGCGTCGACGATCACGCGATAGTGACCGCCACCTTCGTCGAAGTCCGCTTCCTTGAACGTGCCAATCTCCACCGGCGAATCGACCAGGCGGTCGTAGTTCTCGGCCGTGAACGAATCTCCCTCGGCTGTGAGCGCCGTGGCGAACTTCCATCCGGCAGGCACATTCACGAAGCGAACGCGAGTCTTCGCGTCGCGCGCGTCGGGCAGGTACATGAGAATTTCGGCGAAATTAAAAAACGCGTGGCTTGTGCTGACCTGCGCGCCATAGGGACCCGGTAGTGCGGCGGCGATTTCGTACTCCACGGTCCCGCCGTCTTGGGTTCCCTCGACTTCCCACGATGATTTGTCGAGCGACTTTATCTCGAGCGCGCCCGACTTCCCTTTCGCGCGTACCCAGGTGATGTACTGCGCGAAGTCGCGCACCTGGTAAAGCGCGTTCCAGACCGGAAGCTCAACACGCCGTGTCGGGGCACCCGGCGGCAAATCCATCTCCACGCGCACGAGATGATTCTGCTTGTCTGCGAGCGATACCGTGTAGCGTAGTTCGATGGAACTGGGATTCTGCGCGGCGAGCGTCGCGCCGCCGGCACACGTCCACGCCAGGAGAACCAGCACGCACCAGCTCCCCGGCTTCTTGCTCATGCTTTGGCGGACGCCTCCAGAGGATTCTTGCTGCCCAGCGACTTCAGTCGGGCTGGAAGTTTCTCATAGATACCCTCAAAGCCGCCATTGGAGAGAATCGCGACCACGTCGCCCGAGCGCAATTCCGGCGCAATCACCTGCACAATCCCGTCGGCACCAGAAATAATCCGCGCGCGCTTCCCACGCTGCTGCAAGTCCGCGCCTACCGCCATCAGGTCCAGGCGCTCGGCCTGCGGAATGGAATCCGACTTGAACACCCCGGCGACCACGACCTCGTCGGCGAGCGCTAGGCTGTTTGCCAGTTCGTGCTGGAATACATTCCGGCGTAGAGTGTTCGACCGCGGTTCTAGGATCACCCACAAGCGCGATCCCGGAAAGCGCGAGCGCAACGCCGTCAAGGTCCCGGCAATCGCCGTCGGATGGTGCGCGAAATCATCAATGATGGTGATCCCGTTCACCTGCGCCTTCACTTCCAGCCGGCGCTTCACGCTGCGGAAGGTGCGCAAGGCGTGTTGAATGTCTTCGACTGGAATGCCGTATCCCGCGGCCATAGCAGCCGCGGCTGTCGCGTTGCACACGTTGTATTCACCCGCCAGGCTGAATTCGAAGTCGGCCCAACACTTGCCATCGCGCAGCACAGTCCACGAAGTCCCGGTCGGCTCAAAGCGGAGATCTATGATTTGCCGCGCGGACTTTGCCTGCAACCCATAGCGCTCTACTGGGCAGAAAGCCTTCGCAACACATCGCTCGACGCTGGCCCCCGTATCGAATGCCACAATGCGTCCACGCCGCGGGACTAAGTTGACCAATCGTTTGAACGATGTCTCCACCGCGTCCAGGTCCTTGTAAATGTCGGCGTGATCGAATTCCACGGAAGTGAGTACGACGGCATCGGGAAAGTAGTGCAGGAATTTCGGCCCCTTGTCGAAGAAAGCCGTGTCGTACTCGTCGCCTTCGAGGATGAAGTGTTCCCCACCGCCCAGCGCGAAGCTCGATCCGAAATTTTCCGCGATCCCGCCAATCAAGAACGAAGGCTGCTTCCCGGCAGAATGAAATATCCAGGACAGCATGGAAGTGGTCGTGGTCTTGCCGTGCGTTCCGGCGATCACGATGACCTCTTTGCCGCTCAGAAATTCGTCGTGCAGAATTTGAGGCAATGAGCAGAACGGAATTCTCTCGTCGAGTACGTACTCCAGTTCCGGATTCCCGCGGGACATCGCGTTGCCCACGACTACCAGGTCGGGATGCGGCTGCAGGTTGGCCGCGTCAAAGGGCTGCGCCACCGGAATTTTCAGCGACGCGAGAAAATCCGACATCGGCGGATAAGCTGCTGCGTCCGAACCCGTCACCCGAAATTCACGCTCGTTAAGCATCCCGGCGAGCGACGCCATCGCCGTCCCGCAGATCCCGATCAAATGAATGTGTTTCTTGTCTGCCATCGTCTTCCGTTCCGCAATCAAGGCTGAGTTGCCGCTTCCATTATCTTAAGCGTCGCCTCGCCCCCATTCACGCGCAGACTCGCGCGCACGCCAAACGGAAGGGTAATGTTCTTCCGGGTAACGTGGCCGGACCGCAACCCGTACGCAATCGGGATCCCCAGCTTGCCCACAATGCGCAAGATAACCTCCTGCAGAGTGTAGGGCTGATCGTTGCTCTGGGAGCAATCTAGCATTTCGCCGAACACGATCCCCTGAACGCCGGCCAACTTCCCAGAGAGTTTGAGGTGCATGAGCATGCGATCCACCTGGAATGGCTTGGCATTTACATCTTCAAGAAACAGGATGGTGCCGTTGGTACGGATCTCGTGCGGGGTGCCGAGCGATGCCACCAGAATCGACAGGCAGCCTCCGTAGAGAATGCCTTCGGCCTCGCCATCGACTAATCCTTCAGTGCCCGAGTCAGCGCCCGACGAAATCTCCGATCCGGTTAGTCCGGTCAGGGCGGCCTGCCACGTTGCGAGGTCCACGCCATCGGCGTGCGCGAAATCCTTCGTCACCATTGGGCCGTGGAAGGTCACGAAACGTGCCGAGTCACAGAAGCAGGTCAGCAGGGTAGTGATGTCGCTGTACCCCACGAAGATTTTCGGATGTCCCGCGATCTTCGCCGGATCGAGTTCCCCCAGCAGATAATTCGCGCCGTACCCACCGCGCGCGCACACGATGGCGCGTACATCGTCGCGCGTGAACATTTCTTCCAGTTCACGCGCGCGCCGCGTCGGCGAGCCCGCAAAATACAAATCCTGTTCGAGGATGGAGTCCAGATAGAACGGCTTGTAACCAAGCTGGCGGAGCGCGTCGCATCCCTGCTCCAGAAGTTCGCGCTTGATATTGCTGGCCGGAGCGACGATGCCAACTGTATCACCCGGCTGGAGAGCCCTTGGTTTCGTGCGCGGCATTTGGGGGGAGGAGTTGCTCAAGGGCTCATCCTACACAAAGAATCGTCCTTCGCTGATCAGCGTCGCCGGTCCGCGCAGAAAGACTTCCTGCTCGAAGCGCACCGTCTGCGTACCGCCGGGCGCGTGCACGATCACCGGAGACTGCGCTCTCCCGGTCGCGATCGAAGCCACCGCGGCCGCGCTCGAACCGGTACCAGAAGACTGCGTTTCCCCGACTCCTCGCTCAAAGAAACGAACGTCGATATTAAACTTGTCCTGAACGTAAACCACCTCAATGTTAATGCCTTGCTTGAAGATTGAGTTGCGCTGCATTTCGGCCGAACGCGCCTGCCAGTCCGCCCAGAATTGCTCGACGAACATCACGAAGTGCGGGTTGCCCATCGACACCGGAATACCCTTCACTTCCCCGAACGAAGTTGGGATCGACATTTCGGCATCGACCCGCGGGACGCCCATGGCCGCTTCGAACTCGAAGGTGTTCCCGCTGCGCGCCACCAGCGTGCACTTCTTCACGCCCGCGCCCGTCCGGATCGTCACCGACTCTTTCTTCGTTTCTGCGCACAGGTAGGCAGCAACGCAGCGCGTGCCGTTGCCCGAGATCTCCGCATCGGAGCCATCGGCATTCACGAGGCGCGCTTCGACGTCGGCATCGCTGGCCGCGAACAGCCATTCGACTCCGTCGGCACCTACGCCGTTATGACGGTCACAGATCTGCCTGGTGAGTTCGTTAAGGCGATCGGGAGTCAGCGTGCCGTCAATGATCAGGAAATCGTTTCCGCACGCGCTGGCCTTGGTGAATGGGATGTCCATGAGCGCTGGATCACTCGTGCTCGATAGAGCCCAGCGATCCCACCGTGGAGAAGACGGTCGACTGGTGGAGCAGCAGGTTGATTTGCTGTTGATCTTCGGGCGGGCCGTCTACGGTGAACATCACGCGCACGTGTCCGGGCTGGCCCGCTACCCGCACGTTCTGCATGGTGGCGCGGGCCTCGTCGAGCATGCGGTTCGCCTCGACCAGGATTGCCTCAGCACCAGCGCCCGTGACTTCATATGTAACCGACGTGGAGTGCATTGCAAACCGTCGCTCAAGTTTTCCGAGGACCGCGAGCGCGAGCAGGATCATGACCGTCGCAAACACCGCGGTGATGTACAGTCCGCCCCCGGCAGCCATTCCCACCGACGCCACCACAAACAGAGTTGCCGCGGTGGTCAGGCCAACCACCGAGCCACGCGCGTGCAGGATCGATCCCGCTCCAATGAAGCCGATGCCCGGAATGATCTGCGCGGCCACCCGCGTGTGATCTCCGCCCATGCTGCCAGCCAGTTTGTCAGAAAGCACGGTGAACATGGCTGCGCCGAAGCAGATGAAAATGTTCGTTCGCAATCCGGCGGGCTTGTGGCGTAGCTGGCGCTCGAGCCCGATGGCCCCACCCAGAATCGCGGCCACCACCAGCCGGACCACGGTGCTGGAAAGCACCGTCTCCATCTGGTAACCGATCGAGCCCAGAGAGCTGTGAAGTTGAGGCATGGCTGTTAAAGATTGCGCGGGCGAGTGGATTTTATCACCGGAAAATCGCCGCCCCGGCCGTGGTCCAGGACCCGCCATTAACGCGCGTGGTTACCAAGCTTGGGCGGGAGAAGATCCGTGGCGTCTGAAAAATGGTCGCCTTGCGCTGGCCATTCACCGCAATGATCGCAACCGCTTGCAACTCGTGACCCGCAACCGCCTTCGACACAGGATCACCGTCAAAAGCCACCACGTAATCCGCAAACTTTGAAGGATCTTTCAGAGCGCGCTCCCATAAACCCTCGGGATCGGAAGGCTGTCTCCACACGCGGTGATTCCCTTCATTGATTGTCCGCTTCAACGGGATGCCCGCGTCCTGTAGCGCGCCAACGTGCTCGCCCAGGTACATGAGCAGCGTTGAGTTCGGCGGCAGGCGCTGCAATTGCTCGGCGAGTGAACTCTCGAGTTGAAGACGCGTTCTCGAATTGATCCAGGCTTCGCGAAAGCAAACCGGTTGCGCGCGCCACACGGTTGTGTAGCTTGCGATCACCAAGGCTGCACTGGCCAAAGCAGCCGCCGACTTCCCTGCCGGTTGCTTGATGAACGAAATGCAGTAGAACGCGGCGAGCGCAACAAACACCGCCAGCGCCGGTAGCAACTGGGTTCCATAGCGAATGTTGTAGTAAGAAAAGGGCCACCACGACGGCGTGAAGATCGGCACACCGCCATACGCCACCGACAGCATGTAAAACGGAAGAGGGATCAGCAGAAGCAACAAGGGCGTCAGGCGACGATCCACGAAGGCGACAAACCCGGCACCTAGAAGCCCGAGAACGATCCACACGCGCTGCCAGTTCCCTTCCGCAACGCTGAACTCGGCAGATTTCAGATAGTACAAGCCTGCCGCGGGCAGATTGTGTGTGCCCGGGTGTGGCGGAAATCCAGGGACCGCCGTCTTTTTTTCGATCGCTTGCGCCGAGTATGGTCCGTTCGCAAACTCCAGCGCATTCCCGTAGACGATTGCGTTGTAGGTGAACCAGAGCACCGGCGCTGCGCCGGCCAGCAACACGAACGTGACAACAGCCCGCCATGCGCGCGCTCCGTCCGCGCGCCACGCAAGGAGGAGCACCAGGACGCCGACTGTCGCAGCGAGGAACCATCCGTCGTAGCGCGTGAGACACGCGCCGGCGAGCACAGCGCCACACTTCCATAGCGACCGCTTCGCTGCACTCGTCCAGCCGTTCGCTCGCAGTTCCTGCACGAAATCCGCGAAGTACACCACGGTCCAGACGAACAGCGCGAGATACAGCGACTCAGTCATCGCCGTGGACTGCAGGTAGAGGAGATTGGGATTGAGTCCGTAGATCGCGGCAGCGAATATCGCGACGGCGCTGGCATGCGATGGCCCGCGGGCCGAGTTCGCCATCGCCCCGCGCACCAGTCGAAACACGCCAACGACTCCGAAGACATACGCCACCATCGAAGGCAGCGAACCGCCGACGCCCGTCTGCCACGCCCAGTTCGACGCCACCAGCGGCATCATCAGCAGGTGAGGCAACGGCAGCCAGACCGTGCCGAGTTGCAGAAGGCCGGGCGTCTGCGAATCAAACACACGCCGTGCGATGTTGATGTGAGCGACCGCGTCGCCGTAAAACAGAACCGCGCCATTGCGGTAGATAATCAGGAAGGCGACAACCGAAACACACGCAGCCAGCGCCGCGACCGATACGGTTTCCCGATCCCGGCGCTGTGAAGGAGAATTCATTCGAGGTGGGTCAATTCGCGGAAGACTTGGAAACGTTCTTCGATTTCATCGCGCGTGAGCGACTGTAGGCGCTCAGTACCGAATCGCTCCACGGTGAACGATCCCATCACACCGCCGTAGAACAATGCCCGCTTCAGCACTTCGCGGTTCACTTCGCCTTGGGACGCGATGTAGCCCATGAACCCTCCCGCGAACGAATCGCCCGCACCCGTCGGATCCTGCACTTGTTCGATGGGCAGCGCCGGGGCTCGGAAAGGGTGATGGCCAATCCCGAACGCGCCTTCGCGGAAGAAAATCGTCGCGCCATATTCGCCATGCTTGATGACCAGCGCACGCGGCCCCATCGAAAGGACTTTCTGCGCAGCCCGCGGCAGGTTCGTTTCGTTCGCGATCATCTTGGCTTCCGTGTCGTTGATCAGCAACACGTCGACCAGCTTGAGCATCTCAGCCAACTCGCGGGGCGTGCCGTTGATCCAGAAATTCATGGTGTCGCCGCCCGTCAGCCGGACGCCGTTCATCTCCTGCCGCACCGCCGTCTGCAGCGAAGGATGAATGTTGGCCAGAAACAGAAAGTCGGTGTCGGCATATTCCTTGGGAATCTTGGGCTGGAATTTCTCGAACACGTTCAGAGCCGTGAAGTCGGTCTTCGCCTCGTTGAGGTTGTCGGTGTAGTGGCCACCCCAGCGGAAGGTCTTGCCGGGCGCGCGTTCGATGCCGCGCGTGTCGATGCCGCGCTTCTTCAACACGTCTTCATACTCGGCGCCGAAGTCGTCGCCTACCACGGCCACGACCCGAACCTTGGTGAAAAAGCTGGCGGCCAGCGCAAAGTGCGTGGCGGCGCCGCCCAGCACGTCCTCTACGCGACCAGAAGGCGTGGCGATGTTGTCGAATGCAACCGAACCAACGACGAGTATGCTCATGAGATAGGAGTGAAGTTACGTCCCTGGGGAAAGATATTTGTCCAGAATCAGGCTCAGGTTCTTGCGCGTGACCGCGGGAATCTTGTCGCGGTCGGTGAGGATCGCGTGCGCGAGCGCGGCTCCGCACTTGCAGCTGCGTTCCGTAGGCATGGCCGCAGCCGTTTCGCGCACCACCTTGGCCGCGTTCTCCGCATTCTTCACCAGCACGGCCACGATCTGATCGACCGTCACCGAATCATGATGCGGATGCCAGCAATCGTAATCGGTCACCATGGCGACCGTGACGTAGCAGATCTCGGCCTCGCGGGCGAGCTTGGCTTCCTGCAAGTTGGTCATGCCAATTACGTCCATGCCCCAACTGCGGTAGATGTTCGACTCGGCCTTGGTGGAAAACTGCGGCCCTTCCATGTTGAGGTAGGTCCCGCCCCGCTTGCCCGTGACGCCGGCTTTCTTGCAGGCGCCCGCCACCACGGCTGAAAGCTGTGGACATATTGGATCGGCGAAAGCAACGTGCGCGACGATGCCGTTGCCGAAGAAAGTATCCACACGGTGCCGCGTGCGGTCGAAGAACTGGTCTGGAATCACAAAGTCGAGCGGCTTGTGCTCTTCCTTGAGGGAGCCGACAGCAGAGACTGAAACGATTCGCTCCACGCCGAGTTGTTTGAAGCCATAGATATTTGCGCGGAAATTCAGCTCGGTGGGAAGAATCCGGTGCCCGCGTCCATGACGGGCAAGGAACACGACCTGGCGCCCTTCAAGTGTTCCGAGAACGTAGGGGTCTGACGGCTCACCGAACGGCGTTTTCTGCCGGACTTCCCGCACATCGCTTAATCCGGGCATGGAATACAGCCCGCTGCCCCCGATGATGCCAATCTCCGCCTGCGACAAACGACCTCCCTGTGAACTTCGCCAACGTGAAGCAAACGCATGATTATACAAAAGCGCGAGGGATGCACTGCCGTTCGCAACATTTGGAACAAAAGCGAAAAGCTTTTAACCGCGAAGTTCGCAAAGAAAATCCGCAGAGGACGCAAAGGCAATCGCTACAGATCCGCTTTGCGAACTTTGCGCCAGCCTTCGCGTCCTTCGCGGTTAAAAGCTCTATACACTCGGCTACAATCGAGCGCATGAATTTTGTTCGGGCAATCTTGGTCGCATTCTTCCTATGGACCGCGGCCTTCGCGCAGGAGCCCAAGTCGGTCACAGTGCCCATCACGCTCGACCACAATCGCATCGTAATCGACGTCTATCTTCCCTTACCCGATGGAAACACCAAGCGCGTACGCGGGCTGGTCGACACCGTCGCCACAGAGATGACCACCAGCCAGCGAGTCGGGGAGATGTTCGGTCCCCTCAAATGCGACGCGCAGACTTGTGAGACGGCGCTTCCACCGGAAATCCAGATCGGCGGCATGAAGATTTCTCTGGAGAGAATGCAAACCGCCCACGCCCCGGCGGGAGGTCCCAAGGACGTCATGCTCGCCGGCATGAGTCCAGAGATCATTCTGCCGGCCGCGATCCTGCGCAACTACGACGTCGTCGTCGACTACGCCACCCGGCAATTCACGATTGGCGCACCGGGCTCCATCAAATTTCAAGGCGTCCCGACCAAGGCCCGAGTGAATCCTGCGGGATTGGTCGACATCACCGGCCAGCTGCAAGACGAGCAGCTGAGGTTCGCTCTCGATACCGGATCGCCGATCAGTTTCCTAGACGGCGAGCGATTAGCGAAGTGGCACGGCGCACATTCCAGGTGGCCGTATTTGAAGGGCGCGGTCGGCGCTGCCAATGTGGCGGGTTCGCCCGACGAGGCGGACCGCGAACTGCTGCGCATCCCGGACCTTCGCATCGGTACAGCGGCTCTCTCAGGAGTTGCCTTCGCCAGCCTGCCACCCGCTGCTCTCACCAAACTCAACGGGCGCGTGGGCGCCGACACCAACGGCCTGCTCGGCGGAGAAGCCTTCCGCAATTGCCGCGTTGGCATCGACTACGCCCACCAGACTGTGTACCTCGACGTTGTCAGCCACAACGCGGCACCCGACATGGATGTCGTTGGGCTCACGTTGCGTCCGAGAGCCGATGGACACTTTACCGTGTCGGCGGTTCTCAGCACCGACGGTAAGTCGACGGTTCCGGATGTGAAAGCTGGAGACGTTCTGGTTGGAGTTGATGGCGCACCGGTCACGGGCGCAACGCTGGGGCAGGCATGGTCCCTGCTTAGTGGGACGCCCGGACAGTCTCGTGCCTTGACCCTGGAGCGCGACGGAAAAGTGTTTACAGTGACTGCGCTTGTCCGGCGATTCCTTGCGCTGAAGAACGAAGTGCCTGTGAGAAGTCCGCGCCGAAATCCGCATCGGCGCAATTGATCCAGAAAAACCTTGACCACAGAGGACACCGAGGAACACACAGGATTTTGGGAGGAGCTCTCACTTGCGACCTTGTTCCATTTCGGGATGCTTATCTCTAGGTTAACGCTCGGCGCTTACAAGCCCCCAGACGGGCAGCAGGTACTCAAATGGCCCCAAACCATCACCCTGCTCCCAAAGTACGCTCTGAGGCCCCAGGGACGCTCGCAATGGGCATCTAGGGGCGATGCTCGGACCGCCATTGCGCCCCTGAAACTGGCCCTCTACCTGTTTTCAACAACTTAGCTTTTAGAGAATGAATTCCGAAACAACGTGGACCGTCCCATCAATGTGAGGCGGCGGCCGGAAAGACTTCGTGCTCGATCTTCTCGGTAGTGTCCTGGTCGAGACTCTCGCTGATCAGCACCATGTTGCCTTTCACTTCGATGACGACCGGACCTTCTTCCGTCAGGTAGCTGTGCTTGCCGGTCAGCGTATCGATTATGACTTGTGCAGGCTTATCTGACTTGGCTTCGTCTCCGGTATCGTGCGCGCGGGTGTAGCGGCTCTTCAAACCCTTCGCGTACACGTAGGCAAATTCAGAAGCCCGTTCCGGATTTGACCAACGTGACAAATACATCAGTCCGAGCGGCGCTGAAGCATCGCCCTTAGGCCGAACTGCATAGTAGTAGCCGCCGCGCCAGTGGGGATAAAGCCGCTTGGAAGTTTCCGGACCCGCGTATTGGTCGATCAACAGAGCGGCGTCAAACTCGCCGACCGCGCCCACATCGAACTTGTCGTAAGCCTTGAAATCTTTCTTGAAGTCCAGCAGCGGCATGGGAGGAAGCTTCTCTCCGGAAAGATAGACTCCGGGCTCCATAATCTCGCGCGTGGATCGCGGGGGATTTTTGAAAACTCCGGCGTAAGCTTTCTCCTTGCCGATCTTGGTGAGTAGTTCCGACTCAAAATCCAGTCCATAGCGATACGGAAACGTAAGGGCTTCTTTGATGTAGAGCGGCGCGTTGTGAAACTCGACCGAGTCGGGCGTGCCCACCAGCATCCCGGCCTTCAGCGCCTCAACGATCTGTGGCGAATCGACCACGGACTGACCAGTTGGCGCGAGTTCGTAGTCGATGAGCACGACCATCGCCTGCCCTTCGACCACCGCCTGGTGCGCGGTCGTGGCCTCGTCGTTTTCAATGTCGGCGACGGTGGGCTCTTTCTTGCTCGCGCCCAGGTCGGTGTCGCCCGCCTTCATGTACTTCTCCAGACCGAAAGATTGGTCCTGCAGCGCGTGCGTCAACTCGTGGGCGAGCACAGGCTTCTGCTGCTCGGCCTCGATCCAGTCGAGCAGATTCACAGTTTTGGTTTTGGGATCGTAATAGCCTGCAACCTGCTCGCGCAGCAAGGCCAGAAGGAAGGTCTGCAGATCGAAATTGCGCGGGAGGAGCCCGAATTTCTTCAGCACCAATTCCGAGCGGCGCAGACGCTGCGAATCTTCGTCTTCGTCCATGTGCTTGCGGATGAAGGCCACCACCTCGTCGCGATTCACCAGCTTGCGCTTCACGTCTTCTTTGATTTGTAAGGACGTGTCTTTGCTGACAAACTTCAGGATCTGGTCGACCGAGCGGAAGAGTTCCTCGGCTTCTTTGGGCGAGATTTTCTTCTCGGGCTGCTCGGCGGGCGCCTGGCTGGCGCTATCGCTCTTATCCGCGGCGGGAGCTTCGGGTTGCTGCGGCTGCGATCCTGCAGGCGACTTCTGCGCCGGTCCCGCGTCTTGAATCGGCAACGCGCCGACTCTCACGGCGGTTTGAGCCGCCGCATTTCCGAGCACGACGCCCAGTAAGACGAGCGTGCAGACGGCGCAGCGCAAAAAATTCGAAGGAACGTTCGTCAGCCATGCTCGACGACGCACTCGGAGGCAATGGATCATTGTTGTCTCACCCTTTCGGCAATCCACTGCCCGGCCTCTTTGGTACCGAGCGTCCCACCCACATCCTGCGTGGTCTTTTTGGCTTGAACGCCGGCCAGAACGGCGTTTTCGATCTTAGTGGCGTTGGTTTCCATCCCGAGATGGCGCAGCATCATGGCCACGGTCAGGATCGCACCCATCGGATTGGCTACGTTCTTTCCGGCCAGCGGTGGCGCCGAACCGTGTACCGGCTCGAACATCGAAGTCTTGCCCGGATGGATATTTCCGCTGGCGGCCATGCCGAGCCCGCCCTGGAGGCCGGCGGCAAGGTCGGTGATGATGTCGCCGAACATGTTGTTGGTGACGATCACGTCGAAGGGCCGGGGATCGCGCACCAACTGCGTACAGAGCGCGTCGACGTACATGTGCTCGGTCTTGATGTGCGGATAGTCGCTCGCGACTTCCTTGAATACCCGTTGCCACAAGCCACCGGCGTGCGTCATGGCGTTTGACTTGTCGCACATGAGCACGCGGCTGCGGCGGGTGCCGTCCTGCTTGGGATGCTTCTCACAATAGTCGAAGGCGTAGCGGATGACGCGCTCCACTCCTTTGCGCGTGTTGATGTCTTCCTGAACGGCGACTTCGTCGGCGGTTCCCTTTTTGAAAACGCCGCCAAGATCTCCGTAGACACCTTCCGTGTTCTCGCGGACGACGACGAAGTCGATATCCTTCGACTCCACGCCTTTCAAGGGGCACAGCGCGGCGTCCATCAGGCGAACCGGACGAACGTTCGCGTAGAGGTCCATCTGGAAACGCATGCCAAGCAGGATTTCCTTGGCGTGGATGTTGGTCGGGACGCGCGGATCGCCGAAGGCGCCCACCAGGATGGCATCGAATTCACGGCCCAGCATCGCGAAGCCATCGGGCGGCACCGTGACGCCGTCGGCCAGATAGCGCGTGGCGCCCCAGTCGAAGTGCTGGATTGCGACGTCCGCGCCCGAAGCTTCGAGGACTTTGAGGGCTTGGGGAATTACTTCCTGCCCTATGCCGTCGCCGGCCAGGACTGCAATCTTCTTTTTGGAAGTCACGATGCAGAGAGTATCAAGTGGCGCGGAGCTTTTCCATTTTTCGTGAGTGACGAGCGCGTGGAAAATAGGCCGCGTGGGAGGGGAGCGAACCTCAGGAGCTAAAACCCCATCGACGGCGCGCATAACGGCACGGCTGAAGCCGTGCCCCTTCCCCTTGCCGTGCCCGCCAAATCCCGGAGAGCGAAGTTCACTTCTTGCGCTGCATTTCAAACTGCATATGCGCGTCCTTGCCTTCGTGCCTCCACGTCCAATCCTCGCTGTAGTGGTCCGCGTCGGCGAAGCTGTAGACCACTTTGTGCATATGGCCGGCCTGCGGAGAAGCCAGATTGGTGGCGTCCAAAAAATCGAACGTCACGGTTTTGCCGTCTGGCGAGATGACGGCCTGCATGCGCGGTTGATTGTTGCTTGGGCAGAAATGCGTCATCATCAATTTCTGGCCGTCAACATAGTAGAGGCTGGTCATGGCCTCGTCGCCCATCTTGATGTCGGCCATCACCGAGGTGCCGCCCGCGATCGGACGGTAGGTCACTTCTGCGGTCTCGCCGTGCGCGCCTTTTCCCACCCAGGTGCCCCCCATGGCTTTGAAGCGGTCGAGCGCCTTTTGCGCGTCGGACTGGGCGAAGGCCGGAGCGGCGGCCAGCATCATGAGTATTGCAGCGTAGAAAAACCTCATTTGGTGCTCTCCTCTGCGGGATGTGATTTCCTTTGCGAACGTCGCGTTACCTTTGCGAACTTTGTGGTTACAGATTTTTCCGGAAGAGCTTTTAACCGCTAAGGACGCCAATAAGGACGCCAAGAAGGGCCGCGAAGATCGCAAAGTGTGTTTGCGCTCACAAGAACTGGCCTTCATACGTTGCGTTCCCAAAACCCGAGCTCGCATCTCTTCGATATAATCAAGGGATACGCTGATGTCGCTGACTACCTCACATAACGACGCTGCCCCGTCGGCTTCCGCCGAAAAACAGTGGCCCGCGCGCTTCGGCAAGGTTACAGACGAATTTGCGGCGCTTCGGTCAACCTGCGGGGTCTACGAACTGCCGCAGCGCGTGAAAATTCGGCTGACCGGGAACGACCGAGTGCGCTGGCTGAACGGCATGGTGACCAACAACATCAAGGACTTGCCGCAGAATCACGGCGTATACGCGTTCTTGTTGAACCCGCAAGGCCACATCCTGGGCGACTTGATCGCCATCCATCGGGGCAATAGCCTGCTGGTGGAATCGGATCAGGCACAATTAGCCAAGATTCTAGCCACGTTCGACCACTACATCATCATGGATGACGTCGAGGTGGCGGATGTGTCCGACACCCTCGCGACGATTGGCGTGGCCGGACCCCATAGTGCTGCTGTGCTCGGGGCGGCCGGCATCCAGCTCTCGCCGATAAAGCCGCTTGCAGTGGCAGACCTGACGTGGCACGACGTTCCGATCAGTGTGGTGCGCGGTGAGTTTGACGACTTTCCATCCTTTGAAATGTGGGTCGCGCCGGAACAGGTTGCGAAGTTGCGCGAGGCGCTGAACAACGCCGGGACAACGCTTGTCGGGCAGGACGCTCTGGAACTCTACCGCGTCGCCTTGGGCATCCCGCTGTACGGGAAAGACATTCGTGAGCGCGATCTGCCGCAGGAAACCGAGCAGCAGCATGCATTGAATTTCAGCAAGGGCTGCTACGTGGGGCAGGAGATCGTGGAGCGCATCCGGTCGCGCGGCAACGTTCACCGCAAGTTCACCGGATTCAAGATTGACGGGCCGCCTGCCGCTGTTGGTACAAAGATCCAATGGCAAGGCAAGGAAGTTGGGGAGATTACGAGTTCTGCAGTCATCCCCGGGCCAACGGGCGAACAGTCGGTGGCACTTGGGTACGTGCGCCGCGAACTGGCTGGCCCAAACAAAGACTTAGACGTTGCGGGAAGCCGCGTCACCGTCTCCGAACTTCCCTTTCGCGAGTTGCTCAGGAATTAAAAGGAAATCAATATGGCTGACAAAAAGCAGGACACCGGCTTCACTGTGACTGATCGCAGGCTGTTCACCACCGACGGCGACCTGCGCTCCGATCTCTCGGAAGAAAAACGCATCGAAGAGACCAACCCGGAAGCGCCCGCGGCATCCCCGGTGGCCACGGCTGTCGCTACGCCGGAAGCTGCGCCCTCCGATCTCGCGGACTCTAAGGTTCCTCCGCCACCGAGCGCGGCCGAACAAAAAGCCAGCGATGACGCCTACAAGCAGTCTTCGAAGGACCTCGATGCGCGGGTAGAACTGAGCGGACACACTGCCAAGGAATTTGAGATTACGTTCGAGCGGTTCATGGCGTCGCTTTACATGAGCGCGATGATGCAAATGGGGATGATGGCCGAAGAGGGTGCGCAGCCGCGCATCGATTTGATCGGGGCACGCCAGACCATCGATACGCTGGGCCTGCTGCAAACCAAGACCAAGGGCAATCTCACCGCGCCCGAAGAACATTTTCTGCAGAACTGTCTGTACGAGTTGCGCATGGCATACGTTGAGGTGACGAATGCGCTCGCGCGTCCGCCGCAGGCGCCCAGCCCGGCCGCGGGCGGCAAGACACGATGAAGGCAACACTGACGGTGCTCGGCAGCGGCACTTCGATGGGAGTGCCCACCATTGGCTGCGACTGCGCCGTGTGCCATTCGAGCGATCCGCATGACCGGC
>Ga0207665_10000053_pt1 | contig 73573 bp, 59 predicted proteins | sample LARL112metaG_FD_184351 | JGI IMG/M metagenome (GOLD analysis project Ga0207665, IMG submission 184351) | Corn, switchgrass and miscanthus rhizosphere microbial communities from Kellogg Biological Station, Michigan, USA - LAR L11-2 metaG... | ecosystem: Host-associated > Plants > Roots >... | reverse complement strand
GGTCCTGTTGCCGCGTGAACTCCTTTTCCTTCACCAGAAACGCCGTGCGTGCCGCCAGCCACTCCTCGTGCGACACCACCCTGTGATTCTTGATAACGCTGCCGCCGTTGTTCTTCATCCGCTCACCTCTTCTCGAAATGCGAACCACACCACCGCGTCTTAGACCTGAAAAATCTGTCAGAAATTCCCGAAAGTGCCTTCAAATGAGGGCATGGTTGTCCCCGCCCTCATCCCATCAACTCCGCCGCTTAACCTCGTCCGCCGCGTCCCCGCTCACCTGCGCGGCAACACCGCCGCGATCGCCCACGCTAGCGCCACACGCCGTAGTCTTTTCTTTTTATTCATCGCCGCTTTGATCCTCTTCTCCAACAAACCGTTACGACTCCCCGCAAATTGTCTCTGCCTAGCCTGCGCCAGCCTATGCCCCTGTTTGCCTTGTTTGTACTGAGCTGCGAAAGGAGCGCTGACCGTCCAGTTGAGGTTCTATCGGGAAGGTTCCGATCGAAGAAGCCCACATTCTGCACAATTTTGGTGCAATCTAAGTCCCTTTAGAATCAACACTTACGATCCTCCTCGTATGTGTTGCAAACAAAGGATTTGCGCAATACCTAAGTCTTTTAGATGCAACACTTACAAAAAACCCGGGGCCGGGACGTGTTATTGTTAACTAGAATTCCCCAGGGATTTGTGGCACAGGCAATCCTGCCTGTGCTGTTCCACGGGCCGACGGACACGGAAACCCGCCGCTCCCCGTATAATGTGCGCTCCACTTCAGGAGAGAACAGCATGCGCTATCGCAAGTTCGGCCGCACCGGATGGAACGTCAGTGAAATTGGTTACGGCATGTGGGGACTCGCCGGCTGGACCGGCTCCGACGACGACGAATCGCTCGACGCCCTCCAGCGCTCCGTCGATCTCGGCTGCAATTTCTTTGACACCGCGTGGGCCTACGGCGACGGCCGCAGCGAACAAATCCTCGGAAAAGTTCTGCGCGCCAACGCCGGAAAAAAACTTTACGTCGCTACGAAAATTCCCCCCAAGAACCGCCAATGGCCCAGCCGCCGCGATTTCACGCTCGATGATTGCTATCCGCCCGACTACATCGAAGAGTACGTCAAGAAAAGCCTCGCCAATCTCGGCGTCGAAAAGCTCGATCTCATCCAGTTTCACACTTGGGAAGACCGCTGGCTCAACGACGAGCGCCTTCCGCGTGCAGTGGAAAAATTGCGCTCCACCGGCAAGGCCGAAGCCGTCGGCGTCAGCGTCAATCGCTGGGAGCCGTATAACGGCATTCGCGCCGTGCTCGAAGGCGTCGCTGACGCCGTGCAGGTCATCTACAACATCTTCGACCAGAATCCCGAAGACGCGCTCTTCCCCATCTGCCGCATGAAAAACGTCGCCATAATCGCTCGCGTTCCGTTCGATGAGGGCACACTCACCGGCACGCTGACCGTTGACAGCAAGTGGCCGAAAGGCGATTGGCGCAATACTTATTTTGTTCCGGAGAATCTGAAGAACAGCGTGGCCCGCGCCGATGCCCTTCGCCCGCTGATTCCCGCGGGCAACTCCATGGCGCAAATGGCGCTGCGCTTTATCCTGAATAATCCCGACGTCAGCACCATCATTCCCGGAATGCGCAAACGCCGCAACGTCGAAGCCAACATCGCCGCCGGCGACCAGGGCCCTCTTCCCGCCGCCCTCCACAAACAGCTCCGCGCCCACCGCTGGGACCGCAACCCCACAAGTTGGAGCCAATGAAACTTTTATGTCTGGAAGAAAACAAACTACGCGGTTTGCTTCAGCGCGCGCTCCACGAGCGTCAGGCAACGCTCGGCTTGTTCGCGCATCAACTGTTCATGATCGCCGCGATCGCGCTGCAGGCTGTGGAGTTCGTCCGCAATCGCCAGCGCCGCCAGCACCGCGACTTTCTGCGTGTCCACGGTCTTGGTCACGTCGGCGATGTCGTGCATTTTTTCGTCCACGTACTTCGCGAGCTTCTGCACGTACTTTCCATCCAGTTCACCCTGGATGGAATACACCTGCCCGAAAATCTGCACTTTTATCGGCGCGCTCATGTTTCTCTATGCGTGAAGATAACATAAATCGTGTGAGTCCGGCACGTAGCTCTTACGGTGCACTTGTCGTGGCACAGCTTGCTGCGCTACTGACAGCAAGGTGTCAACACACAGAGAAAGATGTGAGTCAGCTGGCGCGGAGTATCGCGCCAAGATGTTTTTCGAGAGCGAAAATAATTTTGCTGCTGAAATCGCCAATCTGCCCTTCGGTCAGAGTGGCTTCGCGGCTTTGGAACGTCACCCGCACCAAAAGCGAATATTTCCCCGCAGGAACATTTTTCCCTCGGAAAAGATCCGTTGCCTCGATAGCCGAAATTTCTTTGATGCCCAGCGACTGAATCGTTTTCGTCACGTCGGAGAACTTCGTTCCGTCGGCAAGCAGCAAAGAAAAATCGCGCTCGACGCTCGGGAATCTTGGTAACGGTTCATAGCGTCTTGCTTCTTTCGCCGCGCTCATTGCGGCGTAAACTGGATCGAGCTCCAACTCTGCGAGGAAAACATCCTGGCGCAATTTCAGTTTTTCCGCGCCGCGCCGCGCAAGCTGCCCAGCAACTCCAAGCGAAGAAAGATTTTTCGCTTCGCTCGAAATGACGGAATTTAGTTTGACAAAGCCGCGCCGCGCTGCGTGAAGCCAGACCGTGCCGCTGTCTTCCCAGCCAAAGCCGCCGCAGAGTTCGCCGATGGAATCGAGATCGCCCTTGAGGTCGGCAAAAGAAAAATCGCGCGCCGCATCGTAGAGACCTTTTTCGCGCGCTTCGCCGGTCGCGCCGATTGTCAGCACGCGAGTCTCGACGGATTCGCTTCCATTCAAGCGATAGTGACGGCCGATTTCGAACAAACGAGCGTTGCGCTGCCCGTGATTCACATTCCATTCGAGCGCTCCGGCCATGGTTACGATTCCGGTGGAACGCAGCACGTTTGCTTCTTCGGAAAGCGGATTCGAAAGGCGAGCGGGCGAAACGCCGCTGGGGCGAAACAGGGCGTCGCGCTCTTCAGCGACGTGCGGAATCGTCAAGATTTCGCGATAGCCAAGACCGATAAGCCGCTCGCGCAAACGCGTTTCTGCTTCGTAGTGTGGAAGTCGCGCCGCGCCCTGGCGAGCTGCGGGAAGACGCGGCGGGAATTTATCGAGGCCGTGGATACGCGCAATTTCTTCGATCAAGTCAATTTCGCGTTCGACTTCGGCGCGCCAGGAAGGCTGCGTGCATTCCCACGCCGCGAGGAGCGAGCCCTCCGCGCCGCGGTTCTGATCGCTTCGAACGGGCGCGAAGCCGAGCGCGCTTAGACTGGCTTCCACTTGCTTGTCGGGAACGTCCGCGCCCATCACGCGAAGAATTTCCGACCGCGTCACGTGAATTTTCTTCGGGGCGCGCTTATCCGGATAGACGTCAACAACGCCGGAGAGCAATTCGCCGCCCGCAAGCTGCAAAATCAATTCGGCGGCGCGCCGGGAAGCCAGCTCGGCCATTTCCGGGTCTGCGCCGCGGCCAAAACGCGTGGAGGCTTCAGTGTGCAACTTCAGGAAACGCGCGGCGCGGCGAATGGCGACTGGTTCGAACCACGCGCACTCGATCAAAACATTTTTCGTGGAAAAAGAAATTTCTGTTTCCGCTCCGCCCATGATGCCGCCAATGCCGATGGGCCGCGAGCCATCGCCATCGCTGATCATGCACAGGTTTGAATCGAATTGACGCTCGATGCCGTCGAGCGTCCTCATCTTTTCATTTTGTTTGGCGCGGCGGACGACAATTTTGCGATCGCGGACTTTGTCGTAATCGAACGTATGCAGCGGATGGCCGAGCTCCAGCATCACGTAGTTCGAAATGTCCACAACGTTGCTGATGCTGGCGACTCCGGAAGCTTCGAGACGGTCTTTCAGCCATTTTGGCGAAGGCTGGATTTTCACGTTGCGAATGACGCGGGCGGTGAAGCGACCGCAGAGTTCGGAGGACTGGATTTCGACTTTTACCGCGTCGCTCGCTTTGGCAGAGCTTTCCGCCGGTTTTGGCGCCACATGTTTCAGCGGAAGTCTATAAATGGCGCCGACTTCGCGGGCGATGCCGTAGTGGCCGAGGCAATCGGGGCGATTCGAACTGACTTCGGCATCAATCACAGCCCCGTGCGGACCCATTTCGACGCCGGCGATGTTCGTTCCAGAAAGCGCGAGGCGCGAGGCAAGTTCCTGCGGTGCCGCGGTCACCTCGACGAAGTCTTTCAGCAAGTTGTAAACAACCTTCATCTATTTGTCCTAAACAATCGGAGAGCCACCCTCAAACCGCGAGCGTGAGGCACCCGAAATCATCCTTGCATCAGATGCCCGAAATAAATGCGAGTGAAATATTCCATACGCACAAAGCCATCGCGTTGATGAGCGCGAAAAATGCGGTCCAGCTCCGCCATCATGGGAGTGTAATTCGGATGGCCCTCAGTGGGCGCGAAGGAACTGCTGCGCAAACGCCCGCGCAGACCATTCCAATCGAGGACCTGTTCGTTGGGCAAGTCGCGCGAGCGGAAATGATCGCCGCCGAAGAAACCGCGGATATGATGCACCTCCGGGTAAGCATCCTTCACGCGTTTATAGTCGATGCCAAAGCGTTCTAGCAATTCTTCGTATTCACGAGTGAGGTTCTTCTCCTCCATACGTCTGTCATGCCATGCGATGATGACCCAACCGGCAGGCTTCAGGATGCGGAGGAATTCGCTTCGCGCGGCATTCGGCTCGAACCAGTGGAAAGCCTGGCCGGCGGTGACAAGGTCTGTGGTGGAATCGCCGAGCGTCGTGGATTCGGCCGAGCCTTCGACACTCGAGAAGCCATCATAGGAAGCGAGATACTCCTCGCCGGCGCCGCGCATTTCGGCATTCGGTTCCACGCCGTAGACGCGGTTGCCATTTTTCAGGAAGAGCTCGCTGAGGAGGCCCGTGCCGGAGCCGATATCCGCGATGACGTGGCCGGGACGCAAGGCGCATTCCGCGCGCAAGAGATCGAGCATGGCCGGGGGATAGCCCGGGCGGTAGCGGACGTAATCCACTACGCGATTGGAGAAGCGCTGTTTGGCGTCGGCGAAAGTCATGGTGTTCAAAACGAATTCCTCACGGGCTAAAGCCCGGGGTCTACAAATGCTTCCTACGGAAATTGACGAAGGAAGCGCACGTCGTTCTGGAAAAAGACCTGGATATCGTCGATGCCGTACTTGAGCATGGCGAGACGGTCGATGCCGATGCCGAAGGCGAAGCCACTGACCTTTTTGGCGTCGTAGTTCACGAAGCCGTAGACGGCAGGATCGACCATGCCGGCGCCGAAGAGTTCGATCCATGCGGCACCTTTGCACTTCGAGCAGGTTCCTCCGCTGGTGGCAGTACCTGTTCCCCCACAGAAAGGACAGGAGACGTCAAACTCGACGCTCGGCTCGGTGAACGGGAAATAGCTGGGACGGAAGCGCGTTTTCACGCTGGGCCCAAAAAATTGTTTAACGAAATATTCGATAGTGCCCGTGAAGTCGCAGAAGGTGATGTCGGTGTCTACGGCAAGGCCTTCGATCTGGTGGAACGCAAACGAATGCGTGGCGTCGGGATTGTCGCGGCGATAGACCTTGCCGGGAACGATGACGCGAACGGGTGGCTTCTGTTTTTCCATGGTGCGAATCTGCATGGGCGAAGTATGGGTGCGAAGAAGGAGCGGCGTCTTCGCGGTATTTTTGTCCGACGAGGGGGGCAATTCCAGATAGAAAGTGTCCATATCGTCGCGGACGGGGTGAAACTCGGGAATATTCAGCGCCTCGAAATTGTAGTAAGGCGTTTCGATTTCCGGGCCTTCGACGATGGAGAAGCCGATGGAGAAGAAGATGTCTTCGATCTCCTGGAAGACCTGCCGGATCAGGTGATGGGAGCCGATAGGGCGGTGGATGCCGGGGAGAGACAGGTCAACGCGCTCACGGGCGAGCGACGATTCTTCCGCGCCGGATTCGATGGCAAGACGGCGCTCTTCAATCTTTGCCTCGACGTGCGCACGGAGTTCGTTTAGTGCAGCGCCGACGGCGCGCTTCAACTCTGGCGTGGCAGGTTTTAACCAGTTGTCAGTGATCTGCGTTAGAACACCGGATTTGCGGCCAAGCCAGGTGTCGCGGAATAATTTCCACTCCGATTCACCGTAAACCGTTTGGAATTGTCCTTCGAAATGCACTCGAATCTTGGCGAAGCGCAATGCAATTTTATCGGGCTGCGTAATGCCGAGAGCCGCGAGAGTCTTATCGAGACCGAGGTCAGAAGTTGGCATAATCGCGAAGTAGATTACACCGAAGGGCACGATATATCGTGCCCCTACGGGAAAAGATTCGCGCGCGACGTAAGGTTTTACTTAGTACGCGCCAAAAACGAAGAGAGATTCCTCGCTTCGCTCGGAATGACGGGTTAGGCCTTTTTTGCCTTGACTGGCGGCGGAGCGGCGGCTTTGGCCTTGGCTACGAGTTGCGCGAAAGCCGCGGCGTCCTTCACCGCGAGGTCGGCGAGAACCTTGCGGTCGAGCGCGACACCGGCAACCTTGAGGCCGTGAATCAACTGGCCGTAGGTAAGGCCGTTGTTGCGGGCGGCGGCGCCGACGCGCTGGATCCACAGCTTGCGATATTCGCGCTTCTTGACGCGGCGATCGCGCTTGGCGTAGCGGTCGGCGCGATTGGCAGCTTCCTGCGCGGATTGGTAGAGTTTGCTCTTGGTGAGGAAAAAGCCTTTTGTCCTCTTGAGGTATTTCTTGCGCCGAGCCCGGCGCTTGGTGCCGCGTTTTACGCGTGCCATGGGTTTCTCCTTTTTTTGTGGGAAACAAGACAGTTGCGTGAACGCGAACAACACGCGTACCGCAACGGGTTTGTTTCCGGGGTGATGCGTTTGCAGCGTTCGCCTTGCGGCGATGGCGGCATAAAGCCGCCGCTACAAATGCCCCAACAGAGTCAGGGCTTATCGGCCGGCAGGCACCCGTGAAGCGCTGCCTGGCACGATTTGCGGGACTTGCGTCCCGGGTTTCAAACCGAAGGGCACGATGTATCGTGCCCCTACGAATAAAAACGGATGGCGTGCAATTCCACTGCACGCACAGAAAAATCGTTACGGCTCTAGCCGTAGGGAAGCATCTGCTTGACGGCGGCAACGTCCGCTTTGTTGACCAGCGTGAGCTTTTTGAGCTTGCGCATGCGGCCGGGCGCTTTGGTGCCCATCAAGTGGCGCTTGCCGGAGTGCCCGCGCTTGATTTTGCCATTGGCGGTGAACTTGAAGCGCTTCCTGGCGCCGCGATGGGTCTTCAACTTCAATTTTGGCTTCGATGCATTCCTTGGCATTTGCTTAATTCCCTCGCTTTGAAATTCGGTGGTGGCACCGAAGAGGGCGGACTAAAGTCCGCCCTTACATAAATCTTGCTGATTATTGCGACTGCTGGGCACTGGACGATTGGTGGCCCGCGGGCTTTGCGACGCTTACGCCCTTTTTCGGCGCCAGCAACGCCACCAGGACGTTGCCTTCCATGCGCGGCATGGTTTCAATCTGGCCCTGGTCGCCAATTTCCATCAGCAAGCGGTTCATCTTGGCGCGCCCCACTTCCTGGTGGGCCATTTCGCGCCCGCGATGAAAAATCATTGCGCGCACTTTGTGGCCTTCGCCGAGGAACCGCAGGATCTGGTTCTTGCGAACCTGATAATCGTGCTCCGCGGTGGCGGGCCGAAACTTCACTTCCTTCAATTGCGAGCCGCGGCTGCTCTTGCGCTGCTCATGGGCTTTCTTGTTGGCCTGATAAAGATATTTGCCGTAGTCGGTAATCTTGCAAACGGGCGGATCAGCCGTGGGCGAGATTTCCACCAGGTCGAGCCCTTTTTCCTTGGCCAGCTTCACGGCTTCAAACGGCTGCATGACGCCGAGCTGGCCACCTTCTTCATCGATCACCCGGATTTCGCGAGCCCTGATTCGTTCGTTGACGCGAATGCGGTCGCTTTGCCGGAAGCTGCGTTCTGCGATAAGTCCCCCTCAAACACTTCGTTGTTTGCGGCCGCGATGCGGCGGCAGGTACCATTTTCCCGGAACATCCAAGGAGCGCCCCGAATTCATAACCCGTCCCGCACAGCGCAAAAACGACGGGGGACGGGCTTTAAAGTATAGCACGCGCCGGCGGCTGCGCGGCAAGAGGCAAAAAAGGGCAAAAAAGGTGGCAGCGCAGAACCGAAGCGACAGTTCAGGTGCTGAGCTTGGCCTCGCCCTTGGGGCCGCTGATGAGGGCGTGAAGGCGGGCTTTGTCGCTGCGCTGGACGGGGAGGTCGAGGCCGATACGTTTGAGGGTGGCGGAGAATTCTTCGGGTTCGGCACTCAGGATTTCAAAATAATCCAAGTCGCAATGCCCCGGAGCATCCTTGGAAGGGTGCAGGGAGTCGGCGCTCCATTCGATGAAAAAGGGAAGAAGGCCGCCGCGGTCGTCGGCGAGGTTGATGGTTTTCCAATTGAGGACGCGGCCATCCGGACGCTTTCTGGAGCCGTCGTCGGGGCCACTGAAAGCGATTTTGTTTTCGCTGAGTTGCCTGGCGACGGCGGCAATGTCTGGAGGATGGACGGCCCAGCCAATGAGGCGCGGCTCCGTCATTTGGCGGATTTGCGGGAAGTGGACGATTTTTTCTTGCGCGGGATCGGGAGCGATGATTTCCAGGTAGCGGCGTTCGCCAAGCGAGAGAAGAGCATTGCGCGTGCCGCGGCCGGGGTGGACTCCGCCGATGGCGGGGCGGACGCCGGTGGCTTCTTCGACGGCTTCGATGCCGCGATCGAGATCGTTGCAGCCGAGAATGATGTGATCGAGCAAAGCGGGGACGTCATCGTCCGCGTCTTCGGCGTTCGCGGCCAGTGCGAAGGACGGCACGGCTAATGCGCCGCCGGTCAGCGCGAAGAAAGTTCGGCGAGAAAAAACTGGCGACATTCCTATTCTCCAATAAAGCGTGCGCGATTCCCGGCTAGAGCGAAATCTCCGACGTGCGCTGGCCGCGCTTGCTCAAATAATGATGCCAGAAAAGGCGAGCGGCCACGGCACGCCACGGGCGCCATGGCGCGGACATGTTTTCGAGGCGCTCGGGCGACGGGCGCTGGCGAAGTCGTTTTACTTCCTGCACTGCGGTGGCCAATGCCAGGTCGCCGGTCGGCCAGATGTCCGGACGGCGAAGCGCGCTCAATAGATAGATGTCGGCGGTCCACTTTCCGATGCCTTTGAAGGCTACGAGCATTTTGCGGGCGGCATCGTCGTGCAGATTGTCGAGATAGCGAAGATCGAAGTGGCGGCGTGAGAGCGATTCGGCGATGAGGCGCGTATACAGAGTTTTCTGACGGCTGAAACCGATGCGCAGCAGCTCGGTGTCGGTGAGCTTCAGGAAGCGGCGGGGAGTGAGGGGGCGGACGGCGGCTTTCAGGCGGTCGAAGGCGGCCTTCGCGGAGGCCAGAGAGACTTGTTGCTCGAGGATGATGTAGACGAGGGTTGGGAAGCCGGGCTCGCGGACCCAGAGAGGAGGCGGGCCGTACTTTCGCACGACTTCAGCCAAATGGGCGTCGCGATCGACCAGGAGACGCACGCCTTGCGCGAAGACGATTTCGTTCAGGATGATTTGTGAACCTTGCACAGCGCAATAGGGAAAATTCGTGACGATAATTCAACTCGTTGCGCGGGAGTCGACTTCGCGCTGGAGCGCTTCGACGAGTTCGGCGAGAGGCTTAGGGCCGAGGTCGCCTTTGCTGCGATGGCGGACGGAGACGCTGCCGGCTTCGGCCTCCTTGGGGCCGACGACGAGCATGTAAGGAATTTTCTGCAGTTGCGCGTCGCGGATTTTTGCGGGCAGCTTTTCGTTGCGGTCATCGAGATGTACGCGGAGATTTCGGCGCTTCAGAGTTTCGGTGACGTGCTTGGCGTAATCGGCGACTTTTTCGCTGACCGGGCAGACCTCCACTTGCACGGGCGCAAGCCAGAGCGGGAAGGCGCCTGCGTAGTGTTCGATGAGAATGCCGAAAAAGCGCTCGACAGAACCGAGCAGCGCGCGATGAACCATCAAAGGCTGATGCTTCGAGCCGTCTTCACCGACGTATTGCAGGCCGAAGCGTGCGGGCAGATTGAAATCAAATTGCACGGTGGTGAGCTGCCAGGGACGGCCGATGGCGTCGATAAGCTTGACGTCGATTTTCGGGCCGTAGAAAGCGGCTTCGCCTTCCATCTTTTTGTATGGGATGTTCATACGCTGCATGGTCGCGGCGAGCGCGGCCGTGGCGCGATGCCAGTCTTCCGGTTTGCCGGCGTAATTCTCAGGACGCGCGGGATCCCAGTCGGAGAGTTCGACTTCGAATTTGTCGAAGCCGAAATTTTTCATCACGGCAAAAGCGAAGTCGACGCAAGCCTCGACTTCGGATTCAATCTGCGAGGGCATACAGAAGATGTGCGCGTCGTCCTGAGTGAAGCCACGGACGCGAAGAAGGCCGTGAAGAACGCCGCTGCGTTCGTAGCGGTAGACGGTACCGAGCTCGGCGAGGCGCACGGGAAGATCGCGATAGCTGCGGAGCTTTGATTTGTAAATCAAAATGTGGCCGGGGCAATTCATGGGCTTGAGCTGGTAGTCAGCTTTTTCGACTTCGACGGGGCCGAACATGTTGTCTTTGTAGAAGCCGGTGTGGCCGCTGGTCTTCCAGAGGTCGAGGCGCATGATGTGCGGCGTGTAGACCAGATCGTAGCCGCGCTTGAGCAACTCTTCGCGCAGCCAGTCTTCGACGATCTTTCGAATCAAGCCGCCTTTGGGATGCCAGAAAATCAGCCCCGGGCCGGCTTCTTCCTGAATGCTAAAGAGGTCAAGCTCCGTGCCGAGTTTGCGATGATCGCGGCGCTTGGCTTCCTCGATGCGGTGCAGATGCTCGTCCAGCTCTTTTTGCGTGAAGAACGCCACTGCGTAAATGCGTTGGAGCTGCGGATTGCCTTCCTGGCCCTTCCAGTAAGCGCCGGCGACGTTCATCAGCTTGAACGCCTGGATGCGCTTTGTGGACGGAATGTGCGGGCCGCGGCAGAAGTCGAAAAATTTTCCGGTGGTATAAAACGACACCATCGGCTCGGTAGCTTTTTCTTCCACCAGTTCGCACTTGAAAATCTGGTTGCTCTTTTTGTAGAGGTCCAGCGCTTCGGGCTTGGGAATGAGCTTGCGCTCGTTGGGCAAATCCTGCGCGGCAAGGTCGTGCATCTTCTTTTCGATTTTCTGGAGGTCGTCCGTCGTGAATGGTTCCTCGCGCAGGAATTCGTAGAAGAAGCCCGTGTCGATGGGCGGGCCGATGCCGAGCTTCACGTTTGGGTACAACTCCATCACTGCGGCCGCGAGCAGATGGGCCGCGGAATGGCGGAAAACAAAAAGCGAGTCGGGATCTTTCTCAGTGAGAATCTGCAGCTTGACGTCATGGTCAAGCGGACGCCGTAGATCGACTAACTCGCCTTCGCCGTCGTTCGGAGCAGCCACACGCGCCACCAGCGCGGCATCTGCCAACCGCGGCGAAATGCTTCGGGCGACGTCGGCGGGTGTCGTGCCTTTGGGCACGTCTTTGACGCTGCCGTCCGGCAATGTGATGTGAATCTGTTCCATGTGCGTACCCACGTGGGTGCAGAAACAATAAGCTTATCGGCGGCTTCCCCTTGGGTCAAGGCGATGTGAGCGGCGGGGACCATTGACTGCCGGCATCCTGTTTGCCGCTGAGGACGTGTTAGGATGGCCCGCTGACTCCAACCATGATCGGACAAACGCTGGATCACTATCGAATCGTTGCCCAGCTTGGCGAAGGCGGCATGGGTGTCGTCTATCGCGCGCGGGATGAAGTGTTAAACCGCGACGTGGCGCTGAAGCTGCTGGCCCACGGAGCCATCGACAAAGTCGGAAGCGGCCATTTGCTACGCGAAGCGCAGACGGCCTCGTCCCTGAGCCATCCGAATATTTGCACCATTCACCAGGTGGGACAGACCGGAAGTGACTTCTACGTGGTGATGGAACTGATTGAAGGGCGGTCGCTCAGCGACTTGCTCACAGCAACGGGCCTCTCGATGGAAACGGTGACGCGCTACGGGGCGCAAATCGCGGACGCATTGGCGCACGCACATGACCGCGGAATCGTGCATCGCGACCTGAAGGGCTCGAACGTGATGGTAACAGGCGACGGGCGCGTAAAAGTGCTGGATTTCGGGCTGGCCACGCGCATGGAACGCGAAGAAATCAGCGAGCTCACGCTTTCCTACGACACGCTGGAAAGCAAGCTCGTGGGAACGCTGCCGTACATGTCTCCGGAAGTATTGCGTGGGCACAAAGCGGATCACCTGAGCGATTTATGGGCGCTGGGAGTGCTGCTCTATGAAGCGGCCGCGGGAAGACTGCCGTTTCGCGGGAACACTGGCTTCGAGGTGACTTCGGCGATCCTGCGCGAACCGCCTCCGCCGCTGCCCCCGAGCGTTCCACACGGGCTGGCCGCGGTCATCCAGCGCTGTTTGATGAAGGAGCCGGCGGAGCGTTACCAGCGCGCGAGTGAAGTGCGCGCGGCTTTGGAGGCGCTGCAAGGCGCCGTGCTGCAAAGCCGGCATCCCTCGGAGGAAACGAGAGGGCCGCGAACACTGGTGCTCCGCGGGATGCAACACCTGACGGTGAAAAACGGAGACGTGCTGCTGCTGATCGGCACGAACAAAGGGGCGTTTCTGCTGCGATCGTCGCGGGACCGCGCGCGGTGGGACGTCGCAGGGCCGTATTTTCACGGCCAGGGCGTGTACGCGATGGGATACGACGGCCGAAACGGCCGGCACCGCCTGTGGGTTTCCACGAACAGCCTGATGTGGGGAACGTTTCTGCGGTCCAGCGACGACTTCGGAAGAATTTGGACCAATCCGCTGGAGGCGAGCATCCGGTTTCCTATCGAGTCCGGTGCTGCGTTGAAGAATATTTGGCAATTTTGCATGGGGCGCGCCGATGAGCCAGACACGCTTTACTGCGGCGTGGAGCCCGCGGCGCTGTTCGAGTCGCGGGATGCGGGCGAATCGTGGTCGCTGGCCCGCGCGCTGTACGATCATCCGCACCGGCCGCGCTGGATGCCGAGCAACGGTGGGCTATTTCTGCACACCATCGTGCCCGATCCGAAGAATAGAGAGCGAATGTACGTAGGGGTGTCCGCGGGTGGAGTCTACCGCACCGAGGATGGCGGAAACACCTGGCAGGCGCGGAACAATGGGATACGTGTGGTGTTCATGCCGGAGAAGTATCCCGAGTTCGGCCAATGCGTGCATAAGATCGTGCTGCACGAATCCCGCCCGGAGCGATTGTTCCTGCAAAACCACTGGGGACTGTATCGCTCCGACAACCGGGGCGATTCGTGGCAGGACATCGCGCGTGGGGTGCCGTCAGACTTCGGTTTTGCGATGCTGATGCACCCGCAGGATGCGGACTGCGTGTACATCGTGCCGGTGGAATCGGATGAGTTCCGCTGCACACCGGAAGGGCGGTTGCGTGTTTACCGCACGCGAGATGGCGGCGGTTCGTGGGAGTCCCTGGAGCGCGGGTTGCCGCAGCAGGGCGCGTACGAAACCGTTTTGCGCGATGCCTTCGCGACGGATGCGCTGGACCCGGCGGGGATCTATTTCGGGACGCGGAGCGGAAAGTTGTACGGCTCGAAAGACGAAGGAAAGAGCTGGAAGAAAATTCTGGAAGGGTTGCCGCAGATCGTATGCGTCAAGGCCGCCGTGATCCAGAGGGATGGCGTGCCGGCGGCCCGGCCGCGCGCGAAGGGGAAACCCGAGGCAAAACGGAAGACTGGACGTACGAAAAGCGTCAAGCGCGGGAACCGGCGGTAATGCAGGTTGTATTCAATATTCCTGGGCCGTTGCGCGAATTCACAGGGAACCACAGCAGCGTGCAGGTTGAAGTGAAAGAAGGCGCGGATTTGCGTGCCGCTTTGCAAGCTCTGTTCGGAACGTATCCGGGACTTCGCGACCGCGTTCTGACCGAATCCGGCGAAACACGGCGGCACGTCAATATTTTTGTGGCCAACGAAGACATTCGTTACACCGGCGGACTGGCGATGCCAGTTCAGGACGGCGCGGAAATTTCAATTGTGCCCGCGATCAGCGGCGGCATCCCATAGTCACATTGATACCCGCTATTTAAGCGAAGGTTCTGAGGAGCGGCTAACGAACCGGTATTTCAGATCCCTTGCGCGAGGACCACTTCCTGCTTCCGAGCGGTTCGATGGGCATTCTTCTTTCGATCGACGGCCTGCTTCGAGCGTGCCGCCGCAACGGAGTTGCTTGCGACGTGTACTTTCGCGGATTTCTTTGCCAGAGCCTTTTGCGCCGGGTAAGCGTCTTCGACACCCGTCTGCGTGAAATGCGCAGGACTCACTTCCTGCGCTTTGCAGGACGGCGTCCAGCACAGCATCGTCGCAACACCGATTGTCCCGAGCCACAGAGTCTTTGGTAACAATAGTTTGAAATAATTCATCGCCGTTGTCCTTTCTTCTGTCGATTCTGCGCGGTTGGTGACGCCGTTTGCCACTTCCGGTCATCGAATGTGCTGCACAGTGAGCGCTTTTTCGCACACTCCGCTTTTTCTGCCAATGCACGGCGTCTGGAAAGCCGATGAACAAAAGGTGAACGCCCAACGCATACATTCCATAAGGGATTTCAGCTTGTAGGGTTGCTCCCACGGCGGGCCGGTTGGTTTCGGTCTAACATTCCCATCGTCGCGTGATTCTTGTATTCTTCGTGGCCATGAGGAATCCAACGGCCAAGCCGAGGGATTTGAGGCCAGGCGAGCGATTCACATTTGCCATGGTCGGGTTGGGTTTGATTGCAACAGGTATTATCAACCTGATTCGCGGGAGATTGCATTATCTTACCTATTGGCACGCTCCTATGTTCTTTCCATTCTTGATCTTGATCGGAGTATTGGTTCTCGCCGTAGCGTTCACTCGGGCAACAAAATAGGTAAATGGTCTAATCGGTTTTGGATGCTAATGTGCGGCACTCGTCCTTCAATTTGCCGGAACGTGGCGCACGGGCGCGGCTTGCGAGCCGGGCCCGGGTTCAGGCACAGGCTTGGGCATCTTCTCCGGCTCGAACCGCGGGACCATTTGGTCGGCCATCGCCACGGCATACACCGCCGAGGCAATTTCCACGGCTCCTTCTCTCACATCCTCTTCATAAATCCGCTCGTAGGTGTCCAGATTGGTGTGATGCGTAAACGAACCATAATCAAAGGCATCTTGTGCCAATCCAATTCCCGGCAGTCCGGCGTTGTTAAAAGAAGTGCTGTCCGTGCCGCCCGTCCTGCGGCTGTCGGTCGCTACAGCTCCCATGAATCCCCAATCGGCAAAGGGCATCATGGCCTCGCGAACCACGTCCGCTGCCGCCGGAGGACCAAATATGCTTGCGCCCCGCGGCTTCCCGGTGCCGGAATCTATATTGAAATACGCATTCAGCTTCGCGTACTCCGGCTTCTGGTTTTCAAAACTTCCAAAATGCTGCTGCACGTACGCCAGCGAACCGAGCAATCCCTGCTCCTCGCCGCTCCACAGCGCGATGCGAATGGTCCGCCGCGGGCTCACGTGCAGCGCGGACAAAATCCGCACCGCCTCCAGCATCATCGAGGAGCCGATGCCATTGTCCGTAGCTCCGGTCGCGCCATGCCACGAATCGTAATGGCCGCCCAGCATGACGATTTCGTCTTTCTTGTCGGTGCCGGGAATTTCTCCGATTGCGTTGTAAGCGGTCGTCCCCTCGGGGTATTCCTTGTTCTGGATATTGAGGCGCAGCGTCACGGACGTTCCATCGCCGAGAAATCGCGAGATTCGGCCATAGTCTTCGTTGCGCATCACCAGCGTTGGCACGGCCCTGGTCCAGTCGTACGTGCCGTTTTGTTGAGCGATGATGACGCCGTGCGGCCGTCCCGCATCGTTGATCCGCGCCAGCGCGCCATTGTCCACAAGAAACTGGTCCACTTGCCGTGAAACTTCCCCGCGCGTCAACTGGCCTTCCGGCAGCTTGGGCTGCTCGGGAAAACGGAACGGACGCGGGTTCTTGGCATCGAATCGAGACCTCCATTCGTCTTCGGGACGCCGCATGGGCGCTGGGTTCATCTCTTCGGCCACCTCCACGTGCTTTCCCACGAACACGATCGCGCCGCGAACTTTGTCCTTCACTGAATTCAAATAGGCATCCAGCTCTGCCTGTGTTGGCTGCTTCGGCTCCGCTGGCTTCGCTTTTGCGGGGATCGGCGGTGCCGCCCATTTCGGTTCGGGCGGTGGCGGTACGCTTCCGAAGAAGTTAAAGCCACCGCCCGCCGACGGCGCCAATCCCGGTGGGTCCAGCAGTACTACTTGGGCTGTCACGACTCCCTTGGTGCTGGGCGTCCATGCCAGCGGCTTCACCATCAGTTGCCCGTGGAACGGCGTAACAGCTTCCGCCAGAAGCCCCATGTTTTCCCAGCCCGGTACTGGCGTGGCGGCGCTCGGGGGCTGGAACGTCCAGGGCTCCAGGTGCGCGTTAGTCAATCCCCAGGATGTCATCGTTTTGACGGCCCAATCGTCCGCGGCCTTCAAGTTCGGCGTCCCGGTCACGCGCGGGCCGTATACATCCGCGACCTCGTGGATGATCCACATGATCTTGGAATTGTTTGTTTCCTCCGCACGGATTCGCCCATACATGTCCGACAGTCCCGGAGCCTGCGCAGGCAGAGGCATTGCCGCCAGCAGTAAAAAGCACAGCACACATCCACACAGTTTCACCACGCTACCTCCCAGGATTCTTCGGAAGTTTTCAGCTCGCATCCGCTAGCCGGACGCCAATATACGCTTCGCCGCACTTCGAGGCAACGCAGCCACTCAGATGTTCAAACAGCGCTCGTCCTAAAGCGAAGCGCCCGGCTCTTCCGAACCGGGCGCTTCTCCATTTTTCGCTAGTTGATCTGTGGTTTCTTACATCACGGCTGCGCCGGCGATTTTGCCTTTGCAGTTTCCATCTTGGTCTTCAACTCCGTCTGTTGATCGGGCGTCAGCACCTCGTTCAGCTTGGCCATTATGCTGGTGTGGAGCTCCTTCATCTTCGCCTTTTTCTGTTCTTCGCTAAGCGAAGCATCACTGGACACCGCCTGCTTCTTCGTCTTCGCGTCCGCAAAGATATCTTTTACCTTTGCCTTCTGGTCGTCGGTGAGATTCAAGCTCTCCACCGCGGCCTGTAAGCCGCCGCCGTGCATTCCCATTTCCTTACCGCCGGCTTGCGGTGAGGTTGCAGCTAGTGAATTCGCCGCAGCCAGGGTTACGGCTAGCGCCGCAACCAGGCACAACGACACCAATCCTCCCAACAGTCTTTTGATTTTCATTTGCGGATCTCCTCAGTTGATTTCTGGGCTGAGTCGCGGGCAGGGAAACACTACACTCCTACCACATTAATTGGGCCACGGCGACAAGAAAATGCTAGGACTCGAACGTCCACCGGCCGCCGGCCATGGTGCGTTCGACGGGAATGGTGACGAGCGTCGCAGGATTCTCCTTGAAGGGATCGCGGCCGAGGACCACGAGGTCGGCGAGCTTGCCCGTTTCAATGGAACCTTTCAGATTTTCTTCGTAGGAAGCATACGCTCCGTTGACTGTTCCCACGCGAATCGCTTCTTCCACAGTGATTCTCTGCTGCGGTCCCCAAATGTTGCCCTTGGTGTCCGTACGCGTCACTTCCGATTGCAGGGCCATCATGGGGATGAATTCTCCGGGCGGATAGTCAGAAGCCTGCGTTGCACGAATGCCGGCATCCAGGAAGCTGCGCAACGCAAACATGTGATTCAGGCGTTCCGCGCCGTAGTAGCGCATCTTTTCGCCATGATAGTAGACGTAAGTCGAAAACGGCGTTGGAATCGCACCCAGCGCCTTGATGCGAGCGATCAAACCGTCATTGACGACCGTGCAGTGTTCGAGGCGGAAACGCGGATCGCGTCGCGGACTTTCGCGCTGCAGGCGCTCGTAGACGCGTAGCGTGGTGTCAATGCCGACGTCACCGTTGGCGTGCGTGCCGATCTGCCATCCGGCGAGATGCGCTTTGCGCCCATGGGTGTAAAGCTCGTCCTCGGTCATCACCAGAATTCCGTAATCGTTGGGACGGCCTTCATAGGGGGCTAAAAGACGCGCAGTGCGCTCGGAAATCGAGCCGTCACAAACCATCTTCATCGCGCCAACACGAACCCATTCATCGCCGAGCCCGGTGCGAACGCCAGCTTCGATCATTGCGTCGATAAACCTGTAGTTGATGAAGCAGTAGGCGCGATAGAGCAGGTCGCCGGAATCGCGGGCGTCTTGATACGCGCGAAGATCCGCGGGTGTTCCTTGCGCTTCTGTTGCGGATGTGATTCCAGTTTTGGCAAGCATTTTCGAGATGAGCTTCACGCCCTCGCGATGATCGCCGCGCGTGAAATCGTGAGGAAGGACTTTCTCGAAGAAGGCCTGAGCGCTCTCGGCAACGCGGCCGCTCAGTTTTCCTGAGGAGGGATCGTGGTCGATTTTCCCACCCGGAGGATCGGGAGTCTTCTCGTCGATTCCCGCTTTGCGAAACACAAGGGAATTGGCGTAGGCCGTGTGGCCGCCACGATGCTCGATATGCACGGGGTGCAGCGGAACCGCGGCATCCAGATCGCTGATGCTGAGAGGGCGGCCATCTTCCGTCTTGGTGTCGTCATACTTGAAGCCGAGGACCCATTCGCCAGCCGGCGTTTTCGCGGCGCGCTCGCGCATTGCCGCCTGGATCGCGGAGATGGAACGCAGGTCGCAGTCCACCATGCGGAGATGCGAGAGCCCGGCTGCCGCGGGATGCGAGTGCGCGTCAATGAAGCCCGGCAAAACGGTCTTCCCGCCCAGATCAATCTTTCGAACGCCGGGCCCCGCGAGATTCATCACGTCTGCATTTTTCCCAGCGGCAAAAAATCTGCCGCGCGATATGGCTGCGGCTTCCGCAAGCGGATCGGCAGGATTCATGGTTACGATGTGGGCGTTGTGCAAAATGAGTTCCGGTTTTTCTTGTTCGAACGGGAAGAGAGAGAAAGCGGTCATCGAGCCCAAAAACTCACGGCGAGTCGTTCCGTCTGTCATGGCGCCTCTTCGAGACTGATTGGTGAACGCTGCGGATGCTACGCTGGGGCAACGCGAACGTCAACGATACGTTCACGCATGCAAATGCAGTAACGTCGAGGACCACCGAATTCTGTCAAATCTCGATTTGCGGGGCTCGCCGCAACGATCGCACGGTCGCAAATGGTTCTTAAAGAACGCTCAAGAATGCGACCAGGTCGGACTCCTCCTGAGGCGTCAGCACCAGGCCAAATCGGTTTTCGTAAAAATGCACGGCATCCAACAAAGTCTGGGCAGAGCCGTTGTGGAAATAGGGCGCGCGCGCAGAGAGGCCGCGCAGGATCGGTCCCTTGATCTTGCCAACGTGGTCGAACTTGCCATCGATTAAGGCCTGGCCGAGATCCGTAGTGGTTTTACAGTTGGTGGTTGGCAGACCCGTGGCCGGATCCATTTTGCACACGGTGATGGCCGGCAAGTAGCTCACATCCAGGCCTCCCAAATTGACCGATGGGTTAGAAGGATCGGGGTCACCAGTCCCGATGTCTAAGGGTGTCGGGAAAGAGTGATTACCTACGTTTGGCGTATCGTGGCAGGTGCCGCAGGTTCCCACAAGCGAAGGGATGCCTTTGTCAACGAGGCCGCCAGCAGATGCGACGTCGTTGATGCCGGCCACGTCAGTAATGTTAATGGGCCTGGAATTGAAAATGGCCTGCCCGCGTGCAACCGCTGCGCGCGGGGAGGTGTCAGGCATTGCGGCCCAGGCGTCAAAGGGATTGAAGATTGCGGGATTGAAGTGGCCATCACCCGCCGTTACCAGTCCACCCGGAGTCTCAAGCGTGGGGACCAAAGGGTTGACGCTGGAGTTGATACTGATAAAGAACGGCTGCGCTGGAATGCTTGAACTCCCGGCGAGAGTCTCGGGTCCGCCATTGGCGCCGTGCGCGCTCAATCGGCCAGCGTAGTTGTCAATAGTTTGCGCAGTGAAGAGTGCCATCTCAAAATTCACGATTTCCTGTTGCTCTGCGGGGGTTGGTCTCGTGCCGTCACCCTGCGCGTGGCCATTGGTGGCGTCCACGGACTGGTGCTTCAAATCGTCCAGAAGCGAAGTGGGATAGTTCGAGAACAGGATTTTGGTTGTACCCGTGACCGCGGCTGATTCCCGTCCATCAAACATGACCGCGCTTAAGAAGCGCAGGTTGGTAGAGGGCAGAGGCCGTCGGTACATCGAGATTACATCGGATTCGTTGCAGCCGTATGGGTTGTTCACGCTGACAACTCGATAGTCTGCGTTCGCAGGGACGGAGATGGCGATGCGGATCAGACCGCGCGTCCGCAGTAAGCTGTAGGCAGCGGATCTTCCAGCAAGGGTGGAGACATCGATGCTGTGGTTGCAGTTGGAACCATCCACGGTGCGGAAAATCGGGTCCAGGCCTTGGGTTTGCAAGAACCGCTGCTGGACATTCGCGGCGGAGACTGACATGCCGTCGCCGGGCTGGTGGCAGGAGCCACACGAGCGGCCGTTCGTGCCTAAGCTCTGGAAGAATGGTCCCGTTAGATCGATGCCGCCGCCGGTTGTGCTGTAAGTTTCAGATGCCCCGCCCGGATTAGCGAAAAACGTTCCGTTGGGGATGAAGGAGAAGGGCTGTCCACCTACGGCGGCGATCGCAATCAGTGTGGCGACCGCCAGAAAAACAGCGTTAACGATAATTAGCTTGGAGCGGCGCTTGATTGCGGGCCCCTTCGAAAAAAGACGAGACACAAAACTGGCAAGACTGGATTGCCGGACTGGGAAGGTCTGCATCGAACACCCCTTACGGCGCCGTTGGCGCAATCGTTTTTCTCTGTTCTCCAGGGAAAGTGGGACAGATCTTGCTTGCAAACTACGCAGGTAGTGACTTTAGTGCAATGCACCGTGACTGATTTCTTGATGACCCGCCAAGCCTAGGATACGATTCGGTTTATCCTGTCAGGTGATTGCGCCCTGAGGAACGTCCTTCCTAAGGGGTTGTTCGCAGTGGCGGAAAAGAACCCACCATCGCCCAGTCCCGTTTACCGCTTCGGAGTCTTCCAGGTAAATCTGGCCGCGCGAGAATTGCGCAAGCACGGTGTGCGTGTCCGTTTGCCAGGCCAGCCCTTTTGCATCCTGTCGATGTTGCTCGAAAAGCCAGGCGAAGTGGTCACGCGGGAAGAGATGCGCCAGCGGCTGTGGGCTTCCGACACTTTTGTGGATTTTGAGCATAGCTTGAACAGCGCGATGAAAAAGTTGCGTGCGGCGCTGGGTGACTCACCGGAAAATTCGCGATATATCGAGACAATTCCGCGTGTGGGCTATCGATTCATCGCTCCTATACCTATATCGGAGGAGCCTGCCGCCGCGGAACTCCAAGCCCGTCGATCCCCGGATGCAAAGCCAAGACGTAGCTTGATCCGCGACCACGCTTCGCGAGCGGTCGTTGAAGAAAAGAAGACATGGTCCAAGTGGTTTGGGATCAGCTTAACTTTTCTCCTGGTTATGGGCGCAGTTGTCGGCCTGCTCCTGTACCGGAAGGTGTATCTGCGAGGAACGCGGGGTACAGGCCTTGCGACGACTTCTACCCTCCCGCGCTTAACGGACAGGGATACCATTGTCCTCGCAGATTTCATAAACAAGACTGGGGACCCCGTGTTCGATGACGCGCTTAAACAGGCGCTCTCCGTTGAGCTGACTCAGTCGCCATTTCTGAATGTGGCTTCGGATTTCCAAGTCGGCGAGATGCTTCGTCGCATGGGCCGCTCGCCTAATGAGGCACTGACCGGCAGGGTCGCCACAGAGGTCTGCATGCGCCTGGGAGGCAAGGTGATTCTGGTGGGCACGATCTCCAACTTGGGGAGCCGCTACGTTGTGGGCTTGCAGGCTCTTGGCTGTGCGAACGGCCAAGCCCTGGCAATAGGCCAAGCCGAGGCCGACCATAAGGAGAATGTGCTCAAGGCCCTCGATGCAGTGGCTGCTCACGTGCGTGTCAAAATGGGAGAGTCCTTGCCCTCCTTGGAGAAATATGACTTCCCGTCAGACGCCACCACGAGGTCGCTCGAGGCTCTCAGGGCGTTCAGCATGGGCCAAAAGGCCCTGCGTGAGAGCGGAGAGGGTGAGGCGATTCCCTTCCTTCGGCATGCCATTGAGCTCGATCACGATTTTGCACTCGCCTACACGGTACGAGGCCGCGCCTATGAGGACCTGAGTGAGGATGACAAAGCGATGCGTGATTTTAGCAAAGCCTTTCAGCTACGCAACAGGCTCAGCGAGCGGGAGAGATACCGAATCACGACGCTCTACAGCGAGACGGTTACCGGAGATCTCCAGAAGGCAAAGGAAGCGGGCGAACTGTGGGTACAAACGTATCCACGAGACGGGTACGCCCGAGAGAAGCTAGGAGTGGTCTATGAGGACCTGGGGGAAAGGGAAAAGGGTCACACGCAGTTCCAGGAAGCACTGCGATTGGATCCCGAATCCTCTGTTAATGTGTTCAACTTGGTTCTGAGCGCTGCCAGCCTCGATCAGCTGGACGAAGCCAGACGAATACTGGAGACGGCGCGAGCACGCGGCTTGGACGGCGCAATCATTCGTCAAAGCATGTATTCTCTCGCCTTTCTTCGTGGCGATTCTGCGGAGATGGAGCGCCAGGTAGCCTGGGCGATTGGCAAAGCCGGTGCGGAACAACTTCTGCTCTCCGAACACTCAGATACCGAAGCTTATTACGGGAGACTACACAGAGCGAGGGAGCTTTCCAAACGCGCCGCAGAAGCCGCAAGGCGGGAGAAGGCGAAAGAAACGGCCGCGACGTGCGAGATTGCCGCTGCCTTGCGCGAAATCGAAGTTGGCAATGCCTCGTCGGCAACTTCAAGTGTGCGTTCGGCTCTATCTTTGGCGCCTACCCGGGACGTCAAGATTCTCGCTGCACTTGCGCTTGCCAGAACGGGCGACACAACGCGCGCCCGGGCGCTCATCGACGAACTCGAAAGCAAGAACCCCGCGAACACCCTGGTAAAGTTTTATTGGGTACCGACTCTCAAGGCGTCCCTCGAAATTCATGTTGGAAGCCCGCAGGCCGCAATCTCCTTATTGCAGATTGCAGCTCCGTATGAGCTTGATGAGCTTTCTAATTTGTCCAATATGTGGACAATGTATCCTGTCTATATCCGTGGACAAGCTTATCTCCTGGCGCACCTTGGCACAGCGGCCGCCGCAGAATTCAACAAAGTGCTCGGCCACGCGGGCATCGTGCAAAACGGTATCCTCGGCGCTTTATCGCGATTACAACTCGCGCGCGCAGAGGCCATGATGGGTGATTCTGTCGCCGCGCGCAATCAGTACCGCGACTTTCTCTCCTTGTGGAGGGATGCCGACCCCGACATCCCTGTCCTTAAAGAAGCCAAGGCCGAGTACAAAAAGCTGCAGTAGCTGCGAAATAATTGACTTAAGGAATCCCCATGCCGCGATTCGCCCTAAGGTTGCTCATTTTTTCTCTGAATACAATCCCGCTGTTATGCGGAACGAAGGCGCAAGAACCGACCGCGCTGCCTTTGGCGGACGAGCGCTACAAAGCGGATCTCCTGCTGGTCGTGGCGCATCCGGACGATGAAGGGGCGGCGACAGCGTATCTTGCGCGGGCCCTGGACGAGCATAAGCGTGTGGCGGTCGTTATCACCACGCGCGGCACCAGTGGCGCGAATAAAGCCGGCGCGGAGCAAGCCGCAGCGCTTGGCGACATCCGGGAGATCGAAGCGCGCAACGCCCTGGCGATGCTCGGCATTTCGAACGTCTGGTTTCTCGACGGGAAGGATACGGCTTCGCAGAACGTTTTGCAGTCGCTGGCGAATTGGGGCCACGGCTTTGCACTCGAAAGACTCGTGCGCCTTATTCGGCTGACTCGTCCCGAGGTTATCCTTACTTTTTTGCCCGGCACTTTTATTGGCGAAGATCACGGCGACCATCAGGCTTGCGGCGTCCTGGCTACGGAAGCGTTTGATCTGGCGGGCGATCCTGCCGCCTTTGCAGAGCAGGTAGCCGGACCGGCCAATCGCCGCGAACTGTTCCTCGAAAATCTGCGGCCCTGGCAGCCAAAGAAAATCTACTATTTTCCCGACGCAGACCGCGAAGACATCTTTCGCGGCAAAGGCCCGAGCTATTCCGTAAAGGAAATCTCGAAAGTGGGGAAGCAGCCTTACTGGCGGATCTCACTCGATTCCTTCCGCGCTCATCAAACGCAGGCGAAGGACTTCCTGGACTCCGTCGCTCAAATGGACGACGCACAAATTGAAAAAATGGCTACCTCCGACGGCTGGACCGATGACATGCGCTTTGTGCTTGGCAAATCGCTGGTTGCCGGCAGCGTGACCGGAGACGTTTTTGACGGTATCACGCCGGGTGCGATTCCCTTTGCCCGGCCAGAAGTTTCTCCTGAACCCGCACGCCCGGACCTATCTGTGGAGCTCGGAGGTCCGTACAGTTTCTACGCTGAGTTTCGCCGTGCCCATGGGCTGACAAATCTTCCGCATGCCGAGCCGCCTGAAATTGCGCTGCAAGCACCCGGTGCGCTAATGATTCCGCTCTGGGTTCGCAATCGCACCACCAAAACTCAGGAGATCACTCTCTCCGCCGTGCTGCCTGCGGGGTGGACCGCGCGAAGCGGTACCGGAAAACTCATAGTGGCGGCGAAACAAGTGGCGTCCGCGCGCATCGAAGTCAATTTGCCCGCGCCGGCGGAAAAAAGCGTCCCAAAAGCAGAACCTCAGGAAGTCACTGTGCACGCCGATTCGAACGGGCAATCCATCGGCGAGATCAAACTTCGCGTTGGATTTCGAAAAGGGGCACTGCCTCAATAGGCTGTTTCACTGTTTTTTCTCACGCGCGGCTTCCATCTGTTCCCAGGCAGCTTCGGGCAAGAGCAGCAGGTCATTGAATTCGCCCGCGCCGCGCAGCCACTGTGCCCCGTCAATCACCACGCACTCGCCATTGATATACTCTGCCATGTCGCTGATGAGAAATGTCGCCAGATTAGCCAGCTCCTCGTGCTTCCCGAAGCGCTTCATCGGATGCTTGTCCTTGGCGTGGTCTTCGAATTGTTTCGAGGGCATCAGCCGTGACCACGCACCCTCCGTCGGAAATGGCCCAGGAGCGATGGCGTTCAGCCGGATGTGATACTTCGCCCATTCCACCGCTAGCGAAGTGGTCATCGCCAGAACGCCCGCCTTGGCGCACGCCGAGGGCACAACAAATCCGGAACCACAGTTGGCTGCAGCGTAGGTCGTCACGATATTGAGCACATTGCCTCCCAGTTTTCGAGAAATCCAGCGCTTGCCAAAAACCTGCGTGCAGTGGAAGGATCCGTTCAGTACGATGCCTACGACGGCGTTGAAGGCGTTGGGAGTCAGCTTTTCCGTCCGCGCCATGAAATTTCCGGCGGCGTTATTGACCAGCGTGTTGATCTCCCCGAATTGTTCCTCGCCCCTCGCTGCTGCGGCTTCGACAGCTCCATAATCGCGCACGTCGCATGTCGTGTATGCTGCTGAACCACCTTTCTGGTGGATTTCTTCGCAAGTCTCTCGCAAGGGACCTTCCCGCCGGCCAATGAGAAAGATTCGCGCGCCCAACTCCGCAAACCGTAACGCCATCGACTTGCCAAGGCCGGTCCCCCCGCCGGTAAGAAAAACTGCGCGGCCTTTCAATAAGTCCTTATGAAACACTTGTCACCACCTTTGTTAGAAATGATCGACCGCGCAAGGACCACGTGAGCGCGATTCTATGCTATTCGCGGGAATGTGGAGGATTTATTCGAGAAAAGAGCAGCGACTGAGGTCACACGAAGAAGCTCAGGGACGCATCTGCGCAGGAATGGGTCGGCCCATCGCCTTTGCATACTCGGCGGCGTAGAGTGGGCTCTCCGGAAATTCCTCGCTCAATTCGCGCAAGAGTCGCTGCGCCAAATCATTTTGCTTTTGCCGCCGCGCGGCCAGCGCAAGCAGGATTTTTGCAAACGGCTTCAAGTACCTTCCATTTCCAACTGTTTTTTCAAGCTGTTCCATGCCGAGCTTCTTATCGCCGTGAATTCCCCCGAAACGCAGGATGAAACGCGCGCCACCCGAAAGGCTTCCAATAATGTAATTAGCTGCCCCCAGCGCGACATAGGCGTCATTGGCATCGGGCTGTTCCGCCAGCAGCTGTTTGGCATGCTCGTTGGCTTCCTTGAGGCGCTTCAAAGCCTCAATGTGCTCCTTCTTGAGAATCATATCGGCGTCTGACTCCATCCCGGCCGACAAAGCAAGCGCGAAGAGCCCTTCCGGATCGTGCGCATCTTTTTCCAGCCGCTGGTGGGCAAGCTTTCGGGCGGCCTGGATGGCCTCCTGAAAGCTCTTCATGCGCTCGGGGTCAGGCTTGCCTTCAATGCCATGCAGGAATCTTTTTTCGTTCAAGAAAAAATCGCTGGAGAGTATGTTCTGTCGATAAAATTCCTCGAACAGATAACTCGCTGCAACGGCAACTTCGCCAAACGGCTCCTCTGGATGCTTCATTTCCCAGATGGAGAACTTTTCCCGAGCTTCGGCAAAGTTCTGAAGATACAAGGACTGAAATCCGGAGACGAGTTCCGGCACATTGGTGAACGCCGGACTGGCAACGTCAGCCCTCGCCCGAGCGTGGCAGACGGCCGCCGAGAACAGCAGCAGGATCGCCACGCAATAGCTTCGCCAACGCATTTATCCCACTCTTCAGAAGAGTCCAGGCAAGAAGCGCGGTTTACCGGTCATCGCTGCGCGATAGTCAGGATTCGCGAAGAGCACACGCTCTTCGGTCGAGAGGCGCTGCGCAAGGACTCCAGCATGCGCAACGGCTCCCACGGTCGCGGTGATCCACGCCGTGTGAATCAGCGGAAGAGCCAGCATCTCCGCAAAGACCGCCGCATAGTTCGGATGCCGAACGTACCGAAACGGTCCGGAAGTTACCACGCCTAGGCGCGTGGAATCCATGACCTGAACGTTCCAGTGCTGCCCGAGCGAACGGATGACCCACCAACGCACGGCGTTGGCCGCCAGGAAAACGGCAAACATCAGGGCGGCTAGCCATGGAAGAAGAGGACGATGCAGAAAAACGACTTCCAGCGCCGCGCCAAGCAGAACCGCGGTGTGCAGCAGCACCATCCAACGGAATTTGGGCTCATCAATTTTCGCGGCGCCACAGGCGGCCATTTCCTTCTGGTGCCGCTTAGAGATGCGCAATTCGACCAGCCGCAGCAATCCTACGGCGAGGAGCAGCCCAAGGAAGGTAATAACGCTCACGTCCATTGCAGCAGCAAAAACTCCGCGCTGAAGCCCGGGCCAAAGGCCGCCGCGACCGCATACTCACCGGCGTTGAGCGGCCTTTTTTCCAGCCACTCCTGCAGAATGAAGAGGATCGTCGCGCTCGAAAGATTTCCAACATTCCCGAGTATGTCCCACGAAGGCTGCGTATCGCATTTGCACAAGCCGAGTTCGGTCTCGATATTTCCCAGCAGCCGCGCTCCGCCGGGATGCAGAATCCACCCCTTGATCTCCTCGCGCTTCCGGCCGTTGCGATCGAGGAAGCCCTGCACCAGACCGCCAATTTTTCCACCGATCATTTCCGGAACATCCTTTGCCAGCAGGATGTGGAATCCGGAATCGCGCAGATCAAATCCCATCGCGCCTAGCGAATCCGGGAACGTGTAGGTCTCCGTTTCCAGAATCTTCGGTCCCAGCATCTTTTTCCCGCTGACTACCACGGCTGCGGCTCCGTCGCCAAAGAGAATCGAAGAAATCAGGTTGGCCTGCGAAATGTCCTTACGTTGAAAGGTGAGCGAAGGCAGTTCCACCGCGATAATCAGGACATTACCGCCGGGTTCGGCTTTCAGGAAATCCGCGGCTCGGCCCAGGGCCATGGCCCCCGCCGCGCACCCCAGCTCCGTGAACGGCATGCGTCGCACGTTCGAGCGGAAGCCCATCAGATTGATGAGATGAGCGTCCAGCGAAGGAATCATGAAGCCCGTGCAGGACACCGTGATGATCATGTCGATTTCATCGGCCTTCAAGCCCGCGCGCTCCAGGCACTTTTCCGCGGCTTCTCGGCCGAGCTTCACCGCGTGCTCGATGTATTCGTTGTTGGTTTGCGAGAGCGGCCGCGGCTCGATGGTGTAGTCGAGCGGGAAAATAGCGTGGCGCTTGTGCACTTGCGCGTTGTCGACGATGCTCATCATCGCTTCAAGGCGGCGCTCGGGGATGTCAAACACCCGCCCCATGTAAACCTTTACGTCCTCGCGAGTGATGGTGTAGGGCGGCAGGGCGGTGGCCGTCGCGGCGATGGTGGGATACGAGGCTGCAGCGGTTCCTGTGGATCGATTGCTGGCGGATTCCATCAGTCTCCTTGGGCGTAGAGCCCGCACCGCTGGTTCTTTGCCGCAAGCCCTTTGGATGCAGCGCTATCGGAGCAGGCTGTATTTGAGTCCATGACTCTACATCAATTCAGGGCCAGGAGCGAACTACTTTGAGACGAGTTGTTGGTGAGGCAATGGAGAGCCGTGATCGGAAACCTGCGCGAAGGCGCTGAGCGCCTCGCGCTCGGTCGCGCCTGCATATCCGTTGTTTCCGGTCACGGCTTCATGGACGATGACCCGTGCGCCGTGGGATTTATTCCCGACCGGCCGCCATGCAAACAATGTTGGCCGAGCGTGTTAGATTCTTGATTGGCGAGGTGCTTCATGCGGAGAACAGCATTGCGTTTGTTGGTGCTGGTTGCGGCGTTTCCACTTTTGGCGAGTCTGCCAACGGTTGGCCAGACAGGCGATTGGCCCGCCACGACCGAAGCCGATTTTGTCGCCAAGAATTTCAAGTTCCGTTCGGGTGAGACGCTCCCGGAATTGCGCCTGCACTACACGACGCTGGGCAAGCCCGCGCGCGACGCTCATGGCCGCGTTACGAACGCTGTTCTGATTCTTCACGGTACCGGCGGCACCGGCCATCAATTTCTCACGTCCATTTTTGATGGCGAATTGTTCGGGCCGGGCCAGCTTCTGGACGCCACGCGATACTTCATTGTTCTTCCTGACGGCATAGGCCACGGGAAATCCTCGAAGCCCAGCGACGGCCTGCACGCGCATTTTCCGCAATACGACTATGACGACATGGTTGCCGCGCACCACCAACTCCTCAGCGAAGGCCTCGGCGTGAATCACTTGCGCCTTATCCTCGGCACCTCCATGGGTTGCATGCATTCTTTTGTGTGGGGAGAAACCTATCCCGATTTCTCGGACGCGCTCATGCCGCTGGCCTGCCAGCCCGTGCAGATCGCGGGACGCAACCGCGTGTGGCGCAAAATGGTGATGGACGCCATTCGCAACGACCCGGAATGGAAGGGAGGAGAATACTCGGCGGAGCCGCAAGAGGCGCTGCGCACCGCGCTCGACCTGTTACTGATTGCCGGCAGTGCTCCGCTGTACATGCAGAAAACCCTGCCCACGCGCGACGCTGCGGACAAATACTTGGATGACTACTTCAAGACGCGCATGGCCGGATTGGATGCCAACGATCTTTTGTATGCGGTGAACGCTTCACGCAATTATGACCCCTCGCCGAACCTCGAGAAGATCACCGCGCCGGTCATGTACATCAATTCCGCGGACGATTTCATCAATCCGCCCGAGTTGGGCATGGCCGCAACGGAAATCAAGAGAGTCAAAAACGCTCGCTTTGTTTTGATCCCCATCAGCGATGAAACGCGTGGCCACGGCACCCACACGCGCGCCGTCGTTTGGAAGCAGTACCTCGCGGAATTGCTTGAGAAATCACAGCATTAAGACAAATGCCGTATTAGTTGGTGGTAGCCTGGCTGGCGCGAATTTCCTGCCAGCGACGCGGGCGCTTGTTGGCCTGCAGAACTTTCTTTCGCAGCCTGATGGACTTCGGCGTGATTTCCACGAACTCGTCGTCGGCAATAAATTCAATCGCTTGCTCGAGACTCAGCTCGCGGTGAGGAATCAGACGAATCGCTTCGTCTGCGCTGGACGAACGCATGTTGGTCTGCTTCTTTTCTTTCGTCACGTTGACGTCCATGTCCTGTTCGCGCGAATTCTCGCCCACGATCATGCCTTCGTACACTTCGATAGCCGGCCCGATGAACAACTCACCGCGTTCCTGGATATTCCACAACGCAAATGCGGTGGAAGGTCCTCCACGGTCCGCCACCAATGCGCCCGTAGGACGAAGCGCCATTTCACCGCCGTATTCCATCCAGCCTTCGAAAATCGAATGAATCAGCGCCGTGCCGCGCGTGTCCGTCAGCAATTGGCTGCGCAGCCCGATCAATCCGCGTGATGGAATCTTAAAGTCCATACGCACGCGGCCCGAGCCGTGATTGCTCATCTTGATCATTTCACCGCGCCGGCTGCCGATAGTCTCCATGATGATGCCGATGAAATTCTCGGGCACGTCGATCACCAGCCGCTCGAGCGGCTCGAGTTTCTTGCCGTTCTCCGTGCGCACCACAATTTCAGGCTTGCCAACCATCAACTCAAACCCTTCGCGGCGCATCGTTTCGATCAAAATCGCCAGTTGCAATTCGCCGCGTCCCAGCACGCGAAACGATTCCGGCGTGTCCGTGTCTTCCACGCGGATGGACACGTTCGTTAAAAGCTCCTTTTGCAGGCGGTCGCGGAGGTCGCGCGAAGTCAGAAAAGTCCCTTCTTTGCCCGAAAGCGGGCCGCTGTTGACAGTAAAAATCATCGCCAGCGTCGGCTCGTCGATCAGCAGCGGCTCAAGCGGCATGGGGTTCGCCAAATCCGTGATGCTCTCTCCAATCTGGATGCCCTCGACGCCCGCAATCGCCACCAGGTCGCCCGCCGGGACAGCTTGTGCTTCATCTCGCTCCAGGCCTCTAAACGTATACAGCTTGGTGATTCGCGTGGGAGTCAGCCGGCCATCGAGTTTGACGATGCCTACATCTGCGCCGCGCTTCAGCGTGCCGTTGAACACACGCCCGATTGCGATGCGTCCCAGGAATTCGCTGTAATCCAGGTTCATCACTTGGATCTGCAATACGCCATGGGGCTCGCCCGGAGGAGCAGGGATGTGCTTTACGATGGCCTCGAAAAGAGGCAATAAATCCTTTGAGGCGTCGCCCGGGGTTCGGTGCGCCACGCCGTCGCGCGCGTTCGTATAAATGACCGGGAAATCGAGTTGGTCTTCCGTCGCGTCGAGATCGATGAAGAGGTCGTAGATTTCGTCGAGAACTTCTTTCGCGCGCGCGTCGGCGCGGTCAATCTTGTTCAACACGATCACCGGAGGCAGCTTCGCCGCCAGCGCCTTTTGTAGAACGTAGCGCGTCTGCGGCAGCGGCCCTTCGCTGGCATCCACTAGCACTACTACGCCGTCCACCATACGCAGCGCTCGCTCCACTTCGCCGCCAAAGTCGCTATGCCCGGGCGTATCCACGATATTGATCTTCGTATCGTGGAAAAAAAGCGCGGTGTTCTTCGCCAGGATGGTGATGCCGCGCTCGCGTTCCAGGTCGTTGGAATCCATCACGCGCTCGACGACAGCTTCATTCGCACGAAAAATCCCGCTCTGCTTGAGCATGGCGTCCACCAGCGTGGTCTTGCCGTGGTCTACGTGCGCGATAATGGCGATGTTGCGAATCTTCTCACTCATAATTCCTGCTTGTCGTGCCTCCGGCTTGGCCGGCGCAAACTCCTATAGACAAAAATAGCTGCTGAAACAACCAGCAGCCTTGTTGAATGTACCTTTTATCTAGGTTGACCGCCCGGCGGTCACACATCCTTAGGTGCGGCCCAGCAACTTACAGTTTATCAGATGTAATGCCCTCCAACCAGCCGGAAGAGTCGGAGGCAGGCCTAAACATCGGGAGTTCACCCTAACCACATTCAAGTGTTTACCTGATTGTTCCCGAAGTGGGATTGTAGAAGATTGCTGCCATGCTGGACGATTGGCTCGGGGAACTCGCGTTCGTGCATTACTGGCGGGTACTCGAAGAGCATGGCTGTGGTGCTATGAAAGCCCCAGAGTTTACGCACTTGACTCTCGCGGAGCGCCAAGCTTGGATCGAAGCAGCGAAGGCCATTGAAGAACAAGTTCGCGGGAGTTCCTGGTTAACATCCTCTTTGGACGTCCCCCGGGTTCCAAGAACGAATTCCTCCCATCCTATTCAACACGCAGGGCGATGATCGGATCCACGCGCGACGCGCGGTGCGCCGGAACATAGCAGGCTACCAGCGCGGCCAAGCCGAGCACCACCGCAACTCCTAGATACGTCAGCGGATCCGTCGGCGCCACTTCAAAGAGCAGTTGCTGCAAGAGGCGAGTCAGCCAGAGTGCCCCGAACAATCCCAGCACCACCCCAACCAGCGCGAGAGCCATGCCCTGCCGCAAAATCATTTGCAGGATTTCTCCCGGGCGCGCACCGACGGCCATGCGCACTCCAATCTCATGCCGGCGCTGGCCGACTGCCAGGGCCATCACGCCGCTAATGCCAGTAGCGGCGATCGCCAGCGCCAGCAAGGCAAACAGCCCCAACAAATTGGTTGTCAGCCGCGGCGCGGCCACGGATTCCGCGCGCACTTGTTCGAGTGACTGCACCCGCGCTGCCGGTTGATTCGGATCGACGGCGTGCAGCAGCTCGATGACACCCCGGGCGATGCTCATCGGCTCAACTGCCGTTTTGATCACCAGGCTGGCCTGCATCATGGGGAACTGTGCCATCGGTACGTAAATTTCATCCGCGACATCTTTGTCGAGTCCATACTGTTTAATGTCGCCGACCACGCCAACAATTTGGGTCCAGGTTTTTCCTTCGTCGCCGGAGAACCGTGTTCCGACCGGATCATACGCTCTCCAGAGATGTTTTGCGGCACTTCGATTCACAATCGCCACCACGGGATTGCCCGGCCGGTCGGTTTGCACGAATCCGCGCCCGGTCAGAATGGGAATGTGCAGCACTTCGAAATAAGACGGGCTGACAATCCTGAAATCGGCTTTCGGCAGCGCCTGGCCCGGCGCGGGTGCTTGCCCCTCGATTTGAAAATCGCTGGTCATGGTCATGCCCGAGGTAAAGGGAATCATCATTGAAGCGGCGGCCGATTTAACTCCGCTTTGCGACTGAACCTTCTCCAGCAACGTTTCAAAAAAGGACCGCTGTTTGTCGTCAGTGTTGTATTTGACAAAGTCCAGTGCAATGTCCATCGTCAACACATTTTCCGGTTGGAACCCGGGGTCTACATGCTGCAGCTTCATGAAGCTGCGCAGCATCAGTCCCGCGCCAATCAGCAGCAGGAAAGAAACGGCCACTTGCGCCACAATGAGCAGGCTCCTCATCCGGTGCTTCCCACGTCCAATGGTAGACTGCGCGCCGCCTTCCTTGAGCGCCCCGACGACAGTCTCCCGCGCCGCCAGAGCTGGTGCAGTGCCGGAAAGCAAACTCGTCAGCACGGCCACTAGGAAAGTAAAGCCCAACACCCAGCCGTCCATCTGAATCTCGCGCGCCCGCGGGGTGAAGCGCGCCGCAAAACTTATCAGCAAGCTCAGCGCGCCCCAGGAGAAGAGCAGGCCAAGGCCCCCGCCAATGACCGCGAGCAAGAGACTCTCCGTCAAAAGTTGCCGGAACATGCGCACACGTCCCGCACCCAGGGCCGCACGCACAGCCAGTTCCCGCTCCCGATGCACCATGCGCGAAAGATTCAGGTTTGCGACATTCGCGCCCGCAATCAGGAGCACGAATCCTGCCGCCGCTAGCAGCACCAACATCGTGGGTCGCGCATTTTGCGTCAGCTCTTCTTCAAGTAGCGATGGTTTCACCGAATAATCGTTTCCTTCAGGGTAGTCTTTCGGGTAGGCCTTCTGCAGATTCGCAGCAACCCCGCTCAAATCTGCCTTCGCCTGGCTCACGCTCATTCCCGTTTTCATCCGGCCAAAAACCTGCACCATGCGCGCCTGGCGGTTGGCGACAGTCGAGGGACGCGACCGGAAAGGGCACGCGGTCGTTGGCATGTACACGTCGTTTTCGTCCGGGTATTGCGGTACCGGCGGCAGCACACCGATCACCGTATGAACTCTGTCGTTCATCGAGAAGGTCTTGTTCACGACCGTCGGGTCGCCACCGAAACTCTTGATCCAATACTCGTAGCTGAGCATCAGCACGGCGGGCGCCCCGGGCTGTTCATCTTCTGGGCGGAAAGTGCGCCCAAAAAGCGGCTTGACTCCAAAAACATTGAAGTAATTCCAGGAAACCACTCCCGCTTCCACGCGCTCCGGCTCGCTGCGGCCCAGCAAGATGAAATTCATGTTGTGGTATTCGACCAAGCCGTCGAGCGAGCGGCTTTGCCGGCGGTAATCGTTTGTGTCTGAGGCAGAAAAGCGTTGGTCCATCATTCCCATGCGCTGCCGCAAGACCACTAAGCGGTCGCCATGTTCATACGGCAGTGGCTTCAGCAGCACGGCGTTCACCACGCTGAAAATCGCCGAATTCGCGCCGATTCCCAGGCCTAGCGTCAGAATTGCCGCGAGCGTGAACCCTGGGCTCTTGCGCATCATTCTCAGAGCAAATCCCGCATCCTGGCGGAACATCGCCAGGTGCTCCGCCGGCGCCGTCCGGAAAATTCCCACGATTGTTTCCCACCACAGCCGTACGACACCCACGGTTCCGTTGCGGCGCTGTGCTTCCTTGTGTTGTTCCTGGAAAACGGATTCCATTTCGGGGCCGAAGTCGCTCCGAAAATCGAAGGGGAGAAGCCTCAGAAATGCACGGTAAATTCGTGTCGCCCTGGAATCAGCCGCTGCCATAGTGTCCTCCTGCGGCACCACTACAGAACCGCTATTCGGACCACTCGCCGTCTCTGAATCCGTTCGTCGGCCGCTGGAGATTTCTCTACGCCGTCCGAGTTTTCTTCAGCAAATTCCTCGACCGCGCGACAGACAGGATTTCATCCATCCTCTCTGCTTCGGCGGTCGCTACTTGCCGGCCCTGCGGCGTCAAGCGGTAATAGCGCCGCCGTTCGTCGTCATTGGATTCCGCGGGCCGCGAACGCAACTCCACAATCAGGCCATCGCCCAGCAAACGCTTGATAATTCCATACAAAGTCCCCGTGCTCAGCCGTACCTTGCCACCCGTGCGCAGCTCCACTTCTTTCAGAATCGCATAGCCGTGAAGATCGTCCCCGGCTAGCGCCAGCAGAACGTGGAACATAGCAGGCGTCAGTGGCCCGAAGGATTCAGCGTTCCCTTGTGCGACAGTCAAGGCTGCAACTCCTCGGAGAACATTCAGTCGTGATACGCTATATCGTAGCACGCCATAACGTCAAGAGAAAATTTCGCCTCGCCCTCCGTGATCCGACTATGGCTTCGCAGGTTCTACTGGAGTTATGGATCCTAGTGCCGCAGCCGCTGCCACGCGCAAGCGCAAAATTCCGTAAATTTATATGTGTTTTATCTAAATTTCCATGTTTTACGTCGTAACATCCAGATTTTCAGATTACTGTCGACAGGTTCTCCGAGTGCCACTGCCGGCCTTAGCAGTTTCATGGAACCTATGTATGAATTTTCTCGTAATCCTAGAAAACACTCTGATGGATTTTGCGTCTATACACCATAAGGGTGGGCGTCTATGTCACCGGAAGTGATCTCAATGCGAGAGCCGGACGAGGCGACTGTCTCAGAGCGGACGCTTTTGTCATCGGGCCGGTATGTAAGTTTTGGACCGTTTCGAATTGACCAGCAGCGTCAGGAAGTGTCGCGGGATGGGTCCCGGCTGAGGCTTCAGGGCAAAGTTTATCAGATTCTGCTTACACTCCTCGAGAAGCCCGGCGAAGTCGTCACCCGCGAAGAGCTCCGTATGCGCCTCTGGCCGGCCGATACACACGTCAACTACGACGCCAACGTCAATACGACCGTCAACAAGCTCCGCCAGGCGCTTGGCGATTCCTCCGATAAGCCGCTCTACATCGAAACCATTCCGCGCAAGGGTTATTGCCTCTTGGTGCAGCCCGAAGTTTCCGACAAGGCCCCGCATCCTCACTTTGCGCGAAACGAGCCATCGGCCGATTCCGCTCAGGAAACTTCGCGCAGCTCGGGTGTCTTTACGTTTGCAAAGTCAGATGTTTGGATTGTGCTCGGCGTAATCGGCCTGATTCTTGCTGGGATGCTCCTCGGGGCGGGAATCACCCGGCTCTGGATTTCTCACGCGGCGCCGACGGTCCCTCGCGCCTTGACAATGATTTTCTCTAGCCCGTCCGCAACCACATTCTTCCAAATCCTCGTATTACTCTTTCGAGGTCTGGCCTGACCGCAACTCTGTCCACGGGCCCGCCTTCATATTCCGCAAATACGGTTCGTCCCAGGCAAACTCGGGATGCGCCTCGAGGAACGGCTTGGCCAGAAAATCTCCGCCGCAAGGATGACCCATGCGAGTAGCGGTTTAACCTTCGCGGTGATATGGCTTTTTTATGTTCCCTACGCCGATCCCACTCGCGGTTCCGTCAATGTGGCTGTGGGCAGAACGTACTTGAGTCCTTCAAGGAGTACGTAAAGCGAGGAATCAAAATTAGGTTGCTCACGCACCATCCCACTGGGTCGTAGTGGAGCGCAAAGATACTGGGAGTCTCATCCCTCTGAATGGCTTCTATCATTTTGGAATAGGCAGCATCCGGGGATTCGGCTCTTGAAAGCCGACCTGCCACTTTCAATTGAAATCGTTCTCTGCAGCGCGGACAAATGAAATCACTCGCAGGCGAATTTGTCCTGAGTGAGTCGAGGTGAGGTGAAGGACAATTGGGGCAATACAGATACGCCGCGGCCCAAGGCTCAGTAGAAAAACGCGGGCTTGCTGTGTTGGGCTCTTGTACTTGGGGGCCGGTTGAGGCAGGGTCAAGTGCACTCGGGGATTAGATCACGACAGCGCAGGCAAAGAAAGATGCCGCCCTGAAGGGCGCCGCTACGTTAAAACCATAAGAACTCACGCAAGATAATTGTCGGTTTCGGTTTTGACGATGAAGAAGGCGTCGGAGTCGGTGCGGCCGATGAAATAGAAGCGGCGTTCTTGTTGGACGAGACGGTGTTGGGGGTGGCCGGGCGATGATCAGGTGAGGCTAGAAATAGTCGCGGGGCTTGGTGGCTTTGAGGTATTGGACGCCGCAGCGGAAGAGGCGCTGCTCGGGGAGCTCTTCGGCGAAGACGATTTGGGCGGGGACGAAAATGGCGGGCTGGCCGGACTGGTAAGGGACGGCGACCTCGATGAGCGACTGCGCGTAATACGGCTGGCGGCTCTTGAAACGCAGGCCGCCCTTGGACATGTCCTCGCACTGGACGACGTCATCGGCGCGCCCGGGAACGCGGACGCAGGCGGAGTAGTCGACTTTGACGCGAGGATGCTTGCGGCGATTGACGGGTGGAACTGCGGGCTTCGCTTCGGTGGGAGGAGACGTGCTAAGGACGACGGCGGATGGGGAAGGCGCTGACGATTTCGCGGGACCAGGAGAAGCGGGGGTTGGGGCAGCGGGCAAGGGCGAAGAGAAAAGCGCGAGTTGCGCGTGGTCTGCGGCAAGGGCGGAGTCCTGAGCGGCGACACCGCCGGCGGGCTTCCAAAGAGTGGCGGAGCCGCAGCGTTTGCAGAAGCGGAGAACGCCTTCGTGGGTGGCGCAGACGTCGGCTTCGGGGCCGGAGTCGTCCATTTTTTCGAGAGTCTTGCAATGGCTGCAGACCAGAGAGAGAAGGCCGAGCTCCCTTTCGATGGCGCTGACCGGGGGAAACTCGATTTCCCAAAAATTGAGATTGCGATCGAAGAAGGCGACTCCGTAAGTATGGTGGCCGTTTTGGGAGCCGACCTGGCCGACGACGCGGATTTCGGTTTCCTTGTTGCGCTCCGGCCAGCGGAGGACGAGCTCCTGTTCGGGGGAAAGCTTGTGGCAGGAGAGGACGCCGGCGCCATGAAGGCTGAGGAGGACGGTGGAGGTGGGCTCGGAGAAGACTTTGCCGTTCAAGTCGCTCCCGATGAGGAGGATGGGGATTTCCTTAGGGATGCGTCCGGTGCTGCGCACAACCTGTGGTGGCAAGCGGGAGGCCAGAGAGAGGGTAGAGAAGGGACAATTTAGTACCAAAGAGAGCTGAAAAAGAAAGAGGGGCACGATGTATGTATCGTGCCCCTACGGGGAAAACTTGATATGACGCGAAGGGCTAGCGCTGGGCGACGGGCCCGGCGGAAGCCGTGGCGTTGCCGATGGACTCGCCGTTGACGACCAGTTCGACGCGGCGGTTGCGCTGGCGGCCTTCGGCGGTGTCGTTGGAAGCGACAGGCTGCGTTTTGCCGAAGCCATGGGCGGTGATGGTTGACGGAGCAACGCCCTGCTCGGCGAGGAAGTCGCGCACGGAACCGGCGCGGCGTTCGGAAAGCTGCTGGTTGAATTCGTCGCCGCCGACGCTGTCCGTGTGGCCTTCGATTTGAAGCGAGAGGCCGGGATGCGCGAGGACGATGCCGGAAATTTTGGCGAGTTTTTCGCGGGCGCCGGGCTTGAGCGTGTAGCTGCCGGTGTCAAAGAGCACATCCGACATGTTGACGATGAGGCCGCGAGCGGAGTCGCGAGTCTGCAAGATGGAATTGAGCTGATTGAGAAGCTGGGCGCGAAGCTGAGCTTTTTCGGCTTCGGCTTGCGCGGCGGCCTGGCGCGCCTTTTCGGTTTCGGCTTCGGCGGCGCGCTGCTGGGCTAAGGCGGCGGCGCGATCCCTGACGGCCTGGTCGGCGGCGGCTTGCGCGGCTTGCTGTTGCGCTAAGGCGGCGGCGCTGGCTTTTTCGGCTTCGGCTTGCTGGCGCGCGGCTTCGGCGGCGGCTTGCTGGGCTTCCTGCTGCATGCGAAGAGCTTCCGCCTTGGCGGCTTCGGCTTGCTGGCGAGCCAGCTCGGCGTCTTTGCGACGCTGAATTTCAGCGATGGCATCGGCGCGGGCCTTGGCTTCGCGGTCCTCCGCGGCTCTCTTTTCGGCAGCGATTCTGGCCTGCGCGTCTTCCTCGGCCTTTTGCTTCACGGCCATGACGCGGGCTTCTTCGGCGGTTTGCACAACTTCACGGGCGGCGGCGATCACGGCTTTCTTGTCGCTCTTGCGGCCGTAGATTTCTTCGGCGTTCCGGAGCTGCTGCTCGGCCTTGGCGAGCGTGGAAGCGGCGTATCTGTCGGCAAGGGCGATATGCGCGATGCGGACGGAGTTGCGCGCTTCAAATAGCTCAAGCGGAGTCTTGCGGTCGATGCCAAAGATGGCGTTTTCAATTTTTGTGTTGGAAGAGGAGTAGCTGCCGCGGCCGATGAGTTCGTAGCTGGCGTCGATGTTTTCGACTTTGCCGAGCGTGGCCGGACCGAAAACGTTTTCGAGAACGACGGTGTTGCCCGGCTGGGTGACGGCGAAATACGGCTCGGCGGTAACGATCATGCCGAAGGTCTGCATGTCGGAGATGGCTTTGACTTCGCCGGCGCCGTTCTTGAGGACGACTTCGCCGAGATTGACGGCGCGGCCTCCGGGAGAAACGGCCCAGAGAACGTACGTCAGATATTCGAGACCGAACTTGGTGGCTTCGTCGAGGCCGAGAAATTTCGCTTCGATTTCCGTGCGGTTGCCTTTGTTCTGGACCTTGGCTTCGCCGCTGGCCTGGCCCATCAGTTCCGTGCCTTGAAAGTCGATCTTGACGGCACCGGCGCGGCGGTAGTTGACCGCTTTGGTGGTACGAGAAACGTTTTTGGAGACGGCGGCGGGCGTCTGTCCGAGCGCGGGAGCAGCCGCGATGGCGAGCGTCCCGGTTAGCGCGAGATAAAACGATCTGATTTTCACTTCAGCACCCCTTGATCGCCTGGCTGGGCGATAGATTTCCACAGGCCGCTAAGCGGCCATTCCTTGGGATAAGGGACCCACCCCGGAAAAAGCGCCTTAAAAGGACGGTGATTCCAGAGATGTCGTTTCTTATCTACAGGCTAGCAAAGAAATGGGCGCAGCGAGGCGGTCCCGAAAGGGGCTTTGTGTAAACAATTACCCTGCCTGGCAGGACAGGGTGGGACGTCTCGAAGCGGCGTAGGATGTTGAACCTGGGACGTTTACAGGGAGCGAAGAAAGTCGAGCAGGGCTTCCTTCTCGGCGGGCTTGAGTTTCTCAAATTTCTTGGTGACATGTTCGGCTTCGCCACCGTGGCGGAGGATGGCGTCGAGGAGCGTAACGGAAGCACCATCATGCATGAGGCGTGAGTGCAGGCGGACACCCCAGAGCGGAGCGGTGCGGACTTTATGGGCCGTATTGTTGAATTCGGGGATGGAGAGGTTTTTCCAGGAGATCTGGTACATCCTCTTGCCGTAGTGCTCCAGCATGGCCACGACAATGCCGTCGCCGGTGCCCACATCGTGGAGGAGGAAGTCGCCATAAGGATGAAACTGCTTTTCACCGAGCGCGGGAGGAATGGTGAAAGTGCCGCCGTTGATTTTTGTTCCGGCAGAAGCAGTCGTGAGCGTCTGGATGTGACAATTATCGCAGCCGACCTTGTTGAATAATTCGGCGCCGTGGCGAGCGCTGGTGGTCTGCGCCAATTGTGCATCGCGGGCGGGAGCTTCCGTGGCGCGAACGAAGCGCGCGAAATGGTCAATGTCAGAGAGGCCGTCCGAACCGGGCTTGTCATTCGGCTCGCTTACGGTGTTGCAAAGGTTGGTGACTTCGTCGGGCTGAAGGCGGCTGGTGATGCCCATTTCGTTGAGATACGCGTCGGCAGAAAAGGACAAGAGGCTGGCGTGCTGGTCCTTCCAGCCGAAACGGCCGACAGCAGTCTGGCCGGGGGCCTCAAGAACGGGAACGTAGAGGATTTGGCCGCAAATCTCTTTGTGGCTTTTCTGACATTGTTCCCTGGCGAGTTCCAGGAGAGTCTGATCGGGGACGGCTTCCACAAAGCCATCGCCAAGCAAATTCAGAGAAATCCGAAAGGTACGAATTTTCTCCGAGTCCGGCACGCGTTCCTGAATTTCCGTGGAGGGGAAGGCGCCGTTCGGGCAAATGGCGCGGTCGTTCACCAGAGTGCGGCCCTTGATGATTTCCGTTCCGCGAGCAATGGGTATGTCTGGATTGACGAACTTGCCGTCAGGTCCGCGATGGCCGACGCGCAATTCGGAGACCTGGCTGGAGCCGCCGGAAGTGGGATTCTGGTGGCACTCGCGGCAGGATTGCGCGTTATAGAGCGAGCCGAGGCCGTCGGCGATGGCTTCGCTTTCCTCAAACTTGGCAAGATCGGCGGAGTGCGTGGCGTCGTCGACCATGCCATTGGTTTTATTGGCGAAACCGGAGGGAGCTTCTGGAAGCGGTGAAGCAAACAGAAAAATAGAGAGCATCAGCAGGGACAGGCTCATGAGAAGTTTCATCGTTGCCTCGGGAGGGCTGGGGTAAACGGACGCCCAATCTTAACAAAGGCCGGGCAGAAAAATTGTAAAAATTCTGACTATGAACCTGACCTCGGCAATGCAAATTGGAAGAAGCGGAGAGGAAAAGCAACTACAGGAAGCAAGAACCACGCCTAGAACCGACCACCACTCGCCCTCGGCAGCCCGGCTGAGGCAAGTCCGCCCAGGCATCCATTTTCGGTATGAAAGCCTTCTAATCCTGGCAGGCAGGAGTATAATAGCAGCCAGTGAGGCCAGGAGGGCCGGCCCCACACCCGCCCTGGGCCCGCCGATTCGGTATCCCTTCATCTCCCACTGTTGAAGGCCGCTCCGAAAATCGAAAGCGCCTCGCAAACGCCATGAATCTTAGGACCATGAATTTGCGGAACATAAACCTGGACCGACGCCAAAAACTCAGAATTGTCCCGAACGAACTTGTTTTCTTCCAATTGGAGCGGGACGACGGCGGAACCGTGCTGGATGTTTCCGAAGGAGGCCTGGGCTTTGAGACTTTCGCCCCGGTGAACCAGACGGGGCCGGTCCATTTTTGGTTTTCGCTCAACCTGCGGGACCGCATCGAGGCGTGGGGAGAAGTGGTCTGGACCAACACGGCAAAAAAATGCGGTGGCCTGAGGTTTCTGCGCATTACCGAAGAAGCCCGGGCACAGATCCGGCGATGGATGGCGGAATTCTCGACGCGGCAAGCCGTTGGCGCAGAATCCGCACGCAGAACCAGCCCCGAGAGCAGGCCTGACAAGTTCGGGAGAGGCAAATTCGACGCGGTTGCGGCATTCGTCTCGAAAGCGCGGCCGCGGCACACTACGCTTTTCGGCGGCGTTGAAAGTCCCGCCAGCGCCGAGATGCCGGCATCGATTTTTGAAGAAGCAGCGGCGCAGGTGCAACCCTCAGAGTTGGTTCCCGTGCAGAAGTACGTCGCGGCAAAGAAGAGACAACTGATTTTCGGGTTAGTTTTGGGTATTTGCATCTCTGCGATGTTCGCTATGGCTGCGCTGAAGTTCTCGAATTACCTGCGCCAAAACCGTGGCGCTGGGAAGGTGGCTGGAGAAGCCCGCACGGTAAGGCCGGAACCTGAAATCAGGCAACCTACCCCGGGACCCGCCGCCGCGACTCCAGCGGTCGCTCCCGCGGCAACCAATGCGGGTTCCGCGGATATTTTTTCAGGCAGCAATCCCAAGAAAGCGACGCCTTCGGGTCAGGTGTTGAATCCGCAGCTCGCAACAGCCACGTTGCCTGTTGGTTCGCAGACGGGGGAGCCCTCCAAGCCCACGGCTGCATCTGCACCACCACCCCCTGCTCAAACCCATTCGCGCGAAATTGCGAGCAAGAGCCAGCCCTCCAGAACGCCCGAACAACTGTGGGCCTCCGTGCAAGCCGGCAATAGCAAGGCAGCGTTGGAGCTCGCCGAACTTTACATCCAGGGTAACGGCGTGCCCCAGAACTGTACGCAGGCGCGCGTGCTGCTAATGGTGGCGTCCGAGAAGCGAAACGCAGGGGCCATCAAGAGACTGCAGGAGCTGGACAAAGCGGGATGCCCGGGCGAGTAACCGCCGAGACTCTACTAAATTCTTCCAAATTGATCAAACAGGACGACGGATACCAAGCTTGCGCATGCGGGCCTGGAGCGTAGTGCGCTTCATGCCCAGGACGACGGCTGCGCCCTTGGGGCCCGCGATACGCCATTGCGTCTGCTTCAGTGCGCGGAGGATGTGCTGGCGTTCCGCTTCTTCGAGCGTGGAGATGGAGGAGACAGCAGAGGTTAAGGAAGGAAATGAAGTAAAGGAGGAAGCGGCGTCGGCTGAGGTTGCCCCTGGGATGACGGTGGATTTCAGTTCCGCGAGGGGAACGCGAAGTTCCTGGCCGGGAGAAAGCAGCACGGCGCGTTCGATGAGATTTTCGAGTTCGCGAACATTGCCGGGCCAGGAATAGTGCGAGAGGGCGTCCATGACGTCAGCCGGAATGTACTGGACATCTTTGTTGAGGCGGCGGCTGAAGATCTGGACGAAGTAACGCACCAGAAGAGGAACATCCTCGGGGCGCTCGCGAAGCGCGGGGATTTGGATGGGGAAAACGTTGAGACGGTAATAAAGGTCGCTGCGGAAGGCGCGCTCGCTGACGAGTTTCGCAAGGTCCTGGTGGGTGGCGGCGACGACTCGGACATCCACGCGCTGCGTGCGGTTGCTGCCGAGGCGCTCAAATTCCTGTTCCTGCAAAACGCGGAGCAATTTGGGCTGGAGGTCGAGCGGGAGGTCGCCGACTTCATCAAGAAAGAGTGTGCCGCGGTCGGCCAGTTCGAAGCGGCCGATTTTTTGATTCATGGCCCCGGTAAATGCGCCCTTTTCATGGCCGAATAACTCGGATTCGAGAAGGCCGCTGGGAATGGCGGCGCAATTGACTTTGACGAACGTGCGCTCGCGGCGCGGGCTGAGATTGTGGATGGCCCGGGCAAAGACTTCCTTGCCGGTCCCGGTTTCTCCCAGGAGGAGGACGGTCGTGCCCGCGGGAGCGGCAAGCTCCACCTGGGCGAGGGCGCGCTTCAGCGCCGCGCTTTCACCGATAATTTCCTCAAAATTAATTTCGCTGCGGATTTCTTCTTCGAGGTAGAGCTTTTCCTCGGCCAGCTTGTTTTTCAGCGCGTCGATTTCCTTGAAGGCCAGGGCGTTTTCGACGGCGATGGCGATTTGCGCGCTGACCTGGCGAAGCAACTCGACGTCCTCTGGGGTGAACGCGTCGTTGCGGCGGCTGGCCAGATTGAGCGAGCCGAAAGTGCGGCCGTGGGTGATGAGCGGAACGCAGCAAATCGTCTGGATACCGTCTTTGCGCAGCATGGCGATGATCTCGCTGGAGTAGCGTTCGATTTCCGCGCCGCGCGCAAGAAGAGGCAGCCCGGTGGAGATAGCGTGGCCGGCGGGGGATGTATCACGCGCCACCGTGACTTCGCGAGCCAGCAGACCCGGGCGGCCGGGAAAATCGAGCGCGTGGATTTTCAGCAAGCCGGTGACGGGATCGAGAAGCGCGAGGCTAGTGTAATCGTGGTGAATGACGCGCTCGAGCGTGGAAACAATGCCGCGAAAAACTTCGGTGACCTCGCGGCTAATCACTAGAACATTGTTGATCTCCAGAAGTACGCGCAGGCGGTCGCGCTCGCGGGCAAGCTGCGTTTGGTAGGCCTGGGAATTCTCGAAATTGAGGGCGTTATCGACAGCCACCGCGACCTGGCTGGCCACACGCTGCATGAATTGCAGCTCCGTGTCCGTGACCCCCTGCGGGGCCATGCGGCCGAAACCCATCGAACCGATGCGGCGCTGGGCAGTGGTGAGCGGAAAAATCGCCATGGAACGGACCCCGTGTTCGCGAATCCGCGTTATGAAGTCCGGGAAGCGCGTTTCTTCGTCGACATCAGCGATGACCAGAGGCTGCTGCGTCTGCCAGACCCAGCCGGAAGGATGCCCTTCGATGGGCGATTCCATACCGGTAACTTTTTCCGTGGGGACGCGACTTTCGAGAATGTGAAGACGCATTACGTTGCGGACCGGATCGTGAAGGACCAGCGTGAGGAAGTCGAATTCAATGACGGAATGGAGACGCCCGGCGAGGTCGTGGAAAAGCGCGGGGAGATCGCGTTGCTGGGCGATCGCTTCGCTGACTTCGAGCAAGGCTTCGAGCTGACGCCGGGAATGCTCGAGAGGCGAGGCGAAGGCGACTTCGGGCGGCGAAATGACGGGATCCGCCATAGAAGGCAGGATAGCATCTGGGTTGGCGGAGGCTCAACTTATCAGCACCCGATTAGGTTTATTCACAAATCGAATCTTGTTTTCGATATTTGACGAAGAATTTCCCTTCAAGATGCTGTCTGGCGAAATCCACTTCGTATTTTCCTGAAACGCGTTTGTCCTCCGGGTCCCCTTTATCCAGCCAGATTCTCGCGTGAGCCGCTGTCTCACATTTTCCAGTGGAAAAGCATCGTTCTGCATACACGTCTTCCCAGACCTCTCGTGAGCGGTAATTCCACCAAGGTAGAGCGTAATGGTACATCCGCAAATTGAGTTTCTGCCCAGGACGCCGGCCATCAACTTTGGACAAGTAAAAGGAAGCCCCGTCGCAGAGTGGTGAAAACAACCCCGAAGCATTTTGCGCAGCCCACAACATTGTTGAGGAGACTTGAAGCAGAAGAACTGGAAAAGAAAGAAGGAGCAAAAGCGCCGGAAGGCGTGTGCCCGACCGTGGCGTCGAACTCATGCTTCAGTCTAACCTCCACAGGCGAGCGCCTAAACTTCTAATAGCATCGGTTGCGGTTGCAGTAATTCTCAGTGTTCAGGTCAATTTCGATGCGTCGTAGGCCGGGGAGTGGCGGGCGCTGGTGGCGATGAGGCGCTTGATGGAGTCGACGGACTGGATGCCGCCGCGGGCACCGATGGCGGTGCAGTTAAGCGCGGCGGCGGCGCAGCCGAAATCGAGCTGGCGCTGCAGCGGCCAGCCTTGGAGCAAACCATAGATGAAGCCGGCGTGAAAAATGTCGCCCGCGCCCGTGGTGTCAACCGTCTCCACGCAGAACGCGGGCGCGTAGTAGAAGCGCGTTCCGTCCCAAGCCAATACGCCTTCTTCGCCCAGAGTTGCGGCAGTAAGACGGCACGCAAACCGCTCGCGCAGCGCGGGCAAGGACTTCCGCAAATCCGGTTCTTGCGTTATCCGACCGGGAATGTCCCTGCTGGTGATGAGGCAGTCGACGCACTTCAAGAGTTCCTCGACGCCGGGATAAAGTTCGTCCAGGTCGGCGATGACGGGAATGCCGGCGGCGCGCGCCCATTCCGCAGCGGCAGCCGCCGCAGCCGTATCGTGGCCATCGACGTGAAGCGCGCGAGCAGTGACGATCCAATCGTGGTCCAGCTCTTCAGGGCGGAGGATCAAGCGATCGTCGCGCTTCCAGAGAACGGTGCGCTCGCCGGCATCATCCACGAGGATGAAGGCCTGCTGGCTGGGACAGCCGGGCGCGGAGAACAGATGCGCTTCGACGCCGAGGCGAGCGAACTCCGCGCGATGGAGCGCCGCGGCGCTGTCGTCCCCAATCTTGCCAACGTAACGCGCGCTCAAGCCCCACTGGCGGCAGGCAATCACAGCAGTGGCTACCTGGCCGCCGGGAAGCACTTTCGCGGAACGGAATTCGACTTTGGAGCCGCGCGCGGGATAGTGCGCGACGGGAATGAGCGTGTCCGTGGCGTTGAGCCCGACGCCGACTACATCTACTTCGGGCACTTTGGACGAATTCGTCATAATGGCCCCGCAACTTTACCGGATGCGTGGACGTTTTCAAAGGCGGACCGCAGGGGTCAGTGGAAACGCGTGGTGCGCCAGAGGGCGAGGCCGCAAATAATAAGGAGCAGGAGCAGGGCCGCAGTCAAAATCGCGGCCGGTCCCCAGTGCAAGGACAACTGCGGGACGCGAGCCATCGCCGCGAAGACAACGAACACGCTGGTGGCAAAGATAACCAGCAGCCAGTCCAGCGCGCTGCGGGACGGTTTGGCTTCGCCGAGAAGCTGGCGCCCGTCCATGCGAGCTTCGACGAAATCCGCGGCGACGCCGTAGCGGTCGCTCTCGCGAATGGCGGCTTCTTTCCAGCGCGTCTGCTCCTGGCCGGTGGCGGAAGAAAACGCGATGGCGCCGACGCCCAGCATCATCAGGAGTGAGCCGCCGATGACTTCGACGTAGATGGAAGAACTGCGGCCGTGCAATTCGCCGAAGACGAAAATCCCCCAGAGCAAGCCCCACAGCTGATTCGAATTGGAAAGCGGGATGCCGCGGCTGATACCCACGTACTTTGCGGCAAATTGCTGGAAGATGTCGCCAATCACCCAGACGAAGCCGCCGAGTATCAACCAGAAAATAACGCTGCGCGCGCTGAGCAATTCCTGCCACAAGGGAGCCAGTCCCAGCGAGCTGACGGAGAGGAGCGTCATCATGCCGAGTTCGCCGAAGGAAAAGAAAGTGACGAACGAAAGCGGATTCATGCCCGTCAGATAGGCTTTGCGGTACGGGATGTACATGGTGCCCCAAAGAATTCCGGCGCCAAGCGCAGCCCAGACTCCGTTCAGGGAATGCGCCGCAGGGCCGTGTCCTGAGGAAGACGCGATGGCCAGGAGCGTCGCACCGGCACACATCACCAGCGCTCCGCCCAAAACGCCAGCGAGTCGGCGCCATCCGGCTTGGCGCAGCTCATTGAAGAAAAGAAAACCCCAAAGAATGCCGAGGAGGCTGTTCGAATTCCACAAAGGAAAGGCGATGCTCAAGCCGATGTCGCGGATGGCGTAAATCGTCAGCGTGTTAGCGACGGCCCAAAGACATCCGGCTAGAAGCGCCCAAATCACCAGGTGCGGCGCGCGGCGAACATCCGCGCGGACGGACGACGTGCCCAGAATCAGCGCCGGCAAGCTCCAGCGCGCAAGAAAAACGCCGATGACCATGATGAGCGAAATGACCATCGGCGAAATGCCGATGGAAACAAGCTTCGTCGGCGCTTCCGCGGCGCCGAGCCAGGCTCCCGCAGCGAAGCCGGAAAGGATCCCGAGCAGTTGCAGCTTTTTCGCACGCGACCCGTCCTGGAATGTTGTGGGAGTCTGCATAGACGAGCCAGGCGGCATTTTGCTCCGATCTGAGAATCAGCGAATAAATCGAAGAAGCAACAATCCGCCCATCAGGACGGCGACGGGCACCCAAAAATGGATGTCGCTGAGAATACTTGCCCATCGGCCGCGAGGGTTCGAGTTCAGTTCAGGTGCATCCACAATTCACCATTTCTAAATCGAAGCGCAATAGACTTTGCCAGCCCAAAGTCGAGCTAGTGGTTTTCCGCCTTGGACTGCGCCGCTGCTTGTTCGCTCTTGTACGCCTTCCAAGCTCCGTCGATGACGTATGCGTGAATCGCGTCGGCATCCGGCACAGTCATCTTGTCATGCGGGAATGCAAACTTCGGCGGATCGGCAAAGCCGGGCATGCCTTTGCTCCAGTGGCTGCCGCCCAAAACAATCTGATACCAATCTTTGTGAACGTCGGGCGGCATGTAGCGAAGATCGGGAATCGCGCCATCAACAACCCATGCGCCGCTCCCGTCAAGTCCGGGCGAGTGGCAACCGTCGCAGACGAATGTTCCATACAGCTTTTCGCCCTTGTGAATGATTTCCTCGCTCACGTTTTGCTCGGGAGGCTTCGGCACGGGCGGAATCGCGATTTTGGGATAAGGAAAAGAGGTCGGCGCGCCGAGCCTGAAGGCGTAGAGACGCGCTGGCCCGCGTTTCGATTCGGGCGTAGCCATGGTGCGGGCTGGCGCGAACAACCGTGACCCTGAACCCCATCCTACAGGTGTGATGACGTATTGCTCGCCTTTCACGGAGAACGTAACTGGAATCGACTCGATGGCTGAACCCGTCTTGATCGACCAGACTTTTTTCCCCGAATCGCCGGCGTAAGCAGCAAATTCACCCGTCCCTTGCCCTTGAAAGACCAGGTTGCCAGCCGTGGAGAGAACTCCGCCGTTGGTGGCGATTTCTTCTTCGACGGACCAGCGTGCCGATTGCGTGACGGGATCCCAGGCAATGAGCCGCCCAAATAATCCTTCGCCACCTTCTCCTGCTTCGGACGTAGCCTTGGCGTCGGCGCGGCGATCGGTTGTGGGGATGTACACCAGGCCGGTCCGCGTGTTGTAGCTCATCGGCCACCAGTTGTGGACGGTCCACTGCCTACCGCCGCCCTGCGACTCCGGAATCCGCACGGCGCGTCCGGTGGTCAAGTCAATCGACGACGCCCAAACCGTTTTGACGAGAGGCTTCGCGGAAAGAAGTTTTCCGGTCTTGGCGTCCAGAACGAAAAAAAAGCCATTCTTTGGCACTGTCATGGCCACGTGGCGTTTCTCGCCGTCAACGACAAGGTCGGCCATCACAATGTGGTTGTTTTCAGAGTGGACACCTTCGGTGCCGGTCTGGTAATGCCAGGAGTATTCTCCGGTGTCTGCGTTCACGGCGATGATGCACTCGCCGAACAGCCGATCGCCGGTTGCTTTGATGAGGCGGAACTCGCCGTAGTCCACGCCCACGCCGGCCGTTCCGAAGATCACCTGGTTCGTCGCGTCATCGTAAGTGATGGCGTTCCACACATCGCCGCCGCCCACGCGCCACCATCCGTCGCCGGCCCACGTCTTCGCGGCCATCTCGAGCGCTTTCGTTTCGAATGGCTTCGAGGGATCGCCCGGAACTGTCCAGAAGCGCCACGCTTCCTTGCCGGTTTCCGCGTCATACGCAATCAGTGCGCCGCGCACGCCGTCGTCGGAACCGTTGTAGCCCATCAAAATTTTTCCTTTGGCCACATGCGGTGCACCGGTGATGCCGGTTTGCGTTGGCTCGCAAACCGTGGCTTCCCACACTTTCTTTGCTGTTGCGGCATCGATAGCCACCAGGCGGCAGTCGCCCGTGCCGACGTACACTTTGCCGTTCCAGACGGCGACACCGCCATTGGTCCGCGCGGAATAAGAACCGTTGATGGCTTGGTCCAATCGAACTTGGGGATCGAACTTCCAAAGCGCTTTGCCCGTCGCCGCTTCCACCGCATAAACTTTAGAAAGCGGCGCGCTGAGGTAAATCACTCCATCCACAACGATCGGCTCCGATACGACGCCCATGGCGCTGTCAATGTCCAGGAACCAGGCCAGACCCAATCCCGCAATATTTTTGTCGGTAATTTGTTGGAGCGGGCTGAAATGGCGGGCGTCAAAAGTGCGGCCGTTGAGCAGCCAGTTGTTCCCCGTGGCGCCATCGGACATGACACGCGCTTCGTTCACGTCACCGGGCTTCGCTTTGTTGTCTGCCGAAGAACGGAGCGCAATGGCCACCCCAATCGCGACAAGCACAAGAGTAAGACCGAGAATGCGCCGTGGATTCATGCCCAACCGCCTTTCGAACGAGTCGCCGAAAACCCGCGCACCGATGCGAGACCGGCTGGTGCAATCTGGTTGGCGTGGAATTTCCGCTTGCCATGTTAGAAGCCCGGGAGAAAGAAAGTCAACGCAGGCGTCCCCCGGTAGTGCATCGACCTATGATTAGCGGGATCATCGGGGCTTGTGAATGTCCTACGGTCGTGAGATACACTTCTTCGAGGTCTAACGACAAATATAAGCAAGGCTCCAGGACCGGGCCTCTAGTTAATACTCCGAATCCAGGTTCGCCGATGGATAAGCAACGTCTGGAAGCTTTCACGGATGGAGTGATCGCCGTCATCATTACCATTTTGGTGTTGGAGCTGAAGGTGCCCGCCGGTTCCGATTTTCTCTCGCTGGCGTCCGGTCTCCCGGTATTTCTGGCCTACGCGCTCAGCTTTGGCAACGTCGGCATCTTTTGGAATAACCATCACCACATGCTTCACGCTACGGAACGAATTAATGGTGCCGTACTATGGGCCAACCTGTTTCTGCTGTTCTGGCTATCGCTAGTTCCGTTCGTCATTCGTTGGATGGATGAAACTCATTTCGCCGCCGCGCCTACTGCGGCTTACGGTTTGGTTTTGGCGATGACCGCGATTGCCTACATCTTATTGGAACGATCCATCATCGCGTGCAACGGCCCCGACTCAAAACTTGCCCGCGCGGTCGGTAACGATCTAAAGAGTAAAGTGTCGCTATCGGTCTACGCGCTGGCGATTCTGCTGGCGTACGCGCGCCCATGGATCGCGCTCGTGCTCTATGTTGTGGTCGCCGTGATGTGGTTTATACCTGACCCGCGAATCGAATCCGCGGTGTAGAGCGCCATAGGGAGGGGAGGATGAGCAGTTCACAGAGAAAACGGAAGAGTTGGGAAGAGAAGCTGAATGAAACCAAAGACCTGCCCAAAATCGTGCGGTTGAAAGGGAAAGCGAGGCGCCGCTGGAATGTGGAGACACTGGCGATAGCTTCGCCACGAGAAATCTTTTCCTTCATTCAGAAAGTGCCCGCGGGCAAGGTGGCAACGATCGCCGATCTTCAGGCGGCTGTGGCGAAGAAACATGGCGCTGAAATGGGCTGCCCGCTCACAACGGGCATTTTCACTTGGATTGCTGCGCACGCGTCGGAAGAACTCGAGGCCAAGCGTCCCGGATCGGGCGCGCCGTATTGGAGAATCTTGAAATCCGACGGTTCGCTGAATCCAAAATTTCCCGGTGGAATCGCGCGGCAGGCCAAGCGCCTCGCAAAAGAGGGCGTGGCCGCCGAAAAGTACGGAGTAAGAACCCGCGTCGCCGGTTTAGACGAGATTCGATTCCAATTCTAAGCGCGGCCAAGCAGGCCAGTCACTACAGGAGCCAATTCAGAAGAAATGAAAACGCGGCTACAGGTGATGAAATTCGGGGGTACGTCCGTCGGCGATGCATCGTGCATCGCCAGGACGGCACAGATTATCGCGAAGGCCGCAAGGGTAAACCCCTGCATTGCCGTGGTTTCCGCTATGAGCGGGGTGACCAACCGGTTGATCGAGGCCGCAAAGAAGGCACAAGCCGGAGACGCAGGTGTGGCTGCAGCCGCTCTCGACGCGCTGCGTCAACAGCACGATGCCGCGCTCGCGAGCTTGATCCAGCGCGAAGACAAACGAGCGCGCATCCGGCAACGGATGGAAGAGGTATTCGCCGAGGGGCGGCGGCTTTGCGAAGGGACAGCCTTGTTGCGGGAACTCACCCCGCGCGCACTCGACGCGATTTCGAGCCTGGGAGAACGGCTTTCCGCGCCGCTGGTGGGAGCGGCCGTCAGCGAACTCGGACCGCCAAGCGAAGCGATCGAAGCGACGGAATTGATCGTGACCGACGCGTTCCACGGTGGCGCGGAACCACAGATGGAATTGACGCGCGCGAAATCGCAAGCGCGGTTGCGGCCGTTATTGGAAAAAAGTATCGCGCCTGTGGTGACCGGCTTCATCGGCGCCACCACGGAAGGCCAATTGACCACGCTGGGGCGAGGCGGCTCGGACTATTCGGCGACGATCCTGGGCGCGGCGATGGATGCGGAGGAAGTCATCATTTGGACCGACGTCGATGGCGTGCTCACGGCGGACCCGCGGCTAGTTCCGGAGGCACGCACGATTCCGGTGATTTCGTACCGTGAAGCCGCCGAGCTGGCGTATTTCGGCGCGAAAGTGCTGCATCCGAAGACGCTGAATCCCGTCGTACAGGCGGCGATTCCTGTGTGGATTCGCAACAGTTTTGCGCCCGAAAAGCCCGGCACAAAAATCACTCCCGAAGGCCGCAGCATCGGCGGCGGCGTAAAGGCGCTGACGGCGATCCGCGACGTAACGTTAATCAGCGTGGGCGGGCCGGGAATTGTCGGCTTGCCCGACGTCGTGGGGCGGACGTTCTCCACTACCGCCGAAGTGCGCGCGAACGTCTTGCTGATTTCGCAGTCCTCCTCGCAGAACGATATCTGCTTCATTGTTTCCACCGCGGACGCTCAGCGAACTGTGGAAGCCCTGCGCAAAGAGTTTGCGCACGACCTGGCGCACCACAAGGTGGAGCACATCTCCGTGGATTCGAATATCGCAATCGTAGCCGTGGTAGGAGAAAACATGCGCGGCACGCCCGGCATTGCCGGCCGGACTTTCAACGCCCTCGGACGTGACAACGTGAACGTGATCGCCATCGCCCAGGGATCTTCGGAATCCAACATTTCCTTCGTGATCGACGTCAAAGCCGTCAAAACCGCTCTCAACACCACCCACCGCGAATTCGGCTTAGCGTCAACACCAAGTTGAAGGAAGCAGCATTTGGGGCGCGCGGTTGCATCGAAGCAGGTGCGAGAAAATACAACCGAACTTCTGCCCTTCCGCCGCCCGGAAAGAGCGGAAGGGCATAGCTGCTGTGGGCGCTATCGGGTGGTTGTCTCTACTGCTTGTCGTACACCGCAGTAGTGGTGAACTTCGTGCCCTTCGAATCGGTTCCGGTGATGGTGACCGTGCGGGTCTTGCCGTCGGCCGAAACGACGCCACGACCGCTAATCGTAACTTTGTCGCCCTTCTTGTTGATGAACGTTAGTGTGTGATCGTCGACTTTCTTGTAGGACCGCGTATCCGTGGTCGGATCTCCTGTGACCGGGTAGTCCTTGCCGTCGTACTTGCCCGTCCACTCGCTATGCGACGGTTTACCATCGCCGCCGGTGCCATCCGTGCTGACTTTCACGCTGTCTCCAGCGGCTTCGTATACAACCGTGGTGTTCTTCGGCGATCCCGCAGCGATTTTCGACTTGGCCTCGTTCAACTTCCATGTGCCCATAAACGAGTCGGCGGCGAAGCACGCGGCTGCACCCACAAAACACAATGCCAGAGTCAATATGGTCGCTCTTGCTTTCATATTCCCTCCTGAATTAAGAAGCGGATTAGGGCCTGATTGGTGGGGGCATTGTAGGACTGAGCGGCGTTTATTACAACGGTTGAAACAGCTTGTGAAATTTGGCTAGCGGGCGGTCTACGGCATGAAGGCAATCACCTGATAAGCCTTGGCGATGTTGCCAATCACACTCTTGGGGAAACCAGGGTCAAATTTGTCCGCGTATTTTGTGATCAGCATTTTACTGACTCCTTTCTCGGCATCCTCCAGCGATGCCCCGCGACCGTAAGCCTGTGCGGTTTCGTCCATCAAGTCATGGAAGTAATGCTTCCATAAGTCAAATCTTTCCTTGCCACGCATGACGTCGCCATGTCCGCCGATGACCTGGTCGAAGTCAAGTTTTTCGGCGGCATCAAGCGTTTGAATCCAGTCAAGAGGATAACTATCGCCCATGTAAGGAGTCCAACCGTGAAGGGCGTCACCCGTGACGAGAACTTTCTCTCGCGGAAGATAAACGAAGACGTCGCCATTGGTGTGTGCGTTCCCAAGCCACAGGATTTCGACCGTTTTTGAGGGGCGGTGAAGGATCAGCGAGTAATCGAACGTCACACTAGGAAGCGTCACCTGCATGCTCTTGAGTTCGGCAAGGTAGGCTTCTGCCTGGAGCAAGTTGGCGCGAAGTTGTTCTTTTTGCCCTGCGTCCGATGCCTTGTCCAGGTCGCTTTTCAGTTTTTCGATTTCCTGGGGCATGGTAACGATTTCGTGTTTCACCCGCGGCATGCCTCGCTGCTCAATGTTCGCCCGTGTCGCCTCCGAGGAAATAATCTCGACGCCGGCAGGCCAGGAACTGGGATACGCCTGGTTGCCCTGATAATGATCCCAGTGAAAGTGTGTGTTCACGACGTACCGAACGGGTTTGTCCGTGAGTTTCTTGATCTGCCCGATCAGAGCGCGAGCGGCAGAAGGCTTGGAGTGCGTGTCTACGACGAGCACGGCATCGTCGAACAAAATGATGGCGGCGTTGCAGTTGACCTTGTACGCGGGCTTCGCGATAGCGGCGTATACGCCATCCGCGACGGGTTTGATGTCGAAGAGGTCGTCGGCAGCAAGGCAAGCGGCCGGGAGTAGCAACAAGCTGAACAAACAAAGTAACCGTTTCATGTTCATCTCCGCAACGGACGTGAAGTTTCCGAGCGCAGGCTACTACACAGCCGGAGAAAACGTAAAGCGCAGAGCCATTTTACGACTGAGGTTTGGCGCGCGAGTCTGAGCTCACAAACAGGGCGGATTGTAGCAGGATATGGTAGGCCCGTGGGGACTCGAACCTCTGACCTCTTCCGTGTCAACCTACCACGCATACAAAAGAGAAGGACTTAGACCGTATCGAGCATACTCTCCACACGTCTTTTACACGTTTCACGCGTAGAGATCACAGGTAGGGGATGCAGGTATCACCCGAGCTTCGTGTAGCCGCCAAGCCGTGAAGTCACCGAACCTCGTCTGCTCTGTGCGAATGGTCACTGAAGAGCGTCCTACCGCACCTCGTTTGATTTAGCACTACCCGGTCGCGGGGCGCGGATCGTAGTGGTTCTGCTGCTCGATGATCTCGCCTTTCTCAACGTGAAACGCATCGAGCGCATATAGTGTCTTGCCGTTCGCGAGGCTGAACTCGGCTTGTCCGGCAACCCAGCCACCATCGCCCGTGTAGTAACGCAAGAATTCAAGGCTGCGAATTGCGGGAAGAATGCCGGTGAAAAACTCAAGGATCGCTTCGCGGCCCCGGATCAGCGTGGCTTCGCCGCCTGCGGAATTGAGCGGCGTACGCAGGGTCGCGTCCTTGGCCCACGGAACTCGCGATATGTCTTTTGCTGCGATGCCATCGAAATATGCCTTCACACTCTGCTTTCGCGCATCGTCGTCCATGGCCGCTCCTCCAATCGCCTATCCCCGCTGGATTTCGAGCGGGAACACGGGATCCATAATGGACCCTCCACCATCCACGTGCACGGTTTGTCCAGTGATGAAGCCGGCTTCGTCCATGCAGAACAACACTACGGCATTGCCGACGTCCGCGGGAGTCCCCAAGCGGCCCATGGGTGTCCACCCGCTTTCGTGCCACGTCTTGATTGCGCTGAACACTTCGGTTGGGAGTCGGCCCACAACACTATCTTCAGTGGCGCCCGGACTAATCACATTCACGGTGATCCCACGCTTGGCCAAGGCTACTGCAAAATAGCGCGCCAGCGAATCCAGCGCCGCTTTAGCCGCACCCATTCCGACCCACGGCTGCCAACTTCCCGTAAGGCCGCTTGGCGAATAACTGATTGCAATGATTCGCCCACCGTCCGGCATGATCCGGCTCCCCAACTGCGCCTCGAGTAAAAATGCTTGCGCTTGAGAGTCAAGCGCCGTGCGTAACTGATCCAGGGTGAGGTCCATCGGAGGTTGATAGAACGCGCTGAGCTCCGGCCGCGCGTTGCTCACCAGGATGTCGAGCTTTCCAAACTCCCGCTCAATCCGGCTGAAGAGCTGACGGATCTCGTCTGGCCGAGTCACGTCCGCGTGGACAACGAACCCGTCCCCGCCGCATGCCCGGACTTTCGCCAGAGTCTCGTTCGCTGCGTCTGACTGACTGTAATAGTGAATGGCGGTCTTGACGCCGTGTTCTGCCAGTTTTACTGCGATCCCGCGCCCAATGCCGCGTGAGCTTCCTGTGATGAGCGCATGCTTGCCACGGAGTGTCATAACCAATGCTCCTTCTGCCCGCCGAGCAGTGTGAGTGTTTTTTCACCTACCGAGAAGGGTTTCTTAGGCTACGCGCCGCGAAGGCCCAGAAATGCACGTCCCAGATGATACGCGAGAGTGAAATGGCACATCGCGCGGCTCGGCACCCGGATTCTATTCTCGGCGATGGCGCCGGGCAAGGAATTCGAACCGCTGGTAGACGCGAAGCGCTGACGCAAACCTGTGATTCCTACCTGTGATATCTACCTGTGAAACAGGTATAACGATTGTGGACGATCTAACGCAACACGGGTAGGAAATCACAGGTAGAAAATGGAGCGAGACTTTTGAAAAATGGTAGGCCCGAATGGACTCGAACCATCGACCTCCTCCGTGTCAGGGAGGCGCTCTAACCAACTGAGCTACGGGCCTATAGCCTATGGGGTCACATCATCGACTCAAACGATTAGACCCCAATATTCTAATCGCTCGCAAGGCCCACAGCGCTACGGTGTCAAGGTAGCGCTCTAACCAACTGAGCCACGGGCCTAGAATCCATAAAGTTTAGCACGGCTGGCGCATCAAACGCAGCGGCCCGGGCTCGTCATTTGGTTTCGGTTCAGCTTCCCTTGCAACGAACGATGCCTCCGCCCGCGAATCAGCCGGTGTGGTAGTGTGTCCGGGGAAGAATCCCGGGAAAATGCCGATCAAGACGATCATTGAACCGTTTCGCATCAAAAGCATCGAGGCCATCCGCCGCACCACACGCGAAGAACGCCGGAAACTAATGGAGGTCGCCGGCTACAATCTTTTTCTCGTTCCTTCCGACGCGATTTTGATCGATTTGCTCACCGATTCCGGAACCGCCGCGATGTCCACGGAACAGTGGGCGGCGATGATGCGCGGCGATGAATCCTACGCCGGGTCGCCGAGCTTCGCGCGATTTCGCGAGTCCGTGCAAAACATTTTCGGTTTCCGCCATGTGATTCCCACGCACCAGGGCCGCGCCGCCGAACGCATTTTGTTCACTGTGATGTGCAAAAAGGGCGACGTGGTTCCCAACAACACGCATTTTGACACCACGCGCGCGAACTGCGAATTTCTCGGCGCAAAGGCGCTGGATCTTCCCATCGCGGAAGCGAAGGAACCCGCGTACGTGTATCCCTTCAAAGGAAATATGGACACCGCGCGGCTTGCGGAAACGATCGAACGCGAAGGGGTGACGAAAATCCCGCTGGTGATGCTGACGGTGACGAACAATTCCGGCGGCGGTCAGCCCGTTTCGATGGAAAATATTCGCGCGGTGAAAGAAATCTGCAAGAAGCACGGAATCCCTTTTTATATCGACGCCTGCCGGTTCGCGGAAAATGCGTACTTCATCAAATTACGCGAGCCAGGCTACGCGAACAACACTCCGCACGAAATTGCGCGCGAAATGTTTTCGCACGCCGACGGTTGCACCATGTCCGCGAAAAAAGATGGCATGGCGAACATCGGCGGATTTCTTTGCACCAACGACGACCGGCTGGCGCAACAGGAAAAAGACCTGCTGATTTTGACCGAGGGTTTTCCCACGTATGGCGGGCTGGCGGGACGCGACCTGGAAGCGATTGCCGTCGGACTGAACGAAGCTCTGGAAGAGGAATATTTGAAATACCGGATCGCCTCCACGGCGTTTCTCGGGAACCATATCGCGAGCGAAGGCGTTCCAATCGTACAGCCGCCGGGCGGCCATGCCATTTATATTGACGCGCGGGCATTTCTGCCGCACGTTCCGGCGGCGCAGTTTCCGGGCGTGGCGCTGGCGAACGAACTGTATCTGGAAGGCGGGATTCGCTCCGTGGAAATTGGGACGCTGATGTTCGGCGCGCACGCCACGATGGACCTGGTGCGGCTGGCGATTCCGCGGCGCGCGTACACGCAGAGCCACATCGAGTACGTTGTGGAAGTGATTCTGGATGTTTGGCGCAAGCGTGAACAAATCCGGGGATATGAAATAATCGAGCAGGCAAAATTTCTGCGGCACTTTTCCGCCAAACTTAAGCCGGCAGCGAACTGAGGCGCGATGAACGTAACGATCGATGCGAAATTGAAAGCAAAATGCACGCGGACGGCGCTCGGTTGCGTAACGGCGAGCGTGAAGGCGGGAGCGTCGCCGGCAGCGCTGCTCCAGGAAATGAAGACACGGGAAAACGAAATCGAGAAACTGCCGTTTCCACGCGGCGTGCTGGAATCGGCGCAAGTGGAAACGACGCGCAAGGCGTACAAAGCTTTGGGAAAAGACCCCGCCCGGTACCGCGGTTCGGCGGAAGCGCTGCTGCGGCGCGTGGTCGCTGGAAAAGGATTGCCGGAAATCAACGCCGTCGTGGACGTGATCAATCTGGTGTCCGTGGAAAGCCGCTTGCCGATTGGGCTGTATGACCTCGGCCACGTTGTCGGCGATATTGTTTTTCGCGCGGGACGCGAAGGCGAAACGTACAAGGGCATCGGCAAATATGACTTGAATCTGGAAGGATTGCCACTGTTTGCCGATACCGTTGGCCCACACGGCAGCGCGACGAGCGACTCCGAACGCACGATGGTCACAGCGGCGACGAAGCACGTGCTGGCAGTCATCATTTCTTTCGCCGGCTCGGAAGGACTCGGACGCTGGGCGCAGAGAATGTCCGACCTGCTCAAGCAGCATGCCGCGGCGCAAGACGTGAACATCCGAGTGGTCGAATAATGAAGTAGTCCCAGCCTGCCGCGTTTTCGGCCCGCGGGGCATTTCCAGCCTTTGCCGAGTGCATCTTGAAGCCCCACCAATCATCGGGTTTACTGGAAGCGAAGATGTCGCCTGTTGCGCTCGAATCAAACGCTTGCAAGACTGAGAATCGATCCCATTCCGCAGAAGAGGTGGCCGATGGCCTGCAATCCTGAAGTGTTGAAACACGTTCCGTTGTTTGCGCTGTTGGACGCAGACGAGACGGCGGTGCTGGCGGGGCAAGTGGAGCTGAAGAATTTCGCTCCGCGGCAACGCATTTACAAGATGGGCGATCCGGGCGGACAAGCCTACGTGATGGTCTCCGGAAAAGTCCGCGTTACCACGGTGGACGAAGACCAGCAGGAAGTCGTCGTGGACGAGCCGGCGCACGGCGAATTCTTTGGCTTCGCTTCTATGCTGGAGCAGACTCCCCATCAAACCAACGCCACGGCCATGGAAGAGACGCAGTGCCTGGAGGTCAGCCGCGGTGACATTGCCACGCTGCTGCAACGCAAGCCGCATGCAGGAATGGATATGCTGACGGTGCTGGGCAAACAGTTTCACGCCTCGCAGCAACTGGTGCGCGTTCGCGCCATGCGCAACGCGAACGACGTAATCGAAGAAAAGGAAACGTTTGCTGAGCGCATCGCGGATTCCGTGGTGCAGTTTGGCGGATCGTGGAAATTCATTATTGGCTTTATCGTGATCAGCAGCATCTACACGGCCGTCAATATATGGTTGCGCGGGGCGGCTTGGGATCCCTATCCGTTCATCTTGCTGAACCTGATCTTGTCCTTGCTGGCGGCGATTCAAGCGCCAGTGATCATGATGAGCCAGAACCGGCAGGACCGGAAAGACCGCGTGCGCAGCGAACTGGATTATGCCGTGAACCGACGCGCCGAATCCGAGATTCAAGGACTTGCGCGGAAAGTGAATCAGCTGGGAGACCAGATGGACGATCTCGGGGACTTGTTGCGGGGGAAACGGGGAGGTGGACACAGCGGCGAACTGCACCCCTGATTTGCATGCCGGAGGCCACTTTTTGCGCAGCGCCAAGGGGGGTTCTAAGGCAGCCTCTACGACATATAACTGATTGAACAAAAGTGACTTAACTACGACTGAAGCAATATATACTTGTACTTGCACGGCACAATTGACTTGTATTCATGCGGCACAATTGACTTGTAACCACTCAGCGCTATATACTTGTATTCACGCACCACAATAGACTTGTAATGACCTTTTAAAGAGGGGAGGTCTCCATGCCTTCGCCAAACGAAAAGCTGGCCGAGTCCCTCGACGAGCTCAAGGCGCTCCAGCAAGGCAACCGGCGTGTGTTCCGTTCCGACGACCTGAGCCGGGTTCACCGCGAACGCCTGGTGGAGAACGGTTTCCTGCAAGAAGTCATGAAGGGCTGGCTGATTTCTTCCAGCCCCGACTCAGAGGCCGGCGAGAGCACCCCGTGGCACGCATCGTTCTGGGAATTCTGCGCACGCTACTGCGACGAGCGGTTTGGCGAACAATGGCACCTGTCGCCGGAGCAGTCCCTTTTTTTGCACGGCGAGAGAACGGTGATTCCGGATCAGCTGGTTGTGCACAGTCCGAAAGCCACGAATAACGACATTCAGCTTCTGTTCGGCACGACGCTTTACGATCTGAAGGTTGCGGAGATGCCTGCGACCGCGGCTCTCCTGGTGAAGGACGGATTGCGTCTGTTTACGCCGGCGGCGGCGTTGGTACGCGTACCGGAATCCTTCTTTCAACTGTATCCCATCGAGTCGCAAGTCGTGATGGCGAGCCTTGGTGACGTCTCCGACGTGCTCCGGCTGCTCCTGAACGGCGGGCATTCCGCGAAAGCCGGTTATCTTGCCAAAGCCTTCCGCCAGACCGGGCGCGGCGACCTCGCGGACGAGATTCTCCGTGCCATGAAGGGCGCCGGATACGATGTACGAGAGAGCAGCCCATTTGAAGCCGGGCACATATTCAAGAGGCCGCCCCGTCCCACAGCCCCGATCGTGGCGCGCATTGAGATGCTCTGGGAATCGATGCGTGGCCCGGTCCTCGCGACGTTCCCCAAACCGCCGGGACCTCCGACAGACAATGAAGCGTATCTCCGCTACGTCAACGAAATCTATCGGACCGATGCGTACCACTCCTTGTCCATTGAAGGCTACTCCGTCACACCTGCCCTGGTGGAGAGAGTGCGGCAGGGCGGCTGGGACCCCGAGCATGACGCCGGGGATCGTAGAAATCGCGACGCCCTCGCGGCGCGGGGATACTGGCAAGCGTTCCAGCTGGTGAAAAAAGGAGTCGAGAAAGTGATCGCGGGTGAGAACGCCGCTGCGCTGGCCCGCACGGAGCACAACGACTGGTATCGCGAATTGTTCCAGCCCTGCGTTACCGCCGGCTTGATGGAAGCGGGGGTATTGGCCGGATACAGGAACATACCCGTGTATCTGCGCGGGTCGCGCTACATTCCCCCGAGGTGGGAGACGGTGCGCGACGCCATGCCGGCGTTCTTCGACCTTCTGGAAAAAGAACCCGAGCCTTCAGTGCGCGCCGTGTTGGGACACTGGCTTTTCGGTTACATTCACCCGTACCCGGATGGGAACGGCCGCATGGCGCGCTTTCTGATGAACGCTATGCTGGCTTCGGGCGGTTATCCGTGGACGGTGATTCGCATCCGGGATCGTAAGTCTTATCTGAGCGCTATGGACCGCGCCAGCATCGAGATGGACATCCATCCGTTCGCAGCCTTTATCGTCCGCCGCGTGCAATGGCACCTGGAGCGGCACGACCTGACATTTCCTCCCGCTCCTCCTGCACCCAAAGAGAGTTTTGTTCCCGAGCGCGACATTGTCCTTTTCTACGGGCAAGATGGCGAAGCGTGGGTGCGGTGCGTCATCACCAGGGAAGCCCTGGATGATCACTTCTGGGGAGACGGCAAGGATAAACTCGAGGTGTTCCGAGCGAACCGCCAGGCCATCGAGCTGGAGGTGCGGCGGAAATATAATGCCGGCGACACCGAAGTGGATGGGTCTATTGTCATTCGCTCGGACGATCTGCCTGCGTGACGACTTGCAAGTTCCGTATCCTATAAAATCCGCATGCTTCAGACTTGGAGGGAACGAAGGTAGGGGACGCTGGCTTTCATCAGTTCCAGGTTCATTTCGACGAAGTAATTCTTGACGCCGGCGGTTTTCGCGGCGGTAAAGATTTTCTTCCAATCGAGAGTGTCCTGCCCCACCGCCATGATTTTTTTGGTTTGTGCCGACCAGCCCTGGACGTGCATGGAAAAGAAGTGGCCCGGATATTTCGTGAAATATTCGGCGGCGTCGTAACCCTGGCTGATGGTGGAGACTTGGAACTGGAACTGGACGAGCTTGGGATCGAGAAGTTCGAGCAGCACGTCGTAGGTGCGCTTGCCGTTAATCGTGGAAAGCTCGAAGTCTTCGTTATGAAGGCCCTGCTGGAGGCCGGCTTTGGCGGAAAGTTCTGCCATTTTGTTGTATTCGTTGGCGGCGCGCTTGACGTCGTCGAGAGTCGGCTTCTTAGGGCCCCCGAGGCTGGGCACGATCATTTGTGTGAGGCCAACATCTGTCGCCCAGGCAATGCACGCCTCCTGATTGTCGCGGAGCTCCTTGATGCCGAAGTGCGAACTGATGCAGGTGACGCCGGCATCGGAGAGAATTTTGCGGAGCTCGGCGCCGGAATATTTGGCGAGGCCGCCGAAGCCGAACTCCGCGTAACCTACCGGTGAGCAAAGCTCGATGGTCTGAAATCCAGCCGCGGCGAGTTGCTGGATAGTGCCGGGAAAGTCCTTGGCGATCATTTCCCGGACGGGCCAGGTCTGGCAGCCAATGGGCAAGCCGAGCGGATTGGCCCGAAGCTCGAGGGCGCCTGCGGAAAGGAATCCGGCAGCAGCGGCGCTAGTGGCCGCGTTCTTGAGAAATTCTCTTCTCGACAATTCGGGCATGGAGGTCTCCTATTAAGACATTACAGGGATTCGCTAGAGCTCCCAATGAGTTCGGCGCTCCGGGCGCACTAACTTTTGGGCTGCATCGGAATTAACGATCTTCAAGTTGGCGCGATCCCAAGCGAGCTTTTGCGGCAAGCGTGTGGCGACGTTTCCAAGGAGCAACGTTTCGGTAACCATTGCAGAGAATTCGAAATTTCCGCCGGGCTTGACCTTGCCGCCCTTGCAGGCATCGAGCCATTCGCGTTCATTGCCGGGCGAACGTGGCAGAGTTTTTGGAGGCTGTTTGTAGGCATTCATTTTCGATTCGGGGATCAGCCTTGGATTCGCGCCATTGAAGGCGCAGAGAATTTTGCCGCGGTCTCCGACGAAAAGGAGGCCTTCACCTTCTTCATCGCCATCGCCTTTGAGGGGGCGGCCTTCTTCCAGTTCTTCCGGGCGCGGCGGCTTCAGGCCACCGTCATACCAGGTGAATTTCACAGGAGGCATGTCGCCGCGAGCCGGGAAATTGTAGTGGATGACAGAGGCCAGCGGAAACGTTTCTTCGTAGCGCTCGGTGGAACTTGCTTCGACGCTGACGGGCGCTTCCAGCTTCAAGACGCGGAAAATTGTGTCGTAACTGTAGCACCCCATGTCGCCGAGAGCGCCGCAACCGAAGTCGCTCCACCCGCGCCAGACAAAAGGCAAATAAGCGTGGTTGAAGGGACGTTCCGGAGAAGGACCGAGCCAGAGGTCCCAATCCAAACCGTCGGGGACGGCTTCGGTTTCCTTGGGGCGTTCGAGACCTTGCGGCCAGAAAGGACGGTTCGACCAGTTTACGACCTCGCGCACCGGCCCGATCGCGCCGTCCCAAATCCATTCGCAGAGCAAGCGCGTGGCTTCTGAGGCCTGGTTGCCGACGGCGATCTGCGTGGCCACGCCCGTTTCGCGGGCGATTTCAGCGATGCGGCGCGCTTCGTAGATGGTATGCGTCAGGGGCTTCTGGCAAAAAACATGTTTGCGCTTCTTCATTGCAGCGGCGGAGACGGCGGCGTGAAGATGGTCGGCGGTACAGACAACTACTGCGTCGACGTCCTTCTGCTTCTCGAGCAGCTCGCGGAAATCAGTGTAGGCGGAACAGCCGTGATACTGGCCGGAGCGCTGCTGGGTGGCGTAATAGGCGTCCACGATTTTCTGACAAGGCTCGCGGCCGGCGACCCCGCCGGTGACGCGCAGAGAATGCGTCAACGGAATGGGCTGGTCCGGGCTGAGCCAGTCCCAGCCGGTGTCGACGCCGAGCAATTTGCGGACAGAATTGCAGAATTCGTGGGTGTCCCATTGCGGGTAATCCGCGCCGGATTTGTTGGGATCGCAGACGGCGACGCCCTGAACGTCGGGTTCGCGCAAAAAGTGAAGCATGACGCGCAAACCCTGGGCACCGACGCCTATGAAAGCGATATTGACCTTGTCGCTGGGCGGGACATATCCGGCGCCGCCCAGCACGCGGCGCGGAACGATCGAAAAACCAATCGCGGCCGCGGACGTTTGCGCCAGGAACTTGCGCCGCGAAAGCGAGCGTTCCGAAAGGGAGCGTTCTGAAAGAGTGCGCGACGGAATCCGATTCTTCACAGTTCCTCCCCGGCTGCAGCACGCATTGCGATGATTTACCACAGTGTCGAGCGGCGTGACTACTGCAAAAGAAGCAGAGGTCTCGGCGCGGACTTTGCTAGCTGAAAAGGGCGCAGCACTGCTGCGCCACTACCAGGGAGACGCAGGGCGAACTGAAGTACGGCCGTACACTAGGAAGGAAACCTGCCGGGAAGATGGCGGCGCAACAAGTCAGCGGGAGACAGGTTCGGCGACGTTTTGGTTGTGCACAGCGAGGCGGCGTTTGAGGAAGCCGCGTGCGGCGAGGAGTTCGGCGTTGAGAAGGGCTGCGCCGGCAGCGCCACGAACCAAATTGTGCGAGAGCAGCGTGAGCTTTACGTCGAGGAGCGGGCACTCGCGGACGCGGCCTACGACTGCGGCCATGCCGTTGCCAGCGTTGACGTCGCGACGCGGCTGGGGGCGACTTTCGTCGTCGAGCACAACGATGGGACTGCTCACGGCCGTGGGCAGCGAGGCGAGCTCGGCGTCGACTCCGAAATTGCGCAGAGCTTCGCGGACTTCCTCGAGCGAAGCGATTTTTTTAAGGCCGATGGAGACGCATTCGAGATGGCCGTCGACGACCGGGACGCGATTGCAATGGGCGCTGAGGCCTAGGCCGGCATCCACGAACCGCGAGCCGTCCCATTTGCCGAGCAGCTTCTGCGGCTCGAGCTCCATTTTTTCTTCTTCACCGCTGATGAAGGGAACGACGTTGCCCTGAATGTCCATGGCGGGGACACCCGGATATCCGGCACCGGAGATGGCTTGCAGAGTCACGACAAAAATCTTTTCGAGGCCAAAGGCATCGGCGAGCGGCTTTAGGACAAGGACGAGGCCGGCGGTGGAGCAATTGGGATTGGTGACGATGAAGCCCGTGTCATAACCGCGATTCTTCTGCTGCACGGGGATGGCGTCGAGGTGGGCGGCGTTTACTTCGGGAATGAGCAGCGGAACATCGGGATCCATGCGGTGATTGCGCGAATTGCTGACGACGGGATAACCGGCACGGGCGAAATCCTCCTCGGCGGGGCCAGCAACGGAGGAATCGAGTGCGGAAAGAACGAAGTCGCAGTCGAGGGAAGGATCAAGACCCTTGACGACGAGGCCGCGGGCGGATTGCGGAATCGGAGTGTCGAGATGCCAGCGGACGGCTTCGGCGTAGGTCTTGCCCGAAGAACGTTCGGAGGCAGCGACCTCAGTTAGTTCAAACCAAGCATGATCGCCGAGCATTTGAACGAGGCGTTGGCCGACGACACCGGTGGCGCCGAGGACTCCTGCCTTCCACTTTTTCTCCGGCCGCTTCGATTGCATGTTTTGGTCTCCGTTGTTTTGAGATGGGGATTTCATGCCGCACCGCCGTGTTGCCATGTCTCTGCAACACGAGGCGAACCAATGCGAGTGCCGCGCGCTTGGGGATTAAAAGTATTGCGAACCCAGACGATCATTTCGGTTTCGGCGGCGAGAGGCAGAACTTTAGCATGAAGAACTTTCGCGCCACCGGCGGCGAGGGCGCTGGCCTCGTCGTAGCTGAGCTCATGCAAGAGGCGCGCTTCGGCGGATTCGCCGGGATTGGCGGTGTAGATGCCGTCTACATCGGTCCAGATGACGAGTTCGTCGGCGTTAACGACATGAGCGACGATGGCTCCGGAAAAATCGGAGCTGTTGCGGCCGAGCGTGGTGATGCGACCGTCGGGAGTTGCCCCGATGAAGCCGGTTACGACGGGTACGATGCCGGCTTCGAGAAGCGGAAGGAGAACGTCGCGGCCACGCTGCCTGGTTTGTTCGAGATGGGGCTCGGCATCGCGGAAAGTGTCGCAAGTCAAAACGAATTCGGAAGAAGTGACAGGAACTGCGGGGACGCCCGATTTTTCGAGAGCCGCCGCGAAGAGCCTGACGCTGAAACGTTCGCCAAAGGAGGCGAGACGATCGAAGAGTTCGGCGCCGGCGGCGACGCTGCCGTGAACGGGAACTTCATGGAGAAGATCGCGTCCCAGGAGTTGCAACTCGTGGCGCACGCGAAGGTTATCGTGTTCAGCGAGCCGCAAGTCATGGAGGACATCGAGGTGAAGATCCAGAACAAGCTCGGCTTCATGGCGGGCGTGGGCGAGCTTGCCGCCAGCGAGCGCACGCGCAATGGAAAGGAGATGGTCGGTAACGCCCTTCATGGCGGAGACGACCACGGCGACATTGGACGACCGGGCGGCGGATCGCACGAGGCCCGCAGCATGGAGCATGCGGTCTGCGCCGAGAAGGGAACTGCCGCCGAACTTGAAGGTAACGATATTCCGGAGTTGCCCGCCTATCCCGCCTGCGTAGCGCATGACTTCGTCAGCAGCGGCCGTGGAATGGCCGCCTCGTAACGCGGCGGGGCTGCGTTCGCCTGAAACATCTTCCTGAACATTTTCGAGATTCATGGCCTGCGCTCCTGGTTTGTTTCCGGTACCGCTGGAGTGTCTCTGGAGGGGGCCAAAAGAAGAAACCCACCGCCAGGTCGCTTCCGGCGGTGGGTTGGAAACTTTTTCTAGCTTTGCTAGGTGTTTCTCCACGCGCCGGAAGCGGAAATAGTCTTCTTAGTCGTAGTCGAAATAATCGACATGGACGACTTGGAGGTAATTCGCTTGGCGGTGGCAGTCATCATTGCAATGAAAAGAGTAGCACGCGCGCAGGCAGAAGTGAAGGCGAAAAAAACGAAAAAAACCGTAAAAGCACCTCAAGTGATCTACCTGACCTCTCTACAGGTTTTTACCTAGTCCCGGGGAGCAGTTTTGCGGGAGAAACACCTGTTCCGCGTAAAGAATGCGTGGGCGAAGGGTTACGCGTAGTGTGGAGACTAGAAGTTATCTCATAAACTTCTAGTTCCAAGCTGTCCCAAGCACGATAAATCCAAAGCGTTCAAGAAATTACGGAACGCCAATGGAAGAGGAAAGTGGAGATGAGAAACGAGCGAATGGGAAGAATCCTGGGGGGTACGTTGCTGGCGATGACGCTGGGCCTGGGCGTGGGGAATCTGCAGGCGCAGGAAGGCCGCAAGGTGCTGTCCAATCCTGTCCCGGTTTACCCCGAAGTAGCCAGGAGGCTTCACCTGACCGGCGTGGTAAAGGTGCAAGTGGTGATCGGCGCGGACGGGCGGATCAAGGAAAAGAACGTCATTGGAGGGCACCCGATCCTCGTGAGCGCCGTCGAGGACACGCTGAAGAATTGGAAATACGCGCCAGCCAGCGGAGAAACCACCACGCAGCTGGAGTTCAATTTTCACCCATAGGTGTTGGTAAGTTTATAGGGAGCAAGTCGAGTGAAGAAGCGGCCATGTGGAACCGTTCCACGTGGCCGTTTTTCTTTTGGACAGAGAGCCTTGTCACACTCCTGCAAACCCGTCCCAAGTATTTTCAATAGCCTCCGAGTCGGACGAATTCCAAGTTTCGAATATGAGACTAGAGCAGGTAAGGCCAGATTCGGCTTTCTGGAGTTCGGAGATGTCGAGCGGTGTAACGTGAAAGCCACGGGCTTCGATGCGCGCGCGAGTGCGTGGAAAAGAAGCGGGAAAAATGATCGTGCCGCCAAACGCCAAGGCATTGGCGGCGTGAGGCTCGGAGGGATCGACGTCGATCCATTCATGGCCAGCGAGCGGCGCCCCGTCAAACCATGCGCGGTTTGCAAGGAGCGTGTTACGACCGAGGCAGGTGACGGCGGATTTCAGATGCAAGCTGCCAGTGACGGAGACAGCGATAACTTCATAGTTGTACGGGGCAAGAATGGCGGCAAGCTGGCGGATGCCTTCGGCATTGCTGCGCTTGGTGAGGCCGACAAAGAGCTTACGGCCGATGCGAAGGACATCGCCACCTTCGAGAGTTCCTGGAAGAGAGACGTATTCGAGCTTTCGAAACTCGGCGAGGGCGCGAGCAAGCGACTCAGCCTCGAGACGGCGAGTTTCAGTCCCGAGCGGCAGGATCACCGCCAATTCATCCAGAACGATGGCAGGATCTTCGACAAACATGGAGTCGGGAAGAGCGGGCTCGGCGGGAAGCGAAATAACGCGGGCACCCAGTTTACCGAGCAGATTCTCATAAGCATGGTGCTGCTTTTGGGCGACGGCTAGCTCGATGGACTTGCGGTCGATGAAAGAAAGTTCGCAATGGACGATCGCTGGGCTGACGGCGCGCGTTACGGCGGTGAGCATGGCAGGAAGAGGAGTTTACACGAGATACTGTTGAGACGCCGCGCCGGAGTGTATAGACTCGGCAGCGAAATGGAGCGAGGAGTGACTGGAATGGCGATTGGTCGGAGAATGGGCGCGGGATTTCTGGCGAGTGCCCTTGTTTTCAGCGGCTCGGTTGCGGCGGCTGGAAATACGGCCGACGAGAAAAAAGCAGTGGCGGTTGATGAAATTTTTGTGGACCTGACGAAAGCGGGATCGCCGGGATGCGCGCTCGGCGTCTACCGCGATGGCAAGATGATCTATTCCAAAGGATATGGGCTTGCGAACCTGGAACAAAACGTGCCGATAACGCCACAGAGCGTGTTCGACATCGGCTCGACATCCAAACAGTTCACAGCTGCGAGTATTCTGCTTCTGGAAAAGCAGGGAAAACTTTCCGTCAATGACGACGTGCGAAAATACATTCCGGAACTTCCGGATTACGGACCGAGAATCACGATCCTTCATCTGCTGAATCATACGAGCGGGCTGCGCGATTACCTAACGCTGATGGAGTTGGCGGGGATCAACACAGACGGCGTAACCACGGATGAAGACGCGCTGCAGATGATTTTCCGCCAAAAGGCGCTGAATTTTGCGCCTGGGAGCGATTGGCTCTACAGCAACACGGGATTTTTTCTGCTGTCGGCGATCGTGAAGCGCGTGAGCGGGAAGACGCTGCGGGATTTTGCGGCGGAGAACATCTTCACGCCACTGGAGATGACGCACACGCAGTTTCGCGACGACCACAGGTCGCTGATCGCGGACCGTGCGCTGGCCTACGACCCAAAGGAGATTGGCGTTGGTTTTCGCCTGAACGTTTCGTATTTCGAGCAAACCGGCGATGGGGCGGTGCACACATCGGTGGAGGACCTGCTGAAGTGGGATGAAAATTTCTACAGCGGGGAGATCGGCGGGAAAGAGTTCCTCGCGGAGATCCAGGAACAAGGCAAACTAAACAACGGTAAGGTGCTGGATTACGCGAAGGGATTGTTCCTACAGGACTACCGCGGATTGCATACCGTGAGCCACGGCGGGTCCTGGGGCGGATACCGCGCGGAGTTGCTGCGTTTTCCGGAGCAGCACTTTTCCGTGGCATGCCTTTGCAATCTGGGAAGCGCGAGGCCGTCGAACCGCGCACACCGGGTGGCGGACGTGTATCTAGCCGGCCTGATGAAACCGAAAGAAGCGAGTAAAGAAATGCCGGAAAAGCGGGAGAAGGAACAGAAGGCGGTTTCGCTGACGCCGCAACAGATTGAGAACTACCAAGGCGACTATTGGAGCGACGAACTGAGTGTTGCGTACCGGCTGGGAATTGTGGATGGCAAGCTGAAGCTGGTCGCACTGGTGGGCGCGGCGGGCTCCGCGCACACCGACAATCTTCCTCCGATTACCGTGGATGCGACGGCGGTGGATAAATTTGAAATGAATGAACGACGAATCACGATTCAGTTCGAAAGGGACCAACAACAAGGCGTGAAAGGCTTCACGCTGGATGCGGGCCGGACGCGCGGTATGATTTTTACGCGGAGAAACGGCGCCGGAAACCAGGAGGCAAAATGAGCGCGGATTCGATGAGGCGAACGGCGGCGATTCTGCTGCTGATTCCTGGGGGGAGCGGCGCTGTGGTGGGCGGGGAGCGGAGCGCAGGCTTCGAGTTTGGCGAGTGATGCAATGGTAGCGATCCACGACTGAAACCCGCCTCGCGGTGGCGACGTGCTCCTAGTGGGTGCAATCCCCGCGTCAGTTTGAATTTTCTTGATCGTGACAATAGGAGTTCAAATTCAAACTGACCGCTACTAATCACTGCACAAACTCGAATTCACTCTCACCGACGTCTACGCTCACGCCGGCGCTCTGGCCAGACTCCACCCGCAGTTTCATTCCCGCTTTCGGCTTAAATCCCTATCCGCAACACCTACGAAACAAACCCCATTCTGCCCTATCCTGGAGCACGCAACTTGTTTAGATGCAACACTTACGCGAGCCCCCGCAAATGGTGCATCTAAAGGAGTTACGAAAAAGCTAAACTGTTTAGAATCAACACTTACATGAAACCGGGGGAGGACCCCCGGTTATGGTCAACCAGATTCCCAGAGCCGGCACGATTCACTCAATAAGAATTCAGATTAGATTTACAACTCGCGAGAACACGGAAGATGGAACTGCTAACTCATACTCACGCGAAGCCGTGTTGATCACGATCTCTTCGGTTTCCCGTGAAACGACAAAGTATTCACCAGGCGAGCGGCCCGCAAGTTGCGTTACGCGAAGCCTTGCCGTTTCGATGTCTTCCACCGCTTCCATCCAAACCGGCGTGCCGAGAAGGTCTTTCCTGAATATATCAAAGGGAGTAGCTCTCATCGAACAACCCTCTTTAAGGATAGAATTCAGGACTGGGTTTTGGGGGACTCCTTCTAAGACAGCATTCTCGTTGCCAGCCTTCCCATTCCTGCATTGCCCTGCCTATTTTGTTGATTGCACAAGGCTTACAGGTATTCACTCCCCAGCGGTCACCAACAATCCCTTCTTCCGAACCCTTTCAAGCAGGACTACCTCGGCATTTTTTACATACTCAGACCCACCTGTCGCGGTGCTACAATTCGCCAGCCAAAACACTTATCTCCATTCCTTCACCGGAGGCACCGAATGCATCGCCGCATCCTGACGCTGCTGGCCATCGCGCTGGCGCTGGCCATCTCAGCTCTCGTACCACGTGAATCCGCGTTCGCGCAGGAGCATTCCGCGCACGCTGCCAGCGCCAAAGCAAAATCCGCTACGCTCATGACCGGCTACGGCGATTGGCACCACCCGGTCTCCACCAAGAACGCGCAAGCCCAGGCATTCTTCGATCAAGGCCTGCGGCTCATCTACGCTTTCAATCACGACGAAGCCATGCGTTCCTTCCAGCGCGCCGCCGAGCTCGATCCCAAACTGGCCATGGCGTATTGGGGCGTGGCCGAAGCCGTAGGCCCCAATTACAATGATCCCGCCAGCGAAGACCGTTTTGCGCAGGCTCACGCCGCCATTGAGAAAGCGCTGGCGCTTGGCGCTGAAGCTTCCGAGAGCGACCAGGCTTACATCACGGCGCTGGCCGAGCGCTTTCCCGCCGATCCGAAATCCGATTTGCGCGCCGCCGCGGAACGGTATCGCGATGTCATGCGTGACCTGGTGAAGCGTTTCCCCGATGATCTCGATGCCGCCACACTGTTCGCCGAGGCCGGAATGAACCTGCATCCCTGGGGGCTCTGGCATCCGGACGGCACGCCGGAAGAAGGCACGGAGGAAATTGTCTCGACGCTGGAGTCTGTGATTCGCCGCGAGCCCAATCATCTCGGCGCGATTCACTATTACATTCACTCGGTGGAGGCTTCCTCGTCGCCGGAGCGCGCTTTGGCGGGAGCGAATCGCCTGGCGCAACTTGCGCCTGCCGCGGGACACATCGTGCACATGCCCGCGCATATCTACATCCGGACTGGCGATTACGAAGCCGCGGTGAAAACCAATCAGAAAGCCGCGCTCGCCGACCAGGCGTACATCCAGGGCGGAGCAGCCCCAGGCATCTATTCCATGATGTACTACAGCCATAATCTGCATTTCATCGCCATGGCCGCGGCCATGAACGGCAACTATCTCGAGTCCCGGCGCGGCGCGCAGTTGCTCGCTGCCAATGTGGGCCCTCACGTAAAAGACATGCCTCCGCTTGAGGGCTTCATGACCGTGCCGCTGGCCGTCGAAGTGCGTTTTCACAAATGGAACGAAATTCTGAAAGCGCCGCAGCCCGATCCCGTAATGCATACGGCCACAGTGTTCTGGCATTTCGCCCGCGGGCTGGCCTTTGCAGGCACGGGAAAACTGGAGGAAGCCGAAGCCGAACACAAACTTGTTGCCGAAGCCGAAGAGAAGACGCCGCCGGATGCCGTTTTCCAGATGCCCATCAACAACAAGACCAAGGACATTCTGAAAATCGCGGAAAACGTGCTTGGTGCGAAAATCTCACTTGCCAAAGGCGACATGGACGCCACAGTGAACCAATTGCGCGACGCCGTCGCCGTTCAAGATTCGCTGAAGTACGACGAGCCGCAAGACTGGTTCTACCCTGTGCGCGAATCCCTCGGCGCAGTGCTGCTGAAAATCGGTGATGATGCCGGAGCCGAAGAAACCTTCCGCGCGGACCTGGACCGCAATCCCCGCAACCCGCGTTCGCTCTTCGGCCTCGAGCAAGCCCTGAAGGCCATGGATAGGAGCTACGACGCGGGTTTCGTGCGCAAACAGTTTGACGCCAACTGGAAGGGCGCCGCGCGGCCGACCGTCGACGATCTGGTCTGACCCGGCGCTACTCCCGGATTGAC